>JAABVA010001787.1_pt1 | contig 22339 bp, 15 predicted proteins | sample 5560331 | NCBI WGS metagenome assembly JAABVA01 (sample SAMN12812661, study PRJNA571458) | rock metagenome | isolation source: Antarctica rocks | place: Antarctica: Victoria Land, Mt New Zealand sud | collected 2016-01-07
CGCGCGAGAGCATGCGGCTCCGGGCTCCGCCCTCCGCCGCATCCTCCCGCATCACCGCAACCCGCCTCAGACTGGGGAATATTCAAACGCCCCAAAGTGGGGAATTTTCAGTTGACGATGACAATTTGCCTCTTAATGGGATAGTCCAACAACGCCGACCGGTGGATCGGTGAAGATCGCGCGTGGAATGACCCTATGGTCCACCTTCTGAGATTCGCCGTTCAAAGCGTTTTAAGCGGCGATGCCCCCGTCCTGGGCTCCTACTGGCGTGGCCATCTTGGCTGTCCGTATACGGCCCGATCAGGTCTCCGGCTGCGTAGACGTGTTGGGCACAGGTGGAAGTTCATCGTTGACCTTGATAAAGACACGCTCATCCACTTCCACGCCTGGAAGCTCCAAGCGAAGATCCTGAGTTTCGGTTTGCGCCCGATTGCAATTAACAGCTTGGCGGCCCGCAACTCCCGCTGCCGGCCATTGATCGAAGTGGTCACGATTACCTGCTTTGTGTCACCCTGAACCCGGCTGACGCTAGCATGCGTGTGCAACGTGATGCCCTCATCGCGGAACACTGCCATCACGGACTGCGCAATTTCCGGTTCATAGGCCGACAGCACGCGTTCGCCGCGTTCCAGAATCGTGATGTCAGTACCGAAGCGCGGAACATCTGCCCCCAGTTCAAGCGCGAGATACCCGCCACCAAGAATGATGAGCGACTCGGGTTGCTCCTTCAGCTCCATGTCTTCGAGGCTGGTGAGCAGGTCGCTTGTGAGATAGGGGGTGCTCGACAGTCCGGGAATGTCGGGGATGGTGGGCAAGCTTCCGGTCGCTACGAGGAACGCGACCCGGTGAGGGTCATCCCGTTTACGGTGACCTCCCGCGCGCCCGGTGAAGCGGGCCTTACCTTCAAAGGCCTGAATGCGTTTCGTGTCGCTGACCATGCTTTCGTACTTCTTATCCCGATAGCCCTGGATTACATTGTCTTTCTGCGCAATGAGGGCGGGGAAGTGGAGTTACATGCTGGCAGGCTGAGGCCTGGATACCGAAGATGCGTCGACTCGTACAAATTTAGCGGCCTCTATGAGGTTCTTCGAGGGAGGCAGCCGCGGTTCGCGCAAGTCCCTCTCGAAACCCGCGATTCTGTCAGCGCAACGCTTTTCCCAAACTCTACGGCACGAAGCGCTGCGGCAAACGCCGTTGAACCCGCGCCAAGAACCACGAGATCGAACGTTCAGCCATGACTTTCCCTCCTCAGTTCATTGGATTGGTCGCCCTCGGCGGCACTACGTGGCAGCAGGGTTCTTACGAGCGCAGTTCTTTCCCCTTCACACATGCGCTAACGATTGGGCGTGTGCGACGGGTTCGGACTTGCGAGCTGCTGCAAGCTTCTATTTGGTGGCTTTGACGGGCTGCGATGGATATCCTGCATCCGTGGTCGCTTTCACCAGCGCAGTGTCATTGGTTTTTGGCATCATCAAAGGTCGGAGTGGGAGATGACCCCAAATTCAGGCCTATATACCCTTGGAGCCTCAACCAAGTAATTCGAACTGCCTTGCCGCAGGGTCGTTGGCCTTTGTGCGTGGTGCACCTAACATCACAGGAAAAGATAAGACCCGGCCTCCCGAGAGGCCGGTCTTTTGGATGTTTGGATGTTTGTCAGAAGATGTACTTTGCGGAGAGCTGAACCTGGCGCGGGCCCGAGCGGGTAGCCGTGATTCTGCCGAAACTTGCGCTCTGTGGAGTTGCAATCGGATTGCTGTAGCTCGATATATTGAAGACGTTCGAGGCGTCCACACGGAAGCTCACACGCTGCCCTTCTGTTATGGAGAAGTCCTTGAATGCAGACATATCATACTGACGGTATCCGGGTGCGCGCTCGGAGTTGGGGCGCGCGGTTCCGAATGTGCCGTCGGTGGGTGTGCCATAGGCGCAAACGCCATTGTCGACCGCCTTGCCGTTCACCGAACCGCAGGGTACGGTGGAGGGGTCGTTGCCGAACCACTGGTTGACACTACGGTTGACAACCTTGAGCTTGCGGTAGTGGTTCGCCCGCTGCTGACCCTCGTTGACGCCTGCATTCCTGGTTGTGTTGGGGATTGTGATCGGAAAGCCGCTGTACATGAACCCTGTTGCAGCGAACTTCCATCCTCCGGCGATTTCGTCAAATGCCCGATTCATGTTGCCGCCGAATAGGCGGCCACGACCGAACGGTAGCTCATATGTCAAGTTGAAGTTGAGGTTATGAGTGGCATCTGCTCCCGCCGGTCCGTATTCGAGACTGGTGTTCCGAGGATCCGATGCGTAAGCTGTTTGATTGCTGATACCCGACACCCCATAGAAGCCAATGCTGTTCGACATCGCCTTGCTATAGGCGTAGTTCACGGTGTATTGCAATCCTCGCGAGATACGTTGACGGTATACCGCCTGTAAGGCGTTGTAGTTGCTCATTCCCTCTGATTGGGTAACAGCCACCTTGCCGCTCTGGCCAACGAGACTGTAGTAGGGCGCCTTGTTCACTGCAAAGCAGGCTGGACTGTTATAGGTGAGCAGGGCTCCTGTGGGACCGAAGCATGGCGCCGTCAACTGATTGCCGTTGTTTGCCTGGATAAGGTGATAACCGTGCTCGCCCACATAACCGACCGTAAGGGAAGCCGAGTTGCTTATCTGGTACTCCGACGTGAGGCTATACTCCTCAATTGTTGAAGGCCGCAGGTTCTGGTCCCATGCACGGAAGATCTGTCCGCAAGCGGGGTTGGTTGCAAAGGCGCAGACGCCGCCAGCACCAGCGATAACGAAGGCATTTTCGACAGTGGTGTAGGAGCCGCTGCTGCCTGCGTTGGGGGCAGAGCCGGCGAAGCTGAGCGAAGTCTGGAACGGCGGGTTGATGGTAGGCCGGAGGTTGGCGCCCGTACCTTCCAGATAGGTGGTCATGCCAAAGCCGCCGCGCACAACGAACCGTGGCACGGGATTGTAGGAGAATCCAATGCGGGGCATGAAGTTGGTCCACACTGCGTTGTAGAGCGCACGGCTGGCGCCATTTTTTCCGGCGAGCTGAACGGCCCCCGTCTGTAGGTTGAGATTGGCCTCCTTGTTGTTAACCTCGTAAATAGGCTGATCGAACTCCCAGCGCAGACCGAGATTCACAGTCAGGTTTGGCAGAAGCTTGTAGTCATCCTGGGCGAAGACGGCATCACGCCACTGCCGCTGACCGGTATGGCCGGCCAGAGTTCCGCGAGCTCCAGTGATCGCCTTATCGAGATTGAAATCCGCCACCGAGTAACCGGTTGCACGCATGACATTCAGACTGCTCCCGATGTTCGGGTTGATTGTGAAGTTGCCGTTGAAAGTGAGAGTACCCTGGGCGCCGTCGTTTCCAGTGTAGATGCTGTTCTGCTGATACCGGATGAACTGCCCTCCCATCTTGATGAGATGTTTGCCCTTTTGCAAGGTCAGGTTGTCCCCGTAAGTAAAATTGTTCATCTCGTTGTCGGAGTACAACGCTGAGCTGCCGACTGTCGTCAGCGCGCTCACAACCTGTGCTGAAAACCCGGGCGTAAACGTACCGCCGCCGATTCCGACGGTTGCATTGCCCCCGCTGCCGAAGGTTCCAGTCGCATCGTTCGGAATGCCCTGATGCCAGACTGTGCGGAAGAAGCCGATACGCAGTTCGTTCTGCAGCGAAGGATTGAAAGTGTGGACATAGTTGAACGCGATCAATTTCGTTGGATAGGTGGAGGCGCCCGGAAAGGTAATGAGAAGAGGGTTCAAATTGGTATCGCCCGCCGTGCTCTGGCTGTAGCTTCCGAACATCGAATCTCTGTCGCTCAGCTTGTAATCGACCTTTACGTCGAACTGGTCGTTGTAGATGCGGTTCTTGGAGGGACCTACGTAGTTGCCCGACACGGGCGATCCGGCGGCTGGCTTCTGGTTAGGCAGAGGATATAGCTCGGGGTGCGCATAGAGGTATCTAGCAACCGGGTTCACAGGCGCACCAAGCTGATTATTAGCGTACGGCACGAAAGCAGTGGTTGACGTGTTGTACAGCTGCGTTAGATCGGAGGGTGAAGGAGTCTTGCCGGGGGTGAAGTTTAGGGCCGGATCCAGCAGTTCGGAGAAATCACCAACACGCATCTTGGCTGTCGCAACGGTCGAGGTAGCCACGCCGCCTTGGTGATACCGATCGCCCGAGTAATCCCCGAAGAAGAACAGCTTGTCCTTGATGATCGGACCACCGATCGTCCCGCCAAAGATGTTGTTAGTCGAGCTCTGTTTCGGAGTGATAACGCTACCGTTTTTGTTCGCGTAAGTGTTCGCACTCAGTTTGTAGTCGGTGACGTAATAGAACGCGCTGCCGTGAATGCTGTTGGTGCCACTCTTGAGCAACGCAATGACATCTCCGCCGTTTACATTTCCATATTCTGCCTGCGCGTTGGCGGAGATCGTTCGGACCTGACCGAGAGCATCGGGGCTGGGGTTGTAGCCGATGGTGTTGTTGATAGTTTCGTTGATTTCGATGCCGCCCAGCAGGAAGTTGTTTGACTGCTGGCGATTGCCATTGACGGCAACCTGACCGCCGCCGTTCTGGCTGCGCTCAATCGCGTTTATTCCGGTGAATCCGGTAGGGTTGGTTGCCACTGCACCGGGAGTGAAGATGGTCAAGCTTGAAAAATTGCGCCCGGCCAGCGGTATGTTGTCAATCGCTGTGGAATCCAGAGTGGTGCCCAGTTCCGCACTTTCCGTGTTCAGCAGCGGTACCAGGCTCTCGCTCACCACCACACTCGCTTTTGCGCCTTCAAGGTTCATTTTGGCGTCGAACTTCGCGTCCTGGCCGGCTTCCAGGGAGAAGGGGCCAAGCGTCTGCGCGGCAAATCCCGGAGCCTCGATCGTTACCTTGTACTGGCCAATCTGAAGGAAGCGAATACTGTAGAGCCCGGACTTGTTGGTCTCGTCTGTCGTGGTGACACCTGTGTCGATTTCGAGAGCCGTGACCTTGGCACCGGCGATGATCGCACCGGACGGATCGGTGACCGTGCCGTTCACACCGCCTGTGATTGTCTGGGCGACGCCAGCCACGCTCCATATTGCGAGTAGCGTGAAAGCCAGGTACTGAACTGATTTCATAACAGCGCGCATGCTGATCTCCTTAGTCTTTGGTTCCCTTTACCTGTGGCCCCTGCCTTCACAACGCTTAAGCGAGGCGGCAACCTCTTCGATAAGGAGCATTTGTTTGATCGACTGAGTCTAGTCGTCAGTACCGAAACGGACAACAAGGAAATCAGCGGCCGCGCGTTTCATAGTGCTGTCACATAGGCCCATTGACGTATCCCGCGTCAATGACGCTAAGCTCGATACCGATAGAGCGGGTGAGCAACTCTTGAAATAATCACGGGAGAAGGCGTGTTCCTGAACGTGGCCGATCTTACCCGCTGACTATCAGCCGTCAGGTCAGGGCCATGCGGAGAGTTCCTCCGGTGTGAGCGGCAGTGTTAAGACTTGGCCGCTGACGCCAGATTCGATTGACCTTTCCAGGATAGCCATGACCGCGACTGCGTCCCGTGCTGGTATGGGGACCTCTCGTCTCCCCAACATTGCCTCTCGGATCTCCGCATAGTAAGTCTGCTGTGCACCTCGGGGAGGGAGGATCTTGGTTCGATTGCCAGTAGCTCCGTCAATCAAGATTCCAGGGTCCGTATCGAGACCGAATGCGGGATCGTTGGGGAGCATTCCTTCCGTAAGCTGGCGCTCCTGCACGTCAGCTTCGATCTTCATCCAGCTAGCGCACGTCCCGTGCAGCATCGAGCGGGGGCCACCAGCGGCGACGAGCAAGGAAGCGTGAAGGATGACGCGGAGGCGAGGGTAGATCAATTGAACGTGGGCCCAGTCGTCGGTCTGGCCACCCTGGCGCAGGATGCCGAAGCTGGCATTAACGGCTCGGGGCAGGCCGAAGAGATGGACTGCCTGATCGATCAGGTGCGGGCCGAGGTCAAACCATAGTCCAGCTCCGGGACCGCGATCTTCGCGCCAGCGCTGGCGTATGACGGGGCGAAAGCGATCCATGTGGCACTCGTAATGGGAGACCTCGCCGAGAACGCCTGATTGCAAAACGGCCTTGGTAGCAAGGATCTCGCTGTCCCATCGCCGGTTGTGAAATACCGACAGAAGCCCGTGGTGGCGCTTTGCGATCTCTGCGAGCGACCGTGCCTCAGCGAGCGTGACGGTGAACGGCTTGTCGACGACGACGCCTTTGCCTGATCGCAGCGCGGCGGAGGCGAGACGAAAGTGGCTCTCGTTGGGAGTGGCAATAACGACGAGATCGACCTCGGGATGTGCCGGCACCTCATCTGCGGAGCAGACGAGCACTCCCGGTAACTCGGCTTGCACCAACTCGGGTCTCGTCGAACCGACGACGACAAGGGAGAGGCCTGGGACGGATTGAAGGAGCGGTACGTGAAAGGTTTTACCGGCGTAGCCATAGCCAATGAGACCTACGCGAACGGTGCGGTCATCTGAATTGGTGGAACGTGTAGAGGCCGGTATGCTCTCCATCAGTTACTGCGCCCTCCATTATCTGGTCGCAAACAAGCTACTCCTCATTAGTTGGAGAAGCCATGGGGTCGGCTGTTTCGAGACCTATACCTCCGAACCTGTACGTAAAAGCGCCTTCAGCTTTCAATCCGTGCCGTTTTGCCTACGACATCGAAGGCGACCAAATCTCATTGGCAAAACACCTTCACGCGCCCATTAGGCTCCGTGTAGGCCTGAAGATTCGCCGCTAAGATTAGGCGCATGAGCGGAAACTCTGCAACAGCAGATTACCGTGTTCTGTATAGTGGCCTTCTGGGTCACGGCTTTTTGGAAATAGCTCCTTCAGGACGATTTGCCGCCGGTTTGTCAGGAACGTTCGTCACGCCCGCGCCTGACTTTAAGTTGTAAGCCTTCATGAGCTGCTTGGTGATGTCGATGTTGTCCGTGGCGCACCAGACAACCGGCGCGGCATCGTTCCTCTTTGGAGAACAGCCGAGTAGCCATGCTGCGGAGCGTATTCCTGTAGAGTGCATAACACCTTTGAGCAACACGTGCCGAGGGTATCGTTACACGGAAGACATTTTGAGCTCGAATGAGCGGCGGTGGCGCCGCGCCCGGACCTGTGCCGCGACGAGCAGCCCGCGTCTTTCGTGCACCGGCAAACAATTCACTGCTTCGCTTGAGACAAATGGGTTAGGGACGCACCCAGGCTCCGAGCGCATGCATTAGAGTGCAAGCAAAGTAGTTACAGCCTAGCAGCCGCAGCGAAACAGGAAACGTCTATGCACGTCGTACGCCGTACCCGGGTCAGGTTCTTTCTCGCATTCTGGCTCTTTGTTCTGAGTGGAGTCGCATTTCTCGACCGGACGAACATTTCCATCGCCGGTCTCCAGATCAGTCGCGAGTACGGCCTCGGGAACCAGCGGTTGGGTTGGATCTTCTCCGCCTTTCTGATCGGCTATGCGGGATTTCAGCTCCCCGCGGGATTTGTTGCAGCCAGGTTCGGGCCGCGTCGCGTTTTGACGCTGGGCGTGCTGTGGTGGGGCGTCGCGACGGCACTGACGGCGATTCTCCCGTCCGGGATTCCGCACGCGGTTGCGTTGCTGATCGCCGTGCGCTTCGCCCTGGGCGCCGGGGAAGCAGTCATTTATCCAGCGGCGAACCAGTTCGTGGCGCGGTGGGTGCCGCAGAATGAACGGGGGTTCGTAAACGGCCTTATCTTTGCAGGGGTTGGCGCCGGAAGCGGCCTCACACCGCCATTGCTCACCTGGATCATCGTCGCGCACGGTTGGCGCTCGGCATTCTGGTTCAGCGCCGCCATTGGCATCGTCGCCGGCGCGATCTGGTGGATCTTTGCCCGCGACACGCCGGAGGAGCACGCCGGTGTCTCGCGCAGCGAACTCAATGAGATTCGCTCCGGGCTGACGCTGTACAGCTCCGACACCGTGCCGGGCCCGAACGCGGCCGACACCCGGATCTCCTGGCGCGCGATCTTTGCCCGCTGGGACCTGGGGGCGCTAATGGTCGGCTACTTCAGCTTCGGTTATATTGCCTGGGTCTTCTTCAGCTGGTTCTTCCTGTACATGGCGCAGGTTCGCGGGTTCGACCTGAAGTCCAGTGCGCGATACGCCATGCTGCCGTTCCTGTGCATGACTGTGTTCAGCCTGGTTGGCGGCGGGCTCTCCGACCGGCTTACAAGGTTGCACGGTCTGCGTGTGGGTCGCTGTTATCTCGCGTCAGTGTCGCTGTTTCTAACGGCCATCTTCCTTGTGCTCGGCTCGCAGGTCCGCAGCCCTCAGTTGGCGGGCATCATTCTGGCCGGAGGCGCGGGCGCCCTGTACGTGTCCCAAAGCACCTTCTGGTCCGTGTCGGTGGATATCGCCGGGCGCAGTTCCGCTGTGTTCTCCTCGCTGGTCAACATGGGCGGGCAGATAGGCGGAGCGGTGACGGCCTCGCTCACGCCCTGGATAGCGCAGCGATTCGGGTGGACGACCTCCTTTGCCGTCGCTGCCGCGCTGGCGGTCGTAGGTTCCCTGTGCTGGCTAGTCGTTCATCCGGAGCGCGCCCTCGAAGCCTGAGCTCCGCTCCCGGTAATGCTTCCTGCTTGCAACCGGATGCGAAAGTGTGTTGCCGTAAGGTGTGCCAAGAACACTGGTAAGACTATGGTTCAGGCTTCTGGTCGTGTGCATTTTGGCTCCCTCCTGTGCCCAAGCACAAATCGCTCCGTTGTCGGTGACAGCGGTACCCTCGGCACCTGCCGAGGCGGCTCCGGCAGCTGCGACGCCGGCCGGCTCCCAGGCGGTGGCGCCGAACGCCTCCATCCTGGGCTGGTCCTTCAGCAGCGAGCTCGATCCCGGACCTCTGCGGCACGGCAGGAGCCTTGCGCTTGATCCCGGGCATCCGGAGATCATTCTCTTCTTCAACGCGGTTACGGAGGCGGTCTCGCCGGCCGAGTTCCGCTATCGGCTGGACGACTACGACGCGGACTGGACCCTGACCCGCAACCGCATCGCACACTACCGGCATCTCACGCCGGGCCGCTATCGCTTTGAGGTGCAGGCGCGCCGGCCAGGCCAGCCGTGGAACTCGGTGATCGCCGTGCTGCCCATCGAGCAGAGGCCTTTTTTTTACCAGACCTGGTACTCGTATCTGCTTGTGCTGCTCGGCCTGATCGCCTTGGCGGCGCAGCTGCTGCGGCAGCGGGACCAGCTGCTGAAAGGGCAGATGGGCATCGTGCTCGAAGAGCGCAACCGCATCGCGAGCGACTGCCACGATACGCTGATGGCCGGATTCGCCGCCATCTCCTGGCAGCTGGAGGCGACGGCCAAGCTCTTCCGTGATGCCGACGCCAACGCGACGCCGGCGGCGCAATCCTGCGAGCTGGCGCGTAGCATGGTGGCGCACTGCCAGGCCGAGGCACGGCGCATTATCTGGGATCTCCGGGATTCCGACGAGCTGACCAACATCCTGTCACACGCGCTTTCGCGTGCTATCACGGCGCATCGGCTTCGCGACAGCATTGAGACCACGTTCCAGGTGCACGGCGAAGAGATCCCGATCGCGCCCGGCGCCGTTCATCACCTCGTCTGCATTGGCCAGGAGGCGGTCACGAACGCGATCCGCCACGCCGACTGCTCCAGCATCGACATCGGCCTGCGCTACGATTCTGAGTCGCTCAGCCTGAGCGTGCGGGACAACGGCCGCGGCTTCCAGGTGTCGGATCCCGCCACACGCACGGGGCACTTCGGCATCCCGGTAATGGAAGAGCGGGCGCGCAAGCTGGGCGGCACGCTTCGCCTGTTGACGTCGATCGATGCGGGCACGGAGGTCGTCGTCACCGTCGGCTTCCAAACCATCAACCCGCCGGCCCACCAGCAGCACTACGTCGTCCCCTGGATTGGCGTGTAGGAATCGGCGGGTATGCGGAGTGTACGGCATCTGTTTGCGGAACGTCTGTCTGCTCCGCCGCCACACTGCGTGTATAAAGGCGTTGATGGGGCCATGTTCATGAAGCAGATCCGGGTCCTTCTGATTGAGGATCACTTCCTTGCACGCATGGCGCTGCAGTCCGTTCTGGCCGGCCATGCGCAGATCCGCATCGTTGGCGAGGCCTTGGATGGCGAGCAGGGCATCGATATGTTTCGCTCGCTGCTCCCTGATGTTGTCGTGCTCGATCTTCGCCTGCCGCGCCTCACGGGCTTCGACGTGATCAGGCTGCTGCGGCAGGAGCGCCGGCCCGCACGCATCGTTGTTCTTTCCAACTACCATGGCTCGGAAGACATCTACCGCGCCGTTCGGTCCGGGGCCATGGCTTACCTCACTAAGGATGCCAGCGGCGAGGAGTTGATCAACGCGATCCAAAACGTCGATCGCGACCTCCGCTATCTTCCACGCGTCGCTCTCGACCGGCTGGCCGAGCGCATGCCCGCGGTCGAGCTGACGCCCCGCGAGAGCGAGGTTCTGGTGTGCATCACGCAGGGCCGCTCCAATCGCGAGATCGCGGAGCAGCTTGGCATCGCGGATAAGACGGTGCGCATTCACGTCTCCTCCGTCCTCGACAAGATGGGTGCGCGTGACCGCACGCAGGCAACCATCTATGCACTGCAACGTGGCCTGGTGCACTTCGACTAGGGAAGCGATCTAGGCTTTTTGACCTAGGTAGCTCTCCGGCAAGTGACGGATGACAGGTATTCTCCTACAGCATAAACTTCTATCATTCAAAGCTTATTAGACAGGGGTGGCCCGAGTTCTTCCGATCACTACCCGAATTGCTCATCCGGTCGCCTTTCCGGCGGTGCCGAGGTTACAGGAGTCCACTATCGTGAAGAAGATCTCGCTTTGTATTGTCCTTTTCTTGTGTGCCTCGACCGCACGCGGGCAGGTTGCCAACAACACCTCGCTGGTCGGCACGGTGACGGACGCCTCAGGCGGCACCGTTGCGGGCGCAACGGTGACGGGCATCAACAACGACACCAAGGTCGAGTACGCCAGCACAACCAATGCCGAAGGGTACTATTCGATTCCGTTCATTATCCCCGGGACCTATAGCGTCACAGTAGGCATGCAGGGATTCCGTAAAACAACTGCGACCGGGATCGTGGTCACCCTGAACCTTTCTGTTCGGACCGATGTTGTCCTCCAGGTGGGATCGACGAACGAGCAGGTAACGGTTTCGGCCGAGACGCCGGCGCTCTCGACGGACGATGCTGTGATTGGAGAGACCATCTCCACCAAGCAGGTTGAGAACCTGCCGATGAACACCCGCCGGGTATTGGAGCTGGCGGCAACGGCTTCAAATATTATCGTGGGTCCGAAGACTTCGTACACGGGCGTTCCGCCGGGCGCGAACTTCATCGGCGCGGGAACGCGCGAGGTGACGAACTCGCTCACGCTTGACGGCATCACAATCATGAATTCGCTAGGCTCGTCATCTCCCGTCACGCCGAATCCCGACGCGGTCTCCGCCGTGCAGACACAGAACGGTAACTACACAGCGCAGTACGGCGCCTACATGGGCGTGCACATCAACGTCGACACGAAGTCAGGTACCAATAACTTCCACGGAACGGTGTACGACTACCTACAGAACGACTTCTTCAATGCGAAGCCGTTTACCGCGCTTTCCACGTCGCGCACGCCCGTCCTGCGCTTCAACCAATTCGGCGGCGAGGTGGGCGGACCTATAGTCGTCCCATTCCTTTACAACGGCCGAGACAAGGCCTTCTTCATGGGATCCTATGAAGGCACTCGGCGCATCTCGCAGACGAGTGCCACAGGCCAGTTGATCACCGACGCCATGCGAACCGGCGACTTCTCGGCGCTTTGCAGTGCTTATACCGCGGGTATCTGCAATACGGGTGCCGGCACCCAGCTCAGGAATCCCGCAACGGGACTGAACTACATCAACAATCAGGTGACCAACATCTCGCCGATTGCCAAGGCGCTCCTCGTCTACTATCCGCACCCGAATCTCGCAGGCGTCGGCACCAACTTCAATGGTTTGCTGGCCAACGTCTTCAACAAGAACGCGACGCTTGACCGAGTCGACTACAACATTGGCGAGAAGGTCCGTCTGTTCCTCCGCTACACCTATGAGAAGAGCAACGCAGTCAATGGCAGCGTTGTCACGACGTCGCAGAGCTACTCTCCAACTACCGACTCTAATGGTGTCCTCGGCTACACCCACATTATCAAACCGAACCTGATCAATGACCTTCGCTTGGGCTACAACAAGCTGCAGACGAACCAACTGAACTACTTTGCGGAGAACGGTCTCTATGACGCCGGCACGGCTCTCGGCATCCCCGGCTTCACGGCAGATACGACCAGCGCCAATCCCGGTATTCCGACAATCGTGATCAACGGCGGCTATCAGAGCCTGGGAGCCGAGGGCACGAACTGGTTCCAGGACGATCGTACGCTGCATGGTTACGATCAGATCAGCTACACCCGGGGCAAGCACAACCTGATGGCCGGTGTCGATATCCGGCGCATGACCATCGGACGCGCCGCCACGAACCAGAACCGTGGGCAGTTCACCTTCACGGGTAACTACTCCGGAAATGCCGCCGCGGACTTCCTGACCGGCTACTCGCAGACCATCGTTACGCCGCTCGCGCAGGTGAAGGGTTCGGTCGGCGAGTGGCGCGACGGCTTCTTCGTCCAGGACAACTGGCAGGCATCGCAAAAGCTCACGCTTCTTTACGGCGTGCGCTATGAACTGCCGACGGTGCCCTACAGCTTGAACGGCATCGGTCGTATTCTCAACGGTGACTACACCGCATTGATTCCGGCCAGTTCGGCGACCACGGGTGCGGCGTACGTCCCGGTCCCCGGATTCAAGTTCCACGGACCGAATCATGACCTCATTTCGCCGCGACTTGGCCTCGCTTACCGCGCAACGGACAAGATCGTCGTGCGTGCGGGCGGCGGCATCTACTACAACCCGAATCACCTGAATGCCTTTACCCTCTCCACCAGCAACTATCCCTTTGCCGCGTCGACCACCTACATCGGACCCACGAGCGGCATCGCAACGCAGAGCTTCAGCAATCCCTCGGGCGGCGGCTCCGGATCGGTCACTACACCTGCCGGAACGCCCGGCTCGTACCAGACGGCGTTTACGGATAATCCCTACCTCCCGACGCCGCGTCTCTACCAGTGGAACCTCGATACGGGTATCGAACTGTGGCGGAATGGTGCGTTCGAACTGCAGTATCTCGGATCCCGCGCCATCCATCTCGATCACTCGCTCTATCCCAACCAGCCTCTGCCCGGGCCCGGCACGGTCAATGCGCGACGGCCGCACCAGCTCTTCGGCCAGATCCGTCAGATCCAGAACGACGGTCTGTCGACCTATCACGGACTCACGGTCATCTACCGGCAGCGCGCGTGGCATGGTCTGGAGACCAACCTCGGGTACACGTGGTCGCATACGCTCGATACGTCGACCGACGCGAACGGCGGCGGAACGCCCATGATTCAGTACAACTTGAAGGCCGATTACGGCAATGCGAACTGGGATATCCGCAATCGCTTTGTTGGCACAGTGATCTACGCAATGCCTAGCCTGGCTCGCTTCGGTCACCTCACGGAGACCCTGGCTGGTGGATGGCACGCGAATACCATTGTCACTTTCCAAGGCGGGCAGCCGTTCAACGTCGCAATTACCAACGACCAAGCGAATGTGGGCGGGATTGGGGCGCAGCGTCCGAACTTTGTCCACACGCCCAAGTTCACGTGCGGCAAGGCGCAGTACATGGCGAAGGCGAATTGCATCGATGTCACGGCGTACTCTCTGCCGGCGCTGTATACCTTTGGCAATACGCACCGCAACGACCTACGCGGGCCGGGTGCGATCAACACAAATCTTTCGGTCTTCAAGGACTTCGCGATCTTCGAAAATCTTAGGCTGCAGTTCCGTGCGGAGGCCTTCAACGTCTTCAATCACGCAAATCTGAACAACCCTGGAAACGTAACTCTTCCGACGGCAACTCGGGGAGTGTTCAACTTCACCAACTCCACCTTCGGCGAGGTCACCTCGTCACCCACCTTCCTCGGCGATCCGCGCATCCTTCAGCTGGCCGGCAAGATCAACTTCTAACCCTACCGCTCTCTCCCTAATAGCCGTCTCAGAGATCCTGGCGGCTGTTTTCTTTCCTGCCTGCAGGGTCTAGGATGCTCCTAACCAAAACATTGCTGGAGGATGTCCGTCTATGTCCGAGCGTCGCCGACACAAGGTCTCCAGGAGGGGCAGATGGACCTTCGCGACCGTGGCAGCGCTGTCCGCCTGCACCTTGGCTTTTGTGCTCCATGCCGAAACGCCGCTAACCCAGGCCGAATATGAGCGCGATCCCGAGCGCATGATTGAGGCCTATCGCCACGTCGAAGCGGCCTCGGTCTCGGACGCGGAAGAGCAGCTGCTGCATGAAAAGCACTACATGTCGCACTCCATGCAGTCTATCTTTCCGACAAAGTTTGCTGGCGTGGCGCTGACGGTGCTGCTGAAGAGAGAGGAGAACAAGGACCCGAACGCACTCTCCGGCATGCTCTCGGCCATCGACAGCGGCGGTCCCGGATCGGTCTACGTCATGAAGGTCGAAGATGGGCAGGATATCGCCGGGATGGGCGGACTGATGGGGACAGCCATGTTTGCGCGCGGCTTCGCGGGGGCCGTGGTGGATGGCGGCGTACGCGATCTGCCGCAACTCAAAAGGATCGGATTCCCTGTTTATGCAACCGGCCCCGTGCCCTCGACCTCCGTCTCGCACTACCGCTTCGGTGGCATGAATGTTCCTCTCGATATGGCGGGCACGCACGTGAATGCGAATGACCTCATCATTGCCGACCAGGATGGCGTCGTCGTGGTCCCCCGAGCGCGCGCGGCGGAGGTTCTCATCCTTGCACAGAAGTTGGATAACAGCGAGCACAGCATGTACCCGTACATTGAGAAGTTCCACTCGATCGTGGAGGCGGTCAAGCAGTTCGGCCGTATTTAGCCACCGCTCAGCGAAGTTCCGGAGCCATCTTTTACAGCATTTGCCTAGTCCGTAAAGGTCTTCCGGCCCATGACATCTCCGCCGAGATACCGTCGAATTTTCCTCACCTGAACCTGCCGCTCGCGGAAGCTCACGCTTCCCGTGACTTCACGGCTGCAGAGATCTATGTACGGAGTACAGCGTGTCCGCATCGACCGAGCCACAAGCAGACCTCCTATCCCGCCGCCGTTTCTTTCGCTGGACCAGTTCCGTCGCCGCTGCTTTTGGCGCTGGTCCTCTTCTCTCCTCGAGCCAGGCTCTGGCGGCGCCCGCCGTCGAGCCGGCCGGTGAGGATTACTACGACAAGCTGGGCGTGCCCAAAATCATCAACGCAGCCGGCACGTACACGACGCTTACCGCCGCCTGCATGCCTCCGGTCGTGCTGGCGGCGGTGCAGAAGGCGGCGCTGCATCCGGTGCGGCTCCAGGATCTGCAGATCAAGTCCGGCGAGTACATCGCGAACCGCTTGAAGTGCGAGGGAGCGGTGGTGACCTCCGGTGCGTCGGGAGCAATCAGCCTCGCGACAGCCGCATGCATGATGAACGCGAACCCCGGCCTAAACTACCTGGCCATGCCGCAGGCAATCGACGGCATAAAGAACCAGGTAATCGTGCAGAGGGCGCATCGCTATGGCTACGACCATGCGATGTTTCTGTGCGGGGCGAGGGTGACGGAGGTCGTTTCCCTCGATGACTACAAGCGCGTCTGCGAGGCGGGCAACGCCGTGATGACGAACTTCTTCAACGCCGCGGAAGAAGAGGATGGACCGGCGGGCGAGGCGCAGATAGCCCGCGAAGACTGGCTGCGAGTGGCGCATGAGCACGGGATTCCGTGCCACATCGACGCGGCGGCGGATATGCCTCCGATCTCGAATCTGTGGAAGTACACCGGCATGGGCTTCGACCTCGTGTCGTTCTCGGGCGGCAAGGGCATGCGCGGTCCCCAGAATGCAGGTCTGCTGCTGGGCAGGAAGCGCCTGACCGACCTGGCGCAGCGCAACAATAATCCTAGCGATGGCGTGGGTCGCGGGATGAAGGTCGCGAAGGAGCAGATCGTCGGCATGGTCGCGGCCGTGGACTGGGTGTTGTCGCACACGGAAGAGTCCATGCAGGGCGACTACCAGAAGCGTGTGGACGTGATCGTTCGTGCCGTGAAGGACATTCCCTCCGTCAAGACGGAGACCGTGGTGCCGAAGATTGCGAACCACGTTCCGCACCTCCTGATCCGCTTCGATCCTGCGGTAACGGGCGTGAGCACCAGCGAAATCGTGACGGCGCTCCGAACGGAGCAGCCATCCATCGAACTCAATCCGAACACCGGTCACAAGCCGAACCAGGGCATACCGTCGGATGCAAACACGCTGGTTGTCGGCGTATGGATGCTGCAACCCGGGGAAGATGTGATTGTAGGCCGCCGCATTCACGCGGCCATGACTAGGAAGGCATAACTCTTGTTTGAGGAAGGGAAGAACAGCATGGAAAAGCAATCGCGCAGAGGTCTGTTGAAGAACGCCGCAGCTGCGGCAGTTGGTGTGACGGGGGCCGCCGCACTCGCTCCGGAGGCGCAGGCGCAGACTGGCGTTGTGTGGCAGAAGAAGGCGGTGACGCGCACGCCGGGCGGAAACGTCCCGCCGCCGGTAACGCCTCCCGCAGGTGCCGCCGCACCGAAGGCGCCACTGTTCAACAGCATCATCACCTTTGGCAATCTCGTCTTCATCGCCGGCATCGGGGCGCACTTCCAGGGCACGATCGAGGAGCACACGAAACACGTGCTGGATGAGTTGGAGCAGAACCTTTTTCGGGCGGGATCGTCCATGGAAAAGGTGCTGAAGGTGAACGTCTACCTGAGCGACATGGCGAATTACGCCAAGATGAACACCATGTATGCGGGCCGATGGGGCAGCGTTCCGCCCGTGCGAACGACCATCGCAGCCGCGGGCATCCCTGGGGACTCACTGGTGGAGATCGACTGCATCGCTTCCATCTAGGAGAGCGCTTCGCTGGCCAGGCGCAGAGCGGCGCAGCGGAAAGAGTGTACCGGCTTCAACAAACGAAAGGCAGGCGATCGACAATGTCAATCTTCAGTAAGGCGCGCTGGTCCAGGCGAGATGTTCTCAGGCATACGGGGTTGATATCGGCGGCGGCGGTTGTCGCTCCGGTCTCCGCCACGGCCGCTACACTGCTCGACCCTGAGGGCGCGCAGAGGTTGACGCCCGCCGGCGAGAAGCCGCCTACGCCGTCGGGGGCCGCGGGCGATAATCTCTTCTCGCAGATCGGCGTCCGACCCATCCTGAATGCGCGCGGCACCTTCACCATCATCTCCGGATCACAATCATTGCCGGAGGTGAAGCAGGCGATGTACGACGCCTCGCAGTATTACGTGCAGATGGACGAGATGATGGCCGCGGTCGGCGCCGAGATCGCCATGCACATGGGCGCTCCGAGCGCGATCGTGACCAATGGCTGCGAGGCTGCGATTGCTGCCGCCACCGTCTCGTGCATCTGCGGAACGGATCCCGAGAAGTCGCAGGCGATGCCGTACACCAAGGCCCGCAACCAGGTCATCATCCCGAAGTATTCGCGCAACCCCTACGACTTCGGGGTTCGGATGTCGGGGCCGGAGATCGTCGAGGTGGAAACGGACGAAGATCTGCGATCGAAGATCAGCGAGAACACCGCCATGATCTACATCCTTTCCGGTCCGCGTGCCTTCAAGGAGCCGCTCTCGATCAAGAGCATCTGCGCGATTGCGAAGGAGAAGAAAGTCCCGGTGTTCGTCGATGCGGCGGCGGAAGAGCCGATCGTGCCGAACATTCACCTGGCGGCGGGAGCGACGTTTGTGGGCTACTCGGGTGGCAAGTGCATGCGCGGCCCGCAGGCCGCCGGCGTGCTCCTTGGGCCCAAGGACCTATGCGCCGCTGCCTTCTGGAACTCCGCTCCACACCACAACTGGGGCCGCGCCCTGAAGGTCGGCAAGGAAGAGGCGATGGGCATGCTAGCCGCCGTGCGCATGTGGTACAAGCGCGACCACGAGGCCGAGCAGAAGCAGTGGCTCGAATGGAACACCTACATCGCGAACGCCGTGAAGGATATCCCGTCGGTGATCACAAAGATCCAGATGCCGGATGAGGATCTATCGAATCGCGCGCCGACGCTGAGCATTCAGTGGGATGCGGCAAAAGTCGGCATCACCGGGACGGAGCTGGTGGCGAAGCTTGATCAGGGAACGCCGCGCATCTTGGTTACGGGCGGGCAGGGGCGGCGACCGGACATGATGAACTCGTCGATCGGGATCATGCCCTACATGATGCAGCCGGGCGACTACAAGGTCGTGGCGGACACAATCTCGAAGTACCTGCGGAACCCGGGCCACTTCGAAAACCCACCCGTGTATACCGGGGCGATGGCGGACCTTTCCGGCACATGGAAGGTTACGCTCAATTACGTGAAGGGCACGGGTCACCAGCAGTTCCTGCTGAAGCAGGATGGCGATGCGCTCTCCGGCGACCAGAAGGGCGAGATCTTCAACGCCACGCTCAAAGGCAAGGTCACGGCCGATCATGCGACGCTGATGAGCGTAATGCATGCCAACGGATACCAGGTGCCGTTTGTGTTCACGGGCGTTGTCTCGGGGAATACGTTCTCCGGCAACGTCAGAATGGGCGAGTACGGTCCAGCAACGTTTACGGCCACAAAGGCCTGACCACGATCTAGACCCGCGGAGATCCAATTCCGCAGGCCTCCTGCGCATCGATCTCATCTCCAGGTATCCCATGACACGTCTCTTCGAGAGGTACAACATGAACGCCAAGCAACTTGGCCGGGCGATTCTCGGCTGCGCTCTTTTTTGGTCCACCGCCGCAATCGCGCAGGAAGGCCGCCGTGGGCCGCCGCTGCCCCCCAATCCGCTGCCGTATGACCTGCTGCTGAAGGGCGGCCATCTCCTCGACGACAGAAACCACATCGACTCCAACCGCGACCTCGGCATCAAGGATGGCAAGGTCGTCGCCGTGGGTGAGAATCTCAATCCCAAGGATGCGCTCAAGACGATCGACGTAAAGGGACTCTTCGTCGCGCCGGGCCTGATCGATCTCCATGTGCACGTCTATGCAGGCACGGGCGAGCGCGGATCGTATGCGGGCGACCTCTCGCTCTATCCCGACGGCTTCACCCTGCGCAACGGCGTCACCACGGTGGTGGACGCTGGCAGTTCGGGTTGGCGCAACTTCGACGACTTCAAGGACAAGATCATCGATCGATCGAGGACCCGTGTCCTGGCTGAGCTGAACATCGTCGGATCGGGCATGCGTGGCGGCAAGTACGAGGACAACCTCGAGGACATGGATGGCAAGCTGACCGGCGACAAGGCCAAACAGTCTCCGAGCGTCATCGTGGGCATCAAAAGCGCTCACTTCACCGGGCCGGAATGGAAGCCCTACGACCAGGCCGTGATTGCCGGAAACATCGCGGACATTCCAGTCATGATCGACTACGGCGCGCGCCGCATCGAGCGCCCCCTGCTCGATCTGGTCTCGACCCATCTGCGCCCGGGCGATATCTACACGCACTGCTTCTCCGGTCTGCGCGGAGAGCAAGACCCGGCCACGGGCGGACCGTCGCAGGCTCTGCTGGCCATGAAAAAGCGCGGCATCTACTGCGACGTGGGACACGGTGGCGGATCGTTCGCGTGGACCGTGGCAGCGCCGATCGTCAAGTCAGGCTACCTGCCTGATTCCATCTCGACCGATCTGCACGTCGGCTCCATGAACAACGGCATGAAGGATCTGCTGAACGTCGCGGACAAGCTGATGCTCGTGGGGGAGACGATGCCGGAGGCGATCGCCCAGATGACCTCGCACCCGGCGCACGAGATCAAACAGGAGCAACTCGGAAACCTGTCGGTCGGATCCCCGGCTGACGTTGCCGTGCTTTCGGTGGAGACCGGCACCTTCGGCTTCGTCGACATGTACAACACCAAGATGGTGGGAACCAAGAAGCTGGTATGCGAGCTGACGCTGCGCGACGGCAAGGTGGTCTACGACCTGAACGGCATCTCGGCCGACATGTGGGACGCTAAGGAGCACTCGGCCGATGAGCGCCAATCGCGGAGATGGACGACATTCAACGAGCGCCCGTTCGGCGCTAGCCGCGGGCAGCGATTCCCGCAGTCGATCCCCGTCGGATCACCGCCGCAGAAGGACCAGAGCCCGCGTTAGAGCGCGGATGTCGCGTGATGAGCGGCGCCCCTGAAGCGGACTCCGCTGCTTCTGTGAGGCTCGGGTTGGTTCCCATGAGGTTGTCGATGCACGATCGTTTTCTGTTGGCCGGGCTGCTTGCAATGCTGCTGCCCCTGAGCGTGGGGGGGCAGGTACGCACGCCTCGCCCGATTCCGCCGAATCCTCTGCCCTACGATCTGCTGCTGCAGCACGGCCGCGTCATCGATCCGAAGAACAAGATCGACGCGGTCGTCGATGTCGGTATGAAGGACGGAAAGATCGTCGCCGTGGGCGCGCACCTGAACGCGGCCGACGCGATCAAGACGCTGGACATGTCGCGTTACGTGGTAATTCCGGGCGTGATTGATCTCCATGGCCACGTGTATGCGAGCGCGAAGGATTCGCCCTCGTTTGCGCAGGACATCTCGCTCTATCCTGACGGCTTCACGCTGCGGCATGGGGTCACGACGATCGTCGATGCGGGCGGATCCGGACGGAAGAACTTCGAGGACTTCAAGGCACGCATCATCGACAAGTCGAAGACGCGCGTTCTGGCGATGGTCAACATCGTCGGCGAGGGCATGCGCGGAACGGCCTTTGAAGACAACCTCGATGACATGGACGGCAAGTCGACGGGAGAGTTTGCGAAGAGGTACCCGGGCCTGATCGTCGGGATCAAGTGCGCCCACTTCACGGGCCCGGACTGGAAGCCCTACGATCAGGCGGTGATCGCCGGCAACATCGCCGATGTGCCGGTGATGGTCGACTACGGCGCGCGCCGCATCGAGCGGCCAATCTCCGAGCTCTTCGCCATGCACCTGCGGCCTGGCGATATCTACACGCACATGTACTCGGGGTTGCGCGGAGAGCAGGACCCGGCCACGGGCCTCGCCTCGGCCCCGATGCTTCTGGCGCGCCGGCGCGGCATCTTCATGGATGTCGGCCATGGCAACGGTTCGTTTTACTGGACCGTCGCCAATCCGCTCGTCCGTAGCGGGTATGTGCCGGACTCGATCTCAACCGACCTCCACTTCCAATCGGTGAACGAGGGCATGAAAGACATTCTCAACGTGGCGGACAAGTTCCTGGCCCTGGGGGAGCCGCTGCCGCAGGTCATCGCGCAGCTGACCTGGAATCCCGCGCGAGAGATCAAGCAGACCCAGCTCGGCAACTTTTCCCCGGGGTCGGTGGCGGACGTGGCTGTGCTCTCGATCGAAAAGGGCGACTTCGGCTTCATGGACGTCGAGAATACCCGCATGGATGGACACCAGAAGCTCATCTGCGAGCTGACGATCCTTAACGGAAAGGTGATCTGGGACCTCAACGGCATCTCGGTTGATGCCTGGGACGCGAAGTCGCGGAGCTCTGACGCCGCGCTGACACGGAGATGGACAACCTTCGGGCAGAGGCCGTTCGCCGCCGGCCGCGACCGCTTTACCGTTTACCCGCCGGTTCCGGAGAGGCAGGAGAAATGATCCGGAAAACGCATCTCCAGCGGCCTCGGGAACGTCCATATAAGCAGGCAGGCGTTGTTTGGAGGCCGACGATGAAGCGCTTCGCACCGATCCTGGGCACCGTACTCTCGACCGCGCTGCTGTTTGCCGCGCCCGGCCCCGGCGCTCTGACGGTCGGCTGGTCGACGTTGAAGACGCTCAACTCGGCGCAGGCGAGCTCCCCGGCGCGAGCGCTGAATAAAAAGCTCGTCTCCGTTCCAGGATTCATGGTGCCGCTCGAAGACGACGCCGATCAGGTCTCGGAGTTTCTGCTGGTTCCCTTCGCCGGCGCCTGCATCCATGTGCCGCCGCCACCCCCCAACCAGATGATCTACGTCAAGCTCAGGCAAATGGGAAGGCGAAGATGTCGTTTACCGAGCCCATCGTGGTGACCGGCCAGCTCCACGTCGCCACGGTGCAGAGCCCTTACGGCGACGTCTCCTTCAAGGTAAGCGTGTGGTGTTGGCCGTTGTCTTTGCGGCGGGGGCGTGAAGGACCAAGATAAGTGTCCACATAAGGTTATGTGGACACTTATTTAGGGACTGCATGTGTGGGTGGGGAGTGCGACGTTC
>JAABVA010001788.1_pt1 | contig 22317 bp, 24 predicted proteins | sample 5560331 | NCBI WGS metagenome assembly JAABVA01 (sample SAMN12812661, study PRJNA571458) | rock metagenome | isolation source: Antarctica rocks | place: Antarctica: Victoria Land, Mt New Zealand sud | collected 2016-01-07
CCGGGGGCTATCGGCTCTTAGTATCCCCGAATGACGTGCGAGGTGCGCACTCACCCCAGGCTGCGTGGGTTGTTGCGCGCCCACCTGTCCGCCTCCCGCACGGCGCGTTTGAGGGCGGAGCGCTCGCCGAGGTAGTCCCCCACCATCCCCACCACGGGCAGCTTGCCCAGCATGCGGTGTCCCGCCCGACCCTGCGGGCGCTTCTCCAGCTCACCGACGATGCCACGCAGCACCCGCCCGTAGCGCCACAGTGCCTTCGCGGCGTTGACCAGAGAGGAACGACTCTTGTGGTTGCCCCGTTCCAGCGCCGGATCCAACCCCTGTGCCCGCAGCTGCTCGTCCGTCTGCGTGGGCGCGCCGAGCACCAGCTCTCGGCTCACCGAGCGGTGGCACAGCACCCAGGCGAGCAGGCGCACCTGCTCGACCTGATCGGTGATGCCCCATTCCCTGGCCACGGCGCACAGCAGCATCGCCTGGCTGGAGGCGCCCAAGGCGTCCTGCACGGGCAGCCGGTCGGCCACCACCCCACCGAAACCGGGTACCGCCACCACCAGCGTGGTGAACCGGCCGACCCGGTTCATCCACCACAAGGTGCGTTGCTGCGGGCTCATCCGTTCCCAGGCAGCGGTGCCGGGAAACTCGGCGGCATAGAAACCGGCGACGGCCCTGCGCGCCACGCGGTTGCGGAGCTTGGCGCCGTCGAGCTGCGGGGACACCGGCGGCAACTGCCGGTGGGTGCGCTTCTTCAGCCCGAACGGATCGGTCTGGGCCAGGGCGTCGAGCACCGGACCGCTGCCCTTGACCACAACGGAAAGCACGCCGATAACGCGCTCATCGGTGATTGCTGGTCGGACCACAATACCTCTCCTCACCGGTAGCTGGCGCCATCTCTACGGCTGCGCCACCGCACGGAGCGCGTGAGTGGTGGTTCTCTCACGGACCGGACGGCCGATTCCCTCGGCGATAGCGGTGAGTTCGGCCACAGTCATCGCCGAGCCGTGCTGCGAGCCGGCCATCCGGGAGATGGTCTCCTCCATCAGCGTGCCGCCCAGGTCGTCGGCGCCGCCGTTGAGCATCGCCTGGGACCCGATCACCCCGAGCTTGACCCAACTGGTCTGGATGTGCGGGATGCGCCCGTGCAGCATGACCCTGGCCAGGGCGTGCACAGCTCGGTTGTCCCTGACCGACGGCCCCGGGCGCGCGGCCCCGGCCAGGTACAGCGGGGAGGACTGGTGGACGAAGGGCAGGGGCACGAACTCGGTGAATCCGCCGGTCTGGTCCTGGATCCGGCGCAGCACGTTGAGGTGGCCCACCCAGTGCCTTGGGTGGTCAACGTGGCCGTACATCATCGTCGACGAGCTGCGCAGTCCCACCTCGTGCGCCGTGGTGACCACCTCAATCCAGGAGCTGGTCGGCAGCTTGCCCTTGGTGAGCACCCAGCGGACCTCGTCATCGAGGATCTCCGCCGCGGTGCCGGGAATGGTGTCCAGCCCCGCCTCGCGCAGCTCGGTCAACCAGTCGCGCACACTCACCCCCGAGCGGGCGGCGCCGTTGACGATCTCCATCGGGCTGAACGCGTGCACGTGCATGCCGGGGACCCGCTCCTTGACGGCGCGCACCAGGTCGGCGTAGCCCGTGGCCGGCAGCTCCGGGTCGATGCCGCCCTGCATGCAGACCTCGCTGGCGCCGAGTTCCCAGGCCTGCTGCGCCCGGTCGGCGACCTCGGTGAGGCTGAGGGTGAAGGCGTCGGCGTCGCCCTTGCGCTGGGCGAACGCACAGAAGCGGCAGCCGGTGTAGCAGATGTTGGTGAAGTTGATGTTCCGGTTCACCACGTAGGTGACGTCCGCGCCGACGGTGTCGCTGCGCAGCTCATCGGCGAGCGCGCACAGCGCTTCCAGTGCTGGCCCCTCGGCGGTGGCCAGGGCGAGGTACTGCTCGTCGGTGCAGCCAGCCGGATCGTCGTTGGCCGCCCGTAACGCTGCGGCGACGGCACCGGCCAAAATGGCAGGCGCGGCTATGCCGTTCAAGGCGTCGGCCTGCTCGCGGACGGTGTCCCAGTCCCCGAACGCCGAGCCCAGGTCCGAGCGGGTCTCGGTGTTGCGGCCGGCGGTGTCGATGGCGGTGTTCAGGTCGACCCGGCCGTCGGATGACCAGGCCGCGTCCGGCTCCTGCCACGGCAGTCCGTTCAGGACGGCCAGGGGGTCGGCCAACCCGTTCGCTGCGGCGAGCGCCCGCACGTGGGTGCTGATCCGCGGATCGATCCACGGCGCGCCGGCGAGCACGTACGCCGGCTGCGCGGCGAGGCGCTCGGTGAGGGTGAAGCCGGCGGCGGCCGTGGTCTCGGACAACGCTTCCAGCTGCGGCCACGGCCGCTCCGGATTCACGTGGTCGGGCGTCAGCGGGGAGACCCCGCCGAAGTCGTCGACCCCGGCGCCGAGCAGCGCCGCGCAGTCGTCGAGGTCCACCAGGTTCGGCGGCGCCTGCACCCGCATCCGCGGGCCGAGCAGCAGGCGGGTGACGGCGATGGTGGCCCGGTAGTCCTCCAGCCCGGCGTCGGGGGCGGCGCGCATGGCGGTGTCGTCCTTGGCCCGGAAGTTCTGCACGATCACTTCCTGGATGTGTCCGAAGCTCTTGTGCTGCTTGCGGATGGCCAGGACGGAATCGACCCGCTCGGCCAAGGTCTCGCCGATGCCGACGAGGATGCCGGTGGTGAAGGGCACCCCGAGCCGGCCGGCGTCGGTGAGAGTGCGCAGGCGTACCTCGGGGTGTTTGTCCGGACTGCCGTAGTGGCATGCCCCCGGGGTGGTGTGCAGCCGCAGCGAGATGGTCTCCAGCATCATCCCCATCGACGGCGCCACCGGCTTGAGCCGGGAGATGTCCTCCCAGGACAGCACCCCGGGGTTGATGTGCGGCAGCAGGCCGGTCTCCTCCAGCACCCGGATGGACATGGCCCGCAGGTAGGCGTGGGTGGAGTCGTAGCCCCGCGAGTGCAGCCACTCCTGTGCCTGCGGCCAGCGCGCCTCGGGGCGATCGCCAAGGGTGAACAGCGCCTCCTTGCAGCCCAGCGCCGCACCCCGGCGGGCGATGTCGAGCACCTCGTCGGGGTCGAGGAACATGCCGTGCCCGGCGGCGGTGAGCTTGCCGGGCACCGTGACGAACGTGCAGTAGTGGCAGCGGTCGCGGCACAGCCGGGTGAGCGGGATGAAAACCTTACGGGAGTAGGTGATCAGCCCCGGTCGTCCCGCCGCGGCCAGTCCCGCGTCACGCACCCGCGCCGCGGCCGCGCACAGCGCGTCCAGCTGCTCGCCCCTGGCGTGCAGCAGGGTCTCGGCTTCGGTGGCGTCGATGGTCACCCCGTCGGTGGCCCGGCGCAGCGCCCGGCGCAGCGCTGAGGGAGACGGCGCTGAAGGAGACGGCGCTGAGGGAGACGGCGGCACTGCTGGGTCGGGCAGCTGCTCGGTGGTCACAACCCCGATACTGCACGCCGCTGCGCGGCGCTGCCCAGGTGCCTACCCAACACGATCCCCGCGGGCACCACTCCGAGCGCGAACAGCAGCAGGGAACGCCAGTCATCGCCGGGGACCAGGACATCACCGCCCGGACCTCCCGCGGACAGGATCAGCACGACGAGCAGCCAGCCGAGCAGGGGCAGGGCGGCCACCGCGGTCCGGGTGGTGAACCAGCCCGCGGCACGCACCAGCACGGCGTTGGTCAGCGCCGCGCCCAGCGCACCAACCGGCACGGCCACTGTGCCGATGTAGACCGGGAGGTACAGCACCTCGAGCACGGCGAACAGTGCGGCGTAGGCGGTGAGTAGCCCGATCAGCACCCGGTTCATGGGCTGATCCCCGCAAACAGGTCGTGTTCGCGACCGTCCGGTCCCCGCTCGCCGGCCGTGCCCCGGGCCAGGACGTAGTGCTCCTCGAGTAGCACCGGCTGCGCCACGTTGTTGGACAGGGCGTACACCGTTCCACTTGGCGCCAGGCTCACCTGGGTGGCGTGGGCACGCAGCGCGGCGAGCTTGGCCTCCCGGACGTCCCGCACGTCGATCACGGCGCTGACGTCCTCGTCGGGCACCCGCGGCAGCTCACCGTCGGCCGGTTGGCGCCAGCCGTCGGAGACCGGGCCCATCGCCGCAATTCCGGACGAGAGGGCGCCCTGGGCAGTGACGGTCCAGTACAGCTTGGCCACCGTCCATGGCACTCCCGCGTCGAGATGCGACCCGGAGTCGGCCGCTTGAACCACGGCCTCGGTGGTGACGCGGTGCACCTGCACATGATCCGGGTGGCCGTAGCTGCCCGCCGGGTCGTAGGCCACGACGACGTGCGGGCGCAGGCTGCGGATCTCGGCGACCATCGCCGCCACCGCCGCCGCACCGGCCCGCACGAAGCTGCGCGGGTGCTCCGCCGCCGGTGTCCCTGCCATCCCGGAGTCGCGCCAGCGCCCGGCGCCGCCCAGGAAGCGCGGGCCGCCCGGGACACCGAGTGCCTCCAGGGCACGGGTGAGCTCGGCGATCCGGTAGCCACCGAGCTGGTCGGCTTGCTCGGCGACCAGGCCCGCCCAGCGTTCGCCGATCACTTCACCTTCCTCCCCGAGAGTGCAGGTGAGCACGGTGACCTGCGCGCCGGCGGCGACGTAGTGGGCGATGGTTCCGCCGGTGGTGAGCGTCTCGTCGTCGGGATGGGCGTGCACGAAGAGCAGACGACGCTGGGCTGGGGTCAACGGTCGGTCCTGGTCCAGGACGGCGCGTCGAAGAACGGCCCGGACAGCAGCGGTCCGGGGTCGCCGACGCCGTTGACCTGTTTGCGCACGGCCAGCAGCGTGGTGTCCTGATACAGCGGTAGCACCGCCTGCAGCTCCCACAGCTTGGGTTCCAGGGCGGCGACGGTAGCGTTGGCGTCCGCGGAGCCGGTGAGCGCGGCGTCGATCTGCGGCTGCAGGGTGGTGTCGCAGACACCCGAGACGTTGCCCAGGCGGGCGGTCGTCGGGCTCTTCGGCGAAGCGGTGGTCCCGGGACGCGCCGTCGTGGCGGGTGCGGACGGGCCGGTGCTGTCCGGGCTCGGCGGCGCGGCACTCGGCGTCGCCGACACCGTCGCACCGCCGGCCGGTGTGGTGCAGCTGAAGCTGGACGCGAGGTTGGTCGCGGCATCCGCGCCGGCGGGTGCGCGGCCCACCAGCATGCCGACCCTCCCGCTGCCCATGGCGCGTCCGTAGAGCTCGGCGGAGCTGACGACGTTGGCGGTGGCGTTGACCCCGGCGACGGTGAGCTGGTCGGCGACGGCCTGCGCTACCGAGGTGGCCGCGCTGTCCTCCTTCGCCGCGCCCATCACCACGGTCAGCGGGCTGCCGTTCTTGAGGTACTTGCCCGACTGGAAAGCGTAACCGGCCTTTTCCAGTTCCCCCTTGGCCGCCGCCGCGCTCAACGGCTCCGGTCGCGTGGCGAGGTAGCCGGGCTGGGAGGGTGCAAGTACCTGAGCCTTCACCCGGAACTGGTCCACGGTGCGCCCCGCCCCGATGGTGCTCAGGGCATCGACGTCGAGCAGCCCGAGCAGACCCGCGCGGACACTGCGGTCCGGAATACCAGCCGGGGTGACGTCAAGCGCGATCCGCAGGGTTTCCGGCTGGGGCGCCGTGAGCGTGCGCACCTCGGGGATGGCGGACAGCTGGACCTGGGTGGCGTTGCTCGCGTGGACCTGGGCAACCTGGGCATCCTTGGTTCGCAGGGAATCGGCGAGCTGGTTGGCCGTGCCGTCCCGTCGCATCAGGATGGAGTCCAGCACCGTGGGCCGGTCCCAGAACCGGTCGTTGCGTTCCAGCAGCACCTCACCGCGGTCACGGTCGATGGTCTTCACCTTGAACCGCGAGCCCGACACCGGCAGCGCGTCGTCCAGAGCACTGGCGAAGCCGCCGGGCATGTCCTTGATGAGGTGCGCGGGCAGCAGGTTGCGGAACAACTGCTGCCAGGCGGGGTAGGGCGAGGAGAAGCTCACCGTCACCGTCTTGCCGCCCGAGGAGGAGGCGACGTCGGTGATCAGCGAGTAACCGGCAGCGTCGGCCAACCCGGGTTGGGAGTTCATCTGCTGCCACAGGTAACGAAAATCTTCCGCCGCGATGGGCGCCCCGTCGGACCACTGGGCTTCGTTGCGCAGGACGTAGGTGACGGTGAACGGCGCCGAGGTGCCGCTGCTCGGCGCGGTGCTCCGTGTCGCGGAGGCGGCGATGGAACGGTCGAGCACCCAGCCAGCGCCGTCCGGGTCGGGCTGGAACACCGAGGGCAGCACCAAGCCGCTCACCGCGGTGTTCACCGGCGAGAGATCGGCGAGTTCGTGCGGGTTGAACCCCGGACCCACATCGTCGATAGCCACCACAACGGCATTGGACACCGTGGCACGTGCGGGTGGGGTCACCGTGGTCGCGGTGCTCTCCACCACCGGGGAGGGCCGCGCCGTGCACGCCGGGAGCAGGGCGAGCAGGGCCAGCGCGGCTGCCACGATCCATCGACCACCCCCCCGGGGACCGTGCCCGCTTCGCACCTGCGCTACTCCCTGCTCGGACGCCCGACCTGTGTGTGTGCAGCCAGTTCTACTGTGGCGACCCAGCCTAGTTCAGGCTCCCGACCATTCAGCTTGCCGCCTTGTCCCGCAGCTTCTCGCGGGAGCGAGTCCGGGCCCGCTCGTTGGCGTCCAGTACGAGCTTGCGAACGCGCACGGCCTCCGGTCCGACCTCCACGCACTCGTCGGCGGCGCAGAACTCCAGCGCCCCCTCGAGGGTGAGCACCCGGGGCCGGGCCAGCGCCTCGAAGGTGTCCGAGGACGACTGACGCATGTTGGTCAGCTTCTTCTCCCGGCACACGTTGATGTCCAGGTCCTCCGAGCGCGGGCTCTCCCCGACCACGTGGCCGGCGTAGGTGGCCGCGCCGGGCTCGACGAAGAAGGTGCCGCGGTCGGAAAGCTGGATCATCGCGAACGGGGTGACGGAGCCGGCCCGGTCGGAGACCAGGGACCCCGTGTGGCGGCTGCGGATTTCCCCGGCCCACGGCTCGTAGCCGGCCGAGTAGGTGTTGGCGATGCCGGTGCCGCGGGTGTCGGTGAGGAAGTCGGTGCGGAAGCCGATGAGCCCGCGGGCGGGCACGACGAACTCCATCCGCACCCAGCCGGTGCCGTGGTTGACCATCTCCTCCATCCGACCCTTGCGGGCGGCGAGCAGCTGCGTGACGGCGCCGAGGTGCTCCTCGGGGACGTCGACGGTGAGGTGCTCGAACGGCTCGTGCAGCTTGCCGTCCACCGTCCGCGTCACCACCTGCGGCTTGCCGACGGTCAGCTCGAAGCCTTCCCTGCGCATCTGCTCGACGAGGATGGCCAGGGCGAGCTCGCCGCGGCCCTGCACCTCCCAGGTGTCGGGGCGCTCGGTCTGCAGTACGCGCAGCGAGACGTTGCCGACGAGTTCGGCGTCCAGGCGGTTCTTCACCAGCCGGGCCGTGAGCTTTTTGCCGCCGTTGCGCCCGGCCAGCGGTGAGGTGTTGATGCCGACGGTGACGGAGATCGCGGGCTCGTCCACGGTGATTCGGGGCAGCGCGACCGCGTTGTCCACGTCGGCCAGGGTGTCGCCGATCATGATGTCCGGGATCCCGGCGATCGCGACGATGTCCCCGGCCTCCCCCACCTCGGCAGGTACCCGGGTGACGCCCTCGGTGCGCAGCAGCTCGGTGATCTTGACCTTGGTCATCTCGGGGCTGCCGTCGGCGCTCTCCCGCATCCAGGCCACCGTCTGGCCCTTGCGCAGCTCGCCGGCGTGGATGCGGACCAGGCCGATGCGACCGAGGAAGGACGAGGCGTCGAGGTTGGTGACGTGCGCCTGCAGCGGTGCGTCCGGGTCTCCCTTGGGGGCCGGCACGTACTCCATGAGCAGGTCGAACAGTGACTGCAGGTCCTCGGAGTCGGGCACCTCACCGTCGGCGGGCTGGGTCAGGCTGGACTTGCCGGCGCGGGCGGAGGCGTAGATCACCGGCAGATCCAGGGCCAGCTCGGCGGCGTGCGCTGCCTCGTTCTCCAGATCCGACGCCAGGTCGAGCAGCAGGTCGTGGACCTCTTCGACCACCGCGCTGATGCGCGCGTCGGGGCGGTCGGTCTTGTTGACGACGAGGATCACCGGCAGCGAGGCAGCCAGCGCCTTGCGGAGCACGAACCGAGTCTGCGGCAGAGGGCCCTCGCTGGCGTCCACTAGCAGCACAACGGCGTCCACCATGGACAGTCCGCGCTCCACCTCACCGCCGAAGTCGGCGTGGCCGGGGGTGTCGATGACGTTGATGACCACTGTTTCATCCGCACCGTTCCGGCGCTGGTGCCGGCGCACCGCGGTGTTCTTCGCCAGGATGGTGATGCCCTTTTCGCGTTCCAGGTCGCCGGAGTCCATCACGCGGTCGACGAGCTCGGCGCGCTCGGCGAAGGCCCCGGACTGCCGGAGCATGGCGTCGACGAGGGTGGTCTTGCCGTGGTCGACGTGCGCGACGATGGCCACGTTGCGGAAGGCGGTACGGTGCGCACTGGTCACTGGGGTGGTTCTCCTGAGCTTGCGGGTTCCCGTGCCGAGAGTGGTCTCGGACCGAGGTCGGGGTGGCCCCCTTCGTGCCTGGCTGGGGCGCTTCCGCGTGCGTTCAGGTTCGGACAGCACGCAGTGCACCGCGCAGCTACGGCGGCGCCAAACAGCGTACCCGCTGGCCAGGCGTGTCCGAAGTCACCGGTCTGTGGAGGCGAGCAGGGCTGCGAGTTCCTGGCGCCAGCCCCGGTCGTTGGCCACCATGTCCAGCCGCCACAGCTGCGCGCTTGCGGCCCAGCGCAGCGCGGAGTGCTCCCTGGTTTCGGGCACTCCGCCGGTCAGCCGGGCCTGGTAGGCGCGCAACACCCGCCCGTCGCGCAGCGGCACGTCCGCGCCGAGCTGAGCCCCGATCTCGCTGGTCACGCCGAGCTCCTCCATCAGCTCCCGGCGCAGGGCCTGCCGCGGGTCCTCGGCAGTGTTGGCCTTGCCGCCGGGCAGCTCCCATTGCCCGGCCAGCGCCACCGGGCCCCTGCGCCGCGCCAGCAGCACCCTTCCGTGACGCACCACTGCGGCGGCCACGACCTCCTCAGCGGTGGCCAGGTGGTGCGCGGCGGCACCCACCGCGTCGATCCGAGCGCGCAGTGCGGCCAGCGCCATCCGGCGGCATCCGGGGGCCTCGGCCAGGCGTCCGGTGCACGAGAGTCGCAGGGTGAGGCGGGTGCCCGAGGAGGTGCGCAGCAGACTGCTGCGGTAGCGGACATCGGCGAAGGGACCGGACTGCCTTCGGGCTTGCACCCCGTCCAGGTCGACCCGGGTCAGCCGCATGGCCAGCCAGAACGGGAGGCCGGGCACGCGCAGGCGAACGACGTCCTCGGCCTGCAGCAGGCCCTCGCGTCGGCAGGGGACCTCCACCCGCAGTCCCGCGGCGCTGGCCTGCAGCACGTCCACCGATCGCAGCGCGCCGGCAACGGTGGCCTGGGATGCGGCGACGACAGCGCAGGCGTGCACATCGATCATCGTTCCCATGGTGCAGTGCGTCGGCCGCCGTGCGAGCATCGGTAGATGGCTGAGTTGCTGGAGGCAGCAGAGATCGAGTCGGCGCTAACCGAGCTGCCCGGGTGGATCTACGCCGACGCCGCTCTCTCCCTGACCGCCGAGTTGCCGAGCTTCCGCGACGCCCTCACCGTCGTAGCAGCGGTCGGCGACGCGGCAGAAGAGCGCAACCACCACCCGGACATCGACATCCGGTGGCGAACGGTGACGTTTTCCTGTTCGACGCACAGCGCGGGCGGCGTCACCGCACTGGACGTGGCACTCGCGACGGAGATACGGCGGCTGGTTGACGCGCTCTGAGCAGCCATCGCTGCAGGGACATCAGCCCGAGGGTCGCCACGGCGCCCCACGGGTAGACGGCCCCCACCGCAGACTCGAGCACCGGCCGGTCGTGCTCCCAGATCGAGGGCTGCAGCCGCAGCAGGATCTGGATGACGCCCACCAACATGATCACCAGCCCGATCCCCGCGCTGATCTTCGCGCCCCGCAACTGCCGTAAGGGGCCGTGCACCAACCACACCATCGCGGGGATGAACCACACCCAGTGGTGGCTCCAGGAGATGGGCGAGACCAGCAGACCGAACAGCTCGACCATCAACAGGATGCCCAGCCGGTCATTCTGATCGAGTCCGCGCCAGGCGAGCAGACATAGGGCAAGGGTTAGCACCACCGCGAGCGCCCAGCTGATCCCGGTACCGACGTCGTGACCCGCGAAGCGACTGAGCACCCCCCGCAGGGACTGGTTTATCGCCGAGCCGACCGAGCCTATCCGGCTGGCATCACCGGCCAGCTCGCCGAAATAAGTGCGCGCCTCGTCGCGGATGATCAGAAAGCTGAGCGCCACCGTCCCGGCGAAGGCCACGGCGGAGAAGCCCGCGGCGGCGACGTTGCGCCGGGCGAGGAAGTACAGGCCGGTGATGGCCGGGGTGAGCTTGACGCCGGCAAGCAGGCCGACGATGCCGCCGCCGACCCACCATCGGCCACTGCGGACCGCGAGCAGGGCGCCGAGCACGAGGAACACGTTGACCTGCCCGTAGTCGAGGGTCGTCCGAACCGGCTCCAACCAGATGCTCAGCGCGGCCCAGAGCAGGGCGGCGACGCGCCAGTGGCGTTGCTCGGCCCGTTCCCCGAGCAGCAGCTGCAGGCTGATTCGAACCACGGCCCACACCGCGACCATGGTGGCGACCAGCCACAACACCGCAAGTAGCGGGAACGGCAGCCAGTGCAGCGGGTAGAACAGCAGCGCAGCGAACGGCGGGTAAGTGAACGGCAGCGGGAAGTTCGGCGTCATGTCCGAGAAGGTGAAGGTGTACAGCTCGCCATGGAACACCGTGGCCGCGCCGTAGGTGTACACCCGCAGATCCACCATGTTCAGCCCGGTCGTGGTGACAAAGCTCAGCACCAGCCGGGCCAGCACCGACAGGCAGAACACCAGCGGCGCCAGCCACGGGCGGGCGTCAAGGTGGGATTGGGCGCGGGCACGGAGTTGCTCGGGGCGCACCAGCAAACCCTAAGGCCTGGCTGCCGCTCAGTCCTGCATGCGGTTGAACCGGCCGAGCAGTTCGCCGAAGGTTTCGATGTCGGCTGGGTCCCAACCGTGCAGCAGCCGCCCGAAGCGCTGACGCCTGGCCTTGCGGGCTTGCGCCAGACGAGCCAGGCCGTCCTCGGTCATCGACAGCTTTGCCGATCGCCGGTCGTTGGCGTCTTCCACCCGCTGCACCAGGCCGAGCTGCTCGAGCAGGGCGATCTGCCGGCTGACCGTGGGTTTGCCGACACCGTAGAAGTGCGCGAGGTCGGTCAGCCGCACCGCGCCGCACTCCGCCACGCGCAGCAGCAGCGCATACGCCGCGGGTTCCAGCCCGGGATGCACCTCGCGGGCCAGCTCCCTGGAGAACGCCCGGGCGCGTCGGAAGAGCACCGCCATCTCGTGCTCGACACGGTCGTGCGGGCGGCGCTCGGTCACAGGTCGCAGCCTATAGAGCGCAGGGGCCATGCCGTAGGACTGTGGGTATGGACCCCGACTCCGTGACCCCAGACCGCGGGACCCCCGACCCCGTGACACCGGACTCACCTGCCTTCCGGCTGGCCACCCCCGCCGACGTGGCCGCGATCGTCGAGCTCGTCCAGTCCGCCTACCGGGGTGCGGCCAGTCGCCAGGGCTGGACCACCGAGGCAGACCTGCTGGGTGGGCAGCGCACCGACCCTGCGGAGGTGGCCACGGTGATCTCCCGGCCGGGCAGCCGGATGGTGGTGGCCCACGACGACGGCGGGGTGCTGCTGGGCTGCTGTGAACTCGCCGAGCGCGCTGCTGGGCTCGCCTACTTCGGCATGTTCAGCATTCGTCCGGGGCTGCAGGGCAAGGGCATCGGCGGTGCCCTGCTCGCCAAGACCGAGCACCTCGCGGCCCGGGAACTGGGCTGCGCCCGAATGGAGATGACCGTGCTCATCCAACGCCCCGAGCTGATCGCCTGGTACGAGCGGCGCGGTTACCGTCGCACCGGGCAACGCCGCCCGTTTCCGTACGGCGACGAGCGCTTCGGCATCCCGCGGCGGCCGGACCTGGAGTTCGAGGTGCTCACCAAGGACCTGGCCTGAGCGCTCAGTCGGGCAGGCCGGTGACCCGGAGCGTGATGTTGAGCCGCCCCGATTCCAGCCCCGTGGCGGGATCGCCCGTGCCGGCCAGCGTCTTCGGCACCCCGTGGTAAGCGAATCGGGAGGGGCCACCGAAGACGAACAGATCGCCGGACACCAGCTCGACGTCGGCGTAGGGCTTGCCGCGGGTCTCGGTGTTGCCGAAGCGAAACAGGCAGGTATCGCCCACACTGAGCGACACCACCGGGTCGTCGGTGCGTTCGTCCTTGTCCTGGTGCATGCCCATCCGGGCCGTGGCGTCGTAGTAGTTGATCAGGGCCGTATCCGGGTGGTAGTCGTCCGCGGCGTGCAGGTCTCCGTAGGCGTCGACCAGGGCGCGGCGGCCCAGCTGCACCAGCCAACCTGGCAGTTCGGCCACTCGCCCACCGCCGACGTCATCGGCTGTGCGGGTGTAGCGGTAGGGCTGCCAATGCCAGCCCAGGCATACCGTCCGCACCGACATCTGATGGCCGCCAGGCAATGTCGCCGCCCGGATCGGCACCGGCCCACGCGCCCATTCCCGACATGCGACGACGATCCGGTGCTGCTCGGCGGTGCTGAGCCAGTCGGGCAGATGGACGGCTCCCGGCGCCAGCTCCCGACGCTCACGGGGTAACAATCTCATCGGCTCAGGCGGCGTCGTGGAAGACGAGGCCCAGGGTGTGCCGCAGGCCGGTGCGCACCTCGCTCACCCCGTGGCGCATGGGGGCCTGCGCCCAGCCGCGGGCGGAGGCCACCGGGCGTTCGCGGGTGGTGAAGACCAGCCCGTGTCCCTGGTGCAGCGTGCGGGCGAGGCCGCGGGACTGGGCGCGGGCCCGCTGTTCCACCATCAGGAACTCGCCCCCGGTGAAGTCGGTGCCGGGTCGGTTCAGGCCGATGACGATCTGCAAGGGGAACACCAGCTCGCCGTAGAGGTCGCGGTGCAGTGCGTTCCAGTCCCCCGCCCCGTAGCGCAGCAGGATCGGGGTGGGCTTGGTCTGCCCAGCGGCGTGGCACTGTGCGAGCCACTCGTCCAAGGTGTCCGGCCAGGGTGCGTCCTTGCCGAGCTTGGCCGCCCAGTCCCTGGCGATCACCAGTAGCCGCGGGTAGAACGCGCGGCGCAGGGCGTCGACGGTGTCCGGCAGGGGGTGGTCGAAGTAGCGGTACTGGCCCTGCCCGAAGCGGTAGCGCGCCATGTCGATGGTGCTCCGGAAGCGGGTGCGGTCGTTGTAGAGCTCGGCCAGCGCCGCGCATTCGTGCGGCGACAGCAGGGGCCCGGTGGGTGCGCAGCCGTGGGCGTTCAGCTCCTCGGTCAGCGCCGTCCAGTCCAGGCCTTCGACGGTGCCGGTCATGCGGCGGCCTCCAGATCGAGCAGGGCGCGCTTGGCTTCGGGACCGCCGGCGTAGCCGCCCACGCTGCCATCGGAGCGGACGACCCGATGGCAGGGGATCACCAGCGGCAGCGGGTTGGTGGCGCAGGCGGTACCGACGGCTCGGACGGCCTTGGGGCTGCCCGAGAGCTGGGCCACGGTCGCGTAGCTGGCGGTGTGCCCGTAGGCGATGTCCGGTAGGTGCGCCAACACCGCCCGGCGGAACCCCGCGGCAAGCTGGAAGTCCAGCGGGAGATCGAAGCTGGTGCGGGTACCGGCGAAGTACTCCTCGAGCTCTCTGGCCGCGCCATCAAGCCGCCGGGGGGCGTGCAGGATCCGGGGGCTGATCCGCTCGGCCATGCCTGCCAGCACCCGCTCGTGGTCCTGGCAGGCGTAGGCGACCCGAACCAGGCCCAGCGGAGTGGCCGCGAGCAGCAGCGGCCCGACCGGCGAGTCGACGGTGCGGTAGGCCACGTCGAGCACATCCTCGGCCGCGGCGGCCTCCACCAGTCGCGCGTGCAGCCGGGCGTTGGCGTCGTCGTCGACGAGGGGCAGAGACGCGAAAGTGTTCATCAAGACGCTCCTAACGGGACGGCGCGTAGCTTCTTCATGCCGTCGGCGGCAGCTCGGCGCGCCGCGGCCTCGGAGTTACCGAGAATCGCCGCGACCTCCGCGTAGGGCAGACCGGCGAGATGGTGATAGGCGATGGCTTCGCGCTGGGTGATGGGCAGCGATCGCAGCGCCGACCACAACTCGTCGTGGTCGTCCCGCGATGGGCTCGGCTGCTCGGGCAGTTCCGGTATCGGTACGGGATTGCGGTTGCGGGCGCGGTGCTGGTCGATGGCCTTGCGTTTGGCGATGGTGACCAGCCAGGCCTCGACGTTCGCCGCGGGGTCGAGCGTGGGGTAGGCACGCATCGCCGCCAGGAAGGTCTCCGACCAGGCATCCTCCGCTTCGTGGTAGCCGAGCACGGCGCGGCAGACGCGGAGCACCGTTGGCCCATGCTTGGCGACGATGTTCTCGAACGGTGTGCGTGCCACTCAGAACAATCCCTGCTGGGCGGCGCGTACGGGGTCTTCCATCCGCAGCAGGCAATCCTTGCGGGCCAGTCCGCCGGCGTATCCGGTGAGCGATCCGTCCGCCCCGATCACCCGGTGGCAGGGGATGACGATGCTGATCGGATTGCGGGCGTTGGCGGTACCGACGGCCCGGATGACCAACCGGTTGCCGAGCTGATCGGCCAGCTGTCCGTAGGTGCGGGTCTGCCCGTAGGGGATTTGCCGCAGCAACTGCCACACCCGATGCTGGAATTCGCTGCCCACGGGGGCCAACGGCAGGGTGAATTCGGTGCGCTGCCCGGCGAAGTACTCGGCCAGCTGCTCGACGGCCGGGTCGAAACCGGTGTCGGTGCGGGCACCGAACCCGGCGGGGTCGGGGCGGCGCGCGTGGACGTCCATGTACAGCGCGCTGAGTACGCCGTCGGTGTTGACCAAAGTCAGCTGACCCAACGGCGAATCGATGATCGTGTGTGTCCTCATGGCGTCCTCCTCGAAGGCTAACGCGGCGTGCCGACGGTCTGGGAGGTAGACGTTCGGTGGGTCCGTTTCGTGAGCTCCACCGCTAGCCTCTGGTGCATGGACTCCGTGACCGCGCTGCGCCGGATCGCGTTCCTGCTGGAGCGCTCCCGCGAGCCCACCTACCGGGTGCAGGCATTTCGCACGGCGGCCGACGTGCTGGCCGGCCTGTCCGCGGAGGAGATCGAGCGCAGGGTCGCCGCGGGAACCCTCACCGACCTGCGTGGGGTCGGTCCGAAAACGGCCTCCGCGGCCGCGGAGGCGCACGCGGGCGAGACGCCGCAGTACTTGGCCAACCTGGAGGCTCAGGTCGGACCACTGACCGAGGGCGGAGAGGGCCTGCGCGAGCAGCTGCAGGGCGACTTGCACACGCATAGCGAATGGAGCGACGGGGGCAGTCCCGTGCCGGAGATGGCGGCCACCGCCGTCGCGCTCGGGCACTCCTACCTGGCGATGACCGACCACTCCCCCCGGCTGACCATCGCCAACGGGCTGTCGCCGGAGCGCTTGGAGCGTCAGCTGGACCTGGTGGCCTCGATCAACGGGGAGCTGGCGCCGTTCCGGCTGCTGACCGGCATCGAATGCGACATCAACGAGGACGGCACTCTGGACCAGACCGAGGAGTTGCTCGGCCGGGTGGACATCGTGGTGGCCTCGGTGCATTCGAAACTGCGGTCCGACCGGGCGGTGATGACCCGGCGAATGTTGCGCGCGGTACAGAACCCGCACACCGACATCCTCGGGCACTGCACCGGGCGGCTGGTCACCGGTGGGCGTGGGCAGCGGCCGGAGAGCCAGTTCGACTCCGCCGCGGTTTTCGCCGCCTGCGCCGAGCACGGCGTGGCCGTGGAGATCAACAGCCGCCCCGAACGGCTGGATCCGCCCCGACGGCTGCTGCGCGAGGCGGTGGCCGCGGGGTGTCTGTTCAGCATCGACACCGACGCGCACGCTCCCGGCCAGCTCGACTGGCAGATCTACGGCTGCGCCCGCGCGCAGGAATGCGAGGTGCCGGCCGGGCGGGTGGTCAACACCTGGGCGGTGGAGGAGCTGCTCGCCTGGGCAGCGAGCTAAAAGCATTTGGCCGGTCCCGCAACCACTCTTGTCTGGAGTAGGTGCGACGGCGCCTCTGAACTTCTAGCGAATTCTAGAAGTTGGGAGGTGTGGGAATCGGTAGCCCGAGCCGGTTGAGGTAGCGCTGCGCCGAGCGCTGCACGGCGGCCTTGCCGTCGGTCTCGACGACCCGCCGCCACCAGCCGCCGTAGATCGTGGCGAACTCCCACGGATCGATCAGCTGCAGCGCGCGCCGGATGACGGCGGGCGGCTCGGGGATGTGGTTGGGGTAGCTGTACATGAAACTGACGAAGCGGCGGTCCATCACCACGGTGAAGATGTCTCCGGTGCACAGCGCGCCGGCGCCGTCGGCGCCCTCGGCCCAGTGCAGCACCGTCCCGCCGGGAAAGTGCACACCGGCGTTGATCAGCGTGCGACCGGGGAGGATTTCTCGGACGTCGCCGTCCCAGAAGAGGAAGTTGCCGTCCCGCCGCACCCACTCCCGGTCGGCGCTGTGGACATAGATCGGCGCGTTGCCGAAGGCTTCGCTCCAGGACACCGCCGAGCCGTAGAAGTGCGGGTGCGAGATGGCGATCGCCGCGATGCCCCCCTGCTCGTGCACCGCGGCGATCGCGTCGAAGTCCACATAGGACACACAGTCCCAGAGCACGTTCCCGCCCGACCCCGGAACCAGGAGCGCCCGCTGCCCGATGGCGAAGGACGGCTCCGTCCCGATGCCGGTCAGCTCACCCTCGGGCCGCACCACCGCGCGGTAGTGCGCCTCGGCCATGTCCTCCAGGGTGGTCCAGCGCTGGCCGCCCCAGCCGACGTACTGGCGCTCGTCCGTGCAGATCGCGCAGTGCTCCGGATCGAAGTGCGCCTCGTCGTGCTGGACGCCACATGTTGTGCAAATCGGGAACGTCATGCTGACCAGTGAGCAGGACCCGTCGCGCGATCGCAACACCTCGGACCGGGTGCGGCGCTTACCCCTCGGCAGCGTTCGGGTCCATCCACAGGATCTCCCACAGGTGTCCGTCGAGGTCCTGGAAACTGCAGCCATACATGAATCCGTGGTCCTGCGGGTCGCTCGAGGGCTGACCGCCTGCGGCCAGCGCCTTGTTGACGATCTCGTCGACCTCTGCCCTGCTGTCGGCGGAGAGGGCGAGGATGGCCTCGGTCTGCGACCTGGCGTCGACGATCGGCTTCTTGGTGAAGTCCTGGAACCGGCCTTCCACCAGCAGCATCACGTAGGCCTCCTCGCTGATGATCATGCAGGTGGCGCTCTCGTCGGTGAACTGGGCGTTGAACCGGAATCCGAGCTGGGTGAAGAAGTCGACCGACTTGTCGAGGTCCTTGACGGGCAGGTTGACGAAAATCTTGCGGGACATGGCTTCCTCCGTAGGGCGCAGTGGATTGCTGGTGGGGTAGACCGGGCCTCCTCGGGAAAATCATCGGCCGGCGGGAGACCTGCGATCTAGGATCGGCCCATGTCGTCCTCCGTGGCTGACGGCGGGCGCGCGTCGCTCGCCGGTGCCGAGCTTGATCGCGCCCTCAATGCCCACCGCCGCGAGCTCACCGGCTTCTGTTATCGGATGCTCGGTGCCGGGTCCGAGTCCGAGTCTGCGGTACAGGAGACGATGGTGCGCGCCTGGCGAGCCAGCGAGGGCTTCGAGGGACGCTCGTCGCTGCGCTCCTGGCTGTACCGCATCGCCAACAACGTGTGCGTGGACATGGTCCGCAGCCCGCAGCGACGCGCCCGCCCGATGGACATGGGGCCGTCGACGGCGACCGCGGACGTCGTGCTGGGCGAGCCGCGGGGCGAGCACATGTTCGTCCAGCCCATCGCCGACGAGCGGGTCCTCGACCTCGACGGCGACCCGGCCCGGGTCGCGGTGGCTCGGGAATCGATCCGGCTCGCCTTTGTCGCCGCGCTGCAACACCTGCCGGCCAGGCAGCGCGCGGTCCTGATTCTCTGCGAGGTGCTGCGCTGGCAGGCCAGCGAGGTGGCCGAGTTGCTGGACACCAGTGTCGCCTCGGTGAACAGCGCACTGCAGCGCGCCCGCGCGACGATGGCCACGCTGAACGGTCAAGTGGCGGACACGACGGTGGGTCCCGAGAACGAGGCGCTGCTCGCCCGCTATCTCGATGCCTTCGAGCGCTACGACATTCCCGCCCTGGTCGGGCTGCTCCGCGAGGACGTGGTGCTGTCGATGCCGCCGTTCGACGTCTGGCTGCAGGGCCCGCAGGAACTGGCGGCCTGGTTCCTCGGGCAGGGCATCGTCTGCCAGAGTGGCCGGTTGCTGCCGATCAACGTCAACGGCACGGCGGGCTTCGGCAACTACCACCGCGTCGGCCCGGGACTCTGGGAACCGTTCGCCATCCAGGTGCTCGACGTGGCCGACGGCAAGATCGTCGGACACCACAACTTCCTGTACCCGGAGCTGTTTGCCGAGTTCGGGCTGCCGGACCGGATCGAGGCGTGACCGGGCCCGGCGCCGCCGAGCTCTGCGCGGCGCTGACGGCGGTTCTGCCCGCCAACCGCATCACGACCGATCCGGGCGTCATCGCCGGCTACGTCCACGACGAAGCGGAATGGGCGGCGTTCGGGACTCCGCTGGTCGTGGTGCGCCCCCACCATGCCGACGAGGTGCAGACCGTCGTCCGGCTGTGCATCGAACACCGGACTCCCATCGTGACGCGGGGCGCCGGCACCGGGTTGTCCGGTGCCGCCAACGCGGTGGACGGCTGCGTCGTCATCTCCACCGACCGGCTGAAGCAGATCGTGCGCATCGACCCGCTGGAGCGGATGGCGGTGGTCCAACCCGGCGTGGTCAACGACGATCTCCGGGCGGCCTGCGCCGAGGTCGGACTCTGGTATCCGCCCGACCCGGCGAGCGCCCCCTGGTCGACGATCGGGGGCAACGTCGCGACGAATGCCGGCGGACTGTGCTGCGTCAAGTACGGGGCGACCCGCGACTACGTGCTCGGCGTGGAGGTGATCACCGGCCTGGGCGAGAAGGTGTTCCTCGGCCACCGGACCGCCAAAGGCGTGGCGGGATACGACCTCGCCGGGCTGATGGTGGGGTCGGAGGGAACGCTCGGCGTGATCACCGAGGTCACCCTGCGGTTGCGGGCGCAACGTGCGCCGGAGCGGACCATCGCCGGCTACTTCTCCTCGATCGTGGCGGCCGGTGAAGCCGTCAGCGCCGTGGCCGCGGCAGGACTGACGCCCTCGGCACTGGAGCTGATCGACCGACACTGCCTCGAAGCGGTCGACGCCTGGAAGAACATGGGCCTTTCGGTGGATGCGGACGTCGTGCTGCTCGCGCGCAGTGACACCGCCGGGGCGGCCGGCGACGACGAGGCCGAGCAGATCCGGGCGTGCTTCGAGGGCGCCGGCGCCAGCTTCGCCGCCGTGTCCGCAGACGCGGTAGAAGCCGAGGCACTGTTCGCCGCGCGCCGCTTGGCCTACCCTGCCCTGGAGCGGTTGGGTCCGTTGCTCACCGAGGACATCTGTGTGCCGAAGGCGGCCGTGCCCACGATGCTGGCCCGCATCGAGCAAATCGCCCTTCGGCACGACACTCACATCGCGAACATCGCCCATGCCGGAGACGGCAACCTGCATCCCCTGCTGATCACGCCGCGCGATGATGCGAACGCTCGCCGGCGTTCGCAGGCCGCGTTCGACGACATCATCACCGAGGCCCTCGACCTCGGCGGCACTGTGACCGGCGAGCACGGTGTCGGACTGCTGAAGCGCGACGGATTGGCGCAGGAGCTGAGCGGCGCGGTGATGGACATGCATCGTGCCGTGAAGGCCGCGCTGGACCCGCACGGCATCCTCAACCCCGGCAAAGTCATCGTCGGTTAGCAGTCTCCCGAGCGGGACGTGGACCTATCCCCGGCGCGCCGACCTATGCTTGACTGTAAGTAGAACGTGTTCGATATCAGGTGATGGGCATGTTCACCGCGCTGGCCACCGACATCGCCGACCCCGCCGAACGCCTGGAGGCGATCGGCACACACAACCGGGTGGTCAAGGAGCACAAGGACACGCTGGGGCCGACCCTGCTGCAGGACATGGCGCAGTTCGCCGGTCCGGCCGCATTCGGCGCCGCGATGCGTACCTATGCGAACCTGCGCCTCGCCGAGAAGCACCCCGTGGTGCACAACCTGGTGATCTCGAACGTCCCGGGGCCCCCGGATGCCCTGCACTTTCTCGGTGCGCGGATTCACGCCATGCACCTGCTGGGTCCCATCTTTCACGGTGCGGGCCTGAACATCACCGTCATCTCCCTCGCCGGCACGCTGAACATCGGTCTGATCGGCTGCCGTGAGTTGACCCCGGACCTGTGGCCCATCGCCGCAGACGTGGAACAGGAACTCGAGACGCTGCTGGGCGCGGCCCGGGCGCGCTCACCCCAGCCTGCCCAGTCCGCCGGCCGGCGATAGACCAGGACCCAGCACGTCCGCTACGACTGAGCGGCGGCGCGTTGCAAGGCGTCGATGTCGAGCTTCTTCATGCCCAGCATGGCGGCCATGGCCCGCTGCGACTTCTCCGGGTCGGCATCTCCGATCAGCTCGGGCAACACCGAGGGAACGATCTGCCACGAGACGCCGTACTTGTCCTTCAACCAGCCACAGGGACCCTCCTCGCCGCCCTCGGACAGTTGCTCCCAGAACCTGTCGTCCTCGGCTTGCGACCGGCAGTCCACCTGGAAGGAGATGGCCTCGCTGAAGGTGAATTTCGGGCCTCCGTTCAGGGCCACAAAGCGCTGCCCGTTCAACTCGAAGGACACCGTCATCACCGTTCCCTCGGCTCCGGGCCCGGCCTTGCCGTACCGCGCGACGTCTAGAATTCGGGAAATTTTGAAGACGGAGACGTAGAAGTCAGCCGCCTCTTCGACCTGCGCATCGAACCACAGGCACGGGGTGATCGTGGGCATTTCTCCTCCTCAGCTTGACGTATCGGGTGTTTGCTTCACTTGCATAGACCACGGTCCGAACCCAAAATCATCGGTCCCCACCGAGCCGCAGGAGCCGCACCATGAGCACCGAACCCACCCGCGTCGACTTCCCGAGCAACGACATCACCGTTGCCGCCTACCGCTGGGACCCCGCCTCGGAGCCGATCGCCATCGCACAGATCACCCATGGCATGGGCGAGCACGCGTTGCGGTACGCCCCGCTTGCCGCCGCGCTCAACGACCTCGGGTACGTCGTGTACGCCCAGGACCACCGCGGCCACGGACAGACAGCGACGTCGCCGGAGCAGCTCGGGGCGATCGGCGCGGCCGGCTGGACCGAATTGGTCGAGGACATCGACCGTCTGCGCCAGGTGGCCCGAGCGGCGTACCCCTCGTTGCCGTTGGTGCTGATCGGCCACTCGATGGGTTCGTTCGCCGTCCAGCAGTACCTGCTCGACCACAGCACCGACGTCGACGCCGCGGTCCTCACCGGCACCGCGGTGCTCGACCTCCTCGAGGCCGCCCTCGACCTGGATCAGCCGCTCGACCTCGCGATGTTCAACGCCCCTTTCGCTCCGGCCCGCACCGACTACGACTGGCTCAGCCGCGACGAGGCCCAGGTCGACCGCTACCTTGCCGACCCGAACTGCGGGTTCGGCCTCGATACTGCCGGCGGGAAGCAGATGTTCGTTGCCGCACGCCGGATGGCCCAGGCCGATGCCGTCTCTGCGATGCGCAAGGATCTGCCGCTCTACATCGCTGTCGGGCAGCTGGACCCGGTCAACGGCCAGCTGGCCCTCGTGCAGGCGCTGGTCGAGCGCTACACCTCCGCCGGACTCGACGACGTCACGCTGACGATCTACGACGGGGCACGCCACGAGATCTTCAACGAGATCAACCACGACGAGGTGGTTGCGGATCTGACGAACTGGCTCCGGCAGAAGGTCTGACCAGCGGCAAAGACCATAGCCCCGTTCAAGCCCCCTCTGTTCCCGCTTCCGCTTCACGTACGGGCAGCCCCCGTTGGGGAGCTTGTCCTCGCGCAGAGCAAAGATCCGGTGCCGGACGAGCGGTCATCCTCACCCGGCGTCCTGAGCGATCAGCCGCTCGGCCGCTTGCCGCATGCGATCGGCAAGCAGCGGATCCGGGCCACGCCGGG
>JAABVA010001790.1_pt1 | contig 22304 bp, 15 predicted proteins | sample 5560331 | NCBI WGS metagenome assembly JAABVA01 (sample SAMN12812661, study PRJNA571458) | rock metagenome | isolation source: Antarctica rocks | place: Antarctica: Victoria Land, Mt New Zealand sud | collected 2016-01-07
CGGGCGCCGCGCCCGAGGTGTAGGGGTTGGCCGTCGGCGTCGAACAGGCACAGCACCGGGTGCGCGTCGGTGGCCAGCGCGAGGGCGTCGCGGATCGGGACGGTGCCGCCGGTGCAACAAGACACGCTTGCTACCACTATTAGGAGCCACCATGAGCACACCGACGATCATCACCCCTGACCCGCTGGCCTCTCGAAGATCACCCGGCACCACGTCGACGACGTCTACGTGATGCCGCTCGTGCAGAGTTTCGAGTACTGTCTCCGCGGCCTCCCAACCGGCGGGGCTCGACGTGGGGAAGTGCAGCCGCGGGCCTTCCACACTCACGCCGAGCGTTACAGCGACCGCGCGAACGTGTGCGAAACTGCGCGCACGGTGCGGGTTGAGGTCGAGGGCGGCGGCGAGGTTGCCCTACCGCCTGGCGAGACCCTCGCTGTGGCCGACGCGATCCGTCGGGCGGGCAGAGATGCTGCTGGCCGACGAAGGTGCGTCAGAGACGATCTGAGCACCCGCTGAGAGCGCCGTACAGCGCCTAACGGACGCCTTACAGCCTTGCACCGGTGTGATGCGGGTGGGGCTGTTTCGTGTCTGGACGCTGTGCACACAGGGTTATCCACAGTGTGCAACAGCTTGTGGACAGTCGAAGGCGCGCGTGTTTCGCTTAGCGTTACGCCTCGCCCTGATCTCATCCAGCGGACTGGCGGCCACTGCCACCCCAGCCAAGGCCTCGGTCATCGTCGCGTGGAACTGCTTGGCCAGGGACGCCGTGGCGGCACCCGTCTCGCGGCGCGACCCGATACGTCGGGCTAGTTCGAGGGCAAGCTGTCCGCCTACCTTCCCCAGTCGGCCTACCGCATCCAACTCGCGAGCGGTGACGGCCTCCAACGACCTCGGGGTGCTCCGAGATCGTCGGGGTGACCGATTGAAGCGGCATTCCTGCCGCTGTAGCGCGTTGTGAGCGCTTCCCGCACGTACCGCCACAGAACACCCCCCCTTGAGGTAGGGCGCCTGGCGACGTAGGAACGGCCACAGGCGTCACAGTCTCGCTGATCAGGTCTCCTCGGCGGGGTGGTGTCGGCGGACACGAAATGATTGGGGAAGAGGCGTGATCGATTGGCGGGTCGAGCGGGTGTCGCGGGACCGGCTGCGGCAGATCTCAGCCGAGCACCCGCGGTGGGGGTGGCGCAAAGCCCACGCGATTGCTCGCGCCGAGGGGTTGGTGACCAACTGCAAACGGACCCACCGATTGTGGCGGGAGGAAGGATTGAGACGGCCGGCACGGACTCGGAAGAAGCGCCGGCTCGGCGAGGGGCGCAATCAGCAAATGCGAGGGGCGGGATCACATGTGGCGTTGACTTTTAGACCGACCTCACCGTCGACGGTCGCCAGGTGCGGTTGCTCAACGTCATCGACGAGTACACCCGGAAAGTCTTGGCCACCCGCCCGTTCCGCTCCTGCACCGCCGACCAGCGCTGCGCGGTGCTCGCCGACATCATCGCCACCACCGGGCGCACCCCGCCCACATTCGGATAGACAACGGCACGGAAATGACCGCCCACGCGATGACCGACTGGTGCCGCTTCACCAGGGTCGGCCCGTCGTTCATCGACCCGGCCTCGCACCCTGGCAAAACGGGACCTGCGAGTCGTTGAACGGGCGTTTCCGCGACGAATTCCTCACCACCGAACAGTTCGGCAGCACGCTCGAAGGCCAGGTGTTGGCAGAAGCCTGGCGCATCGAGTACAACACCTACAGGCCCCACGGCTCGCTGGACTTCCTCACCCCCGAGGCATACCGGCAGCAATGGACCCACCACCAGAGCACCACACAACCCCAGATTTCATAAGCCCTGGCACCACAACCGGGGTCCAGTAGAATCCGAACGCCTCCTAAAGGTTTCCCTGCATTTCGAATTCAGTTAAGAGTGACGCAAAGAGATTGCGGACCTGCTCCGGCGAAAGCGAAACATTTCGCGGCCGGCGACCGGTTCGCTCGGACCAGTACGCCCGCCTCTCGTTAGTTGCCACTGCTGTCTGGCTCCCGGAAGTAGGTCACACCAAAGGCTTTGACCTGGCGGTACTGCTGGAGCTTCACGGCGAGATCGAAGGCATCGTTGGGGACGAACTGAAAAATGTCGAGGCCGCGGCCGAGGTTGATGCGCCAGCCTGAGTTGGCGACGATCGAGCGGTCGTGGATCGTGGCGTCGAACTTTACGTCGAGGTTGATGCCGGCGACCGCCGCGCGCTTGCTTCACCCGCAGCAGAAATTCATCTGCTTTTTGAGCTTCTCGGCGCCATCGGTGTTCTCACTCGTGACGAGGAGGAGATGCACTTCGTCTGCCAAGTCCTTGATGAGGGCGAGCGACTCGACCAGTTCCATGAGGTTGCGCGCTTGGTGGAACTGGCGGATGTATGGGTCGGTGATTGTGATCTCGGTCGCGCCGCGGAGGTAAGGGATCAGCAGCGTCTTGTAAGCGACGCCTCGCTGGTTCTCCTGGTACTCGCGATGTCCCTCGAAGAGCACGGGTTCTGGACCAAGCTCCGCGACAGTGGCAACGGTGGCCCGTGCGTCCGCTGCTGCTTCGAGGTCGTTCGGGTCGGCCTCCTGGTTCCGAGTCTGGCGGTAGTAGGCGGGGTACTCGTCCTCTTCGAGGGTGGTAACGCCGGTCCACTCTCCCCCCTTGTCAAGGTAGCCGAACTTTACGTCGGCCATCGTCGAGTCGATCCGCAGGATCTGGTCCTTGACGCGTTTGCGACCTTCGATGGCGAACCGGAGGATGTCCTCGATCTCCTCCCTCGTCGCCTCCCCGTGCGGGTAAAGGATCTTCATCAGGCCGGAGAAAGTCTTGTGGATGCCATCGCGGTCACGCGTGGAGATGTCCGACCCGAGCGTGAAGTAATGCAGGTAGCGGTCCGAGTAGTCGGCGTCCCGCATCGACTTGAGGACCTCGGCGATGTAGTCGACGACGAAGCCATAGCCGTTGGAGAACATCTCCCCCCGAATCGTGTCGACCTCCCAGCCCGGGATGTAGTGGTGCAGACGGTCCAGGAACGCCGAATCGTGGTATCCATCGGGGAGTTCATCGAACAAGTCCGAGTGCTTGAGCATGTAGGGCACGTTGCGTGACGTGTTGCCGACGAACACCATCGACGCCTCGGCTCCCAGGGTCTCGACCCCACGCGAGAACGACCTGTTCGCCATGTAGTTCTTCATGATGTCGACGAGCGCCCTGTCGGTTCGCTTAGTCTTACCCGCGAACTCATCAAAGGCGACGACGTCCCAGTAGCCGACAAGACCGAGGCGACCGTTGGAGTTGTTGACGAAAAGTTTCGGGACGGTGACCTCTCCACCGGAGATGAGCATGCCGTGGGGTGAGAACTCCGAGAAGATGTGCGACTTGCCGGTGCCCTTCGGGCCGAGCTCGACGAGGTTGTAGTTGCGCTCAACGAAGGGGATGAGGCGCACGAGCAGGATCAACTTGGCGCGGCGGCCGAAGAGTTCGGGGTTGAAGCCAATCGATTGGATGAGCAGGTCGATCCACTCGTCGGTGGTGAACTCGCGGCGGGCGTTGGTGTAGCTGTCGAAGTCGAAGTTGGAGAGTTGGATCGGCTTGATTGAGCCAAGCATCCACGGGACGAGGCGGGTGTCGTCCCAGTGGAAGTAGTCGATGTCGCAGATGCACCAGACACCGCCGACGAGCAGCTTGGGGTGTGCGTTGATGATTGAGGACTCGACGATGACGCCCTTGATCCCGAGATTGGTAAATTCTGCCTCGTAGCGGTCCGCCTTGTCGTTGAGCGCGACGGTGACCTTGTCGATGATCTTGTAGCGGCCTCGCTCGCGGATCGTGGACTTGATCAGTTCGGACTGGTTCCGGTGGACGTAGTGGTCAGCCAGGATCTTGCGAACTGTGTCGATGCCCGCCTGGATGGTCGCCTCGTCGTCGGATGCGGCGTACTGGCCGAGGAGGTACTCCAAGACGTACGACGGGACGATCGCATTTCCCTTAACCGCCTTGACGAGGTCCTTGCGCACGACGACGCCCGCGAAGTGCTGGTTCATCTTGCGGTCTAGGTCGGATGGCATCGGCGGCGCGTCGACGGCCGAAGCGTCGGCGCCGTCCTCGTTGATCTCACTGACTTCGTTCATCGCCACTCTCCTTAAAAGTCGAAGTCCGAAGCGAATGACCGCGTGAGGGTGTACGTCGCCGACTGGTACTTCCGCCACTGGTTGGTGTTCGGGATGCGCTCTTCGAGCTGGAACTCGACAGCGCGTTTGTTGAAGTCGTTGGCGTCTTGGGTCAGCAGCAATTGCGCACTTTGGTAGCGGTCGCGCTTGTCGGCAGACACTTGGTCGAAGGTCAGCTCAACCTGGTTGGAGATGGGTGTCTCACCGACGTAAAGGCCGGCTCGGACGGTCCGCGGCTGGACCTTCTCACTCACGGGCTCGGACTGGAACAGCCGCACGACCACTTGGCCGGTGGTGATTTTGTCAGACTCCGGCCAGACCTCGACGTTGACCAAGCGGATGTCGCTCTTGCGCTTCTTGTTGACCGCGAGAACGGGAACCACGACCTCTTGCAGCGTCGCGCCACCGTGAACGAAGCGAGAACCGCCGCCGACCAGCTTGAGCCGGTGGATCGACTTGGGGATCTGGACCTCGAAGTCGCCGCCGAGCTCGAGCTGCACCGAACTGAACGTGGTGAAGGCGTAGTCGACCTTGAGGCCACGGCCGAGCACGTAGCGACGGTTCACAACCTTGATGTCATCACCCTGCGGTTGGGTCGAGAGGAAGAATGAGTCAGCCAGCGCGTCATCCTGGAACAAGAACCCGTGGTCGGCGGTGATGAAAATGTTGCTGGCATTCGCGTTGGTCAGCTTCTTCACCAGGTCCACGATGTCCCGCAAGGTCTCATCGACTGCCTCAAAGACCTGCCGTTCGGTGCCAGGCTTGTCTCCCGTCGCGTCGATGCGGTTGTGGTAGACGTATAAGACCCGGTTGGCCTTATTGAGCTCGCGTCGCTCCTCCGGGCTCAGGGCCTTGAAGTCCTCGGCCTGGATCGCCGCACCGCCAACGGAGGCAAGGATCCTCCCGCGGAACACGGTCCCGTTCGTCGGCTGGTCATCAGCGAGCACGGTCTTCGCATCGGCAGTGTGGGTGAGGGTCCGGTGCGGGAGGAGCGCCGCCATGCCGAGTTGGGTGTAGCTGGGCAACACGCCGAGGACGGCATCCAGTGAGGCGTCGAAGCGGTCCTCTTGGCGGATGCGCGTGCCCAGCTCTTCGGCGACTTCGTATCGGAGAGCATCGGAGATGACGACGACGGCCTTCTTGTCGTCGCGGACGAGGCCCTCGACGTAGTCGCGGTAGAACGATGTCTGCGAACGGAGCGCAGCGGAACTCCACTTGTCGGCCGCGTCGACATGCTGCTGCCACGCGTTGCCCAGTTCGTAGACGAACTTGTTGGTGTAGTGCTTCTCCACTAGCTCGCGCAGCGGACCAAGCGGGTGCGGGCCCTCGTAGGTCCGGTAGGCGAAAGTAAACTGCCGGTACAGCTGGTCGATCCGGAACCATTTCCGTCGATAGCTCTCAAGGGCTGCGTCGAAGGAGTCCATCGTGAAGTCGATAGCCGCCAGCTCGGAGAACAGTTTCGATGCGCTCGCGATGGCCGTGTATAGCTGCCGGTAGGCCTCGATCCAGACGCTGCTCTGCCGGGACCGGACGACGTCGACGACTTCCCGAGCCGTCACCGTTTGCTCGGTCACAGCACGGGCGAGGTCGCTGATGATCTTCCTGTCGGTCTCCTCGAACAAGTCCACTGCCACGAGGTCGCGGAAGCTCGCCCCCTCGATCGCGGTCGCGTAGTCGAGGTCCTTCGCGGCGCGCTGAGCCAGGACGGACACGGCGCCGCGACTGCTTGGATGGAACCGCCAGTCGCTGAAGTCGCGTCGGATGTTGAGGAGTGCCTCCGGCCAATCCGACTTGAAGCCATCGACCGCCTTGCGGAAGATCCACAAGATCAGGTCGTCGATGCTTGGCGACTCAGATTCGTAGCCATAAATATTGGCGACGCCACGCCAGTAGAAGTCATCGAGCCCGTACTCGGCGAGCGCATCGTACTTCGTGCGTGAACCCTTGGCGTTCTCAACCAGCAGGGCTCGGGTGATCTCCAGCAGGCTGTGCGCGTCCTTCAATCCCAGGAGGACCGCGCTCATCTTGGCGCGCAGTTTCGTTGCGTCGTCGTCCGGATGCAGCAGCGCTTTCAAGCTGTCCACCCGTTTGATGGCCTTGAAGAACTTGTCGTGTGCCTCGACTGCCTCGTGCACTCCGTCCGCTGTCAGCCCAAGTTCCTGGGCGATGAGTGACGTGCGGTCGGCGGTCGGAAAGTCTTACATCCATGTTTTTCGAACCCATATACGGCGGATTCGTAACGACGACGGCGTACTGCGACGCGACGTAGGTCGCCTGCCTGACAACGCGCTCGGCCCAGTGAAGGACATCGGCCGAGAGAAGATCGCCGCCATCGTCAAGCGTCGCGAGGTGGTGCCCAAGTCGAGCCGTGACCTCGGGATCAGGTTGGATCAACGATCCGAACGTGTCTGCGTGTTCGAACTGATTCCAGAACGCTCGCTGCTCATGGCGGTCGCCGGTGGCAGTTGCTAAGAAGTCGAGTTCCTGCGGCGTGAAGGAGATCGGCTCGAGAACGCATACGTTCACCTCGAAATGCTTGTTGATGAACGTGCGCTGCCGAGCACAAGCCTTCATGGTCAAGGCGAACGCCGCGAGCGAACCTGCGCGCGGGTCAATCTCGGTACCGAACAGGTTGTTGGTGAGGATCAGGCCCGGGATGTCCGACGGGGCGTAGCCCTCCTCCTCGTAGATCGCGTAGAGGACGTCGAAAGCGTACGTGAGCATGTGCCCAGACCCACAGGCGGGGTCGATGACCTTGAGTTCTTCTGGGCCGCTGATCTGGAGAAAATCTGTCTCTGCATCGACTGGCGCGATGTAATAGTCCATCTGGTCGACCAGACGTGACGACGGCCGGTTCAGCATCCAGAGGCGGCCAAGGGAGTTCTCGACGAGGTAGCGGACGATCCAGTGCGGGGTGAAGAGCTGGGTCGCGGCCGGGATCTCGTCCGGTCCAGCCTTCTTGTTCTTCTTCAACCCCGCGAAGACCTCGTTCTTTCGCTCCGAGATGTAGAACTGGTAGAGCCAGCCGATGACCTCGACGTTTTGGCAGACGTCGGCGGTCAGGACGGTCGCCGCGCAGTTGAGCACTGAGTCGTCGGCGAGCAGATTGGCAGGGATGAGCAGCTCGGTGAAGTCGCCTTTCCGCGCGAACATGAAGGGCATCGAGCGGTTCCAGTGGCGGCAGTAGTCAGCCAAGAGGAGCGCGTAGGCCTCACCCTGCGCGTCGCCGCTACGGCGGGTGCCGTTAATGAGCGCTGTCACGGTCTCCCTGGTTTTCTGGCCGACGACCTCTGTGTCGAAGTTGCCTCGCTTGGCCTCGGCGAGAACGTCGGGCTGTCCGTCCTCGACGCCCGCCTGCGGCGAGACCACACCGACCCTCGTGTAGCCGTTGGCATCCATGAAGCGCAAGGCGATCAGCCGGTTGAACCAGGTATAGGCAACCCGGTCCGCGACCGCCGCCTGCCCCTTACTCCCGCCACCTGCCGCGTTGATGCCCTTCTCCAGGGCGTCGACGAGCTTTGGAAGCTCGACGCGCTCGGACGACGCCGGCGCCAACACTACGGCGATGCGGGCCGTCACCTCGCGGATGAGCGCGGTGCGCGCCCAGGTGGCGAAAGACTTCAGCGGTGCAGTTTCCATCACTATGCCCGATTCATTACAGCGAGATTCGCTTTCCGTCGTTTAGGGTGTCGAGCAATGCGTTGCGGAGCGCCGCGAGGTAGCGGGCGACGTCGTCCTCGGACTCCAGCACGCCCGGGACACCTGTCACCGCGACGGTCTTGATCGAGACGGTCCGCTTCGGGGACCGAACGTCGTCGCCGTCGTCTCCGATCTGGGAGGAAGCGAGCTGGTCGAGGAGCGACGGGTAGGTCGTCGACTCGAAGCTTGATCCGAGCTGAAGGATCAAGGCGATCTGGCTTTCCGTGCGCACTCGCCCGATGATGCTGTCGACAGCCCTGACGACGCTCTCCTGTGCCACTGACGTTGCTTTGAGGTAGTAGTCGCTGCCGGTCAGTTCGATATTGCGGCCCTCGAGGACTTCGATCACCGTGGTCCGGTTGGTCGTCACGATGTTGTCGACCTCGGCTCGGAGGGCGTCGGCCGCCTGCTTGAGTCGGGCCATCCGCTTGCCGCGGAACGCGTCTGGGTCGGCGAGGCCGGTCGTCACAGCGCTGTCGCTTCCGGCCGGAAGGAATCCGAGATTGGCTGCCTGCTTGGTGAGCAGTGCTGCCGCGTCGTCGTAGATGACGCGCTGCCCACCATTGAGAAAGGCCGCGATTGGGTCGATGACGTTCTCTTTGGCTTCCAACAGAACGTCCCCGAGATTGAAGTCGCTGAGAAACCACTCGTCCGACTTGCCCACCACTTGCTCAAGGAAACCGATCGGTGCGGCCAACTGGTCAACGAAGGGGTACTTCGAGCCAGTCACCACTGCCTTGAGCTCGTCGAGGCGACCCTTAAGCTTGTCTGCACCGTGACGCGCGAGCTCCGGGTCCTTCGGCGTGTTGCCCTCGTCGAAAAAGTCGGTGCAGAACTTGCGGAACGCGTTGACCTTGCGGTCATCGAATGACTTCTGCGGCGCGACCACGGTGTGCGAGTGCTTGTGTGTGTTGCGCAGCATGCTGGCGACCTCACTGCGCTTTAGCAGATAGCCGTCGACCGTGAGGGTTACCTTCGACCCGCCCAAGAGCGAAGCAACGACCACCTCGATCGAAGCCAGATCCCAGCCGTAACGCTTGGCCTGGAAGGTCTCGACGATCGTCTTGACGGTGACCTGCGCGCCCGACCCGTCGTTGCGGAGGATGAACGAGAGAACCTCGTCTCCCGCGACGGCGAGCTTAGACCACGCGCCTGCGTCGAAGAGCCCGCTTTCTGGGTTTGCGGCACCGGCAACCTGCTGCTCGCTGTAAGTGACTCCACCAAGCAGGCTGAGCTGGGTGTAGGTGCGGCTGATCAGGTCTTGGACGCCGTCAGCGACCCGGGCAACTGCGTCTTGTGAGGACGACGTCACGTCGACGGCGTTGATGACCAACTCGGCCTTACCAACGGAGCGGCGTACGCGCTCGACGAGTTCCTTCTCGCGCTCGACGTTCTGCGCGGCCTTGGAGCGAAGGATCTGGTCCTCGATTACTGACAGCGAGGTGGTCTGCTTGCGCTTGGTGTACTTTTCGGTCTTGATCAGCAACCGTAGGTCAGCCAGGACCCGCTCGTCGGGTTCAAGGATGACGCGCAACTCGTCCTTGCCGGCGCTGTGCATCCGGATCTCTTGCGGCGTGAAGTCGTACTCCGGCGTGATGAAGTGCACCGAAAGTTCGCGCTGAGGTCCGTGAACCTGGTCGTCCAGCTTGAGCCCGAACGGGAAGTCCTGGCCGTTCTTCCCGTAGCGAATCCTGGTCGTCTTCATGACGTCGGTGGACAGCACCTTGAACAAGCGGGCTGAGACCTCGGAGGCGTCGATGTCAACGTTTTTGATCTCCTCCTCGATGACCTGCTCCTCGTTGGTGAGGTACTCGTAGATGTTGCCGTTGCGCTGGACGTAGGTCTGCGTCTCCAGCAGCGTCAGCGCCTCCTTGACCTGCTCCGACAGCGCGGGCAGGTCGAGTCCGAAACGGTCATAAACGAGGACGGTGAGGTTGCGCGCGGTGGCCTGGAAACTCTCGACGTACTTGACGAGGAACAGCGCCTTCAGGAGCCGAATCGCCAGCTTCGTGACTGCGGAATCAGGGTTCGGGAGGTCGCGCTCCGAGCGATCAATGGCGCGTTGGGCTGCTGCCTTCAGCGAGGCGCGGATGCCCGCGAACATGCGGTCGAAGGTCGCCAGGGTGCCGACCTCGACGTCACCGATATCCCTGGCCACCTGCTGGACGACGCCCAGCATCGAACGCTCACCCACCGAACTGTTACGGCCCTCGAACACGTTGTGGTCCGAGATGCCTTCGATCGAGGCCTGGAAAAGCGGAAACTGGTAGCTAACGAAGGGGTACGTGCCGACGAAGTGCGCCTCGTCGGTGTAGTTGCGGTAAGTCTTCGCGCCGTCGACGAAGTCGAAAAGCGTCTTAAAATTCGCTGACTCCTTCGCGTAGGTCGCGCTCAGGGTCGAGGCACCGACTTCGTTCTTCTCCAACAGTCGCTTGCGGATGACTTCTTCGACGTCGGCGCTGGTGAGCTTCACGCGTGTGCTGAAACGGGCCTGGATCTTGGAGAAGTCGTTGCCCTGCTGCCGGGTGCGGTCGCCGACGACCTTGTCCATGTCCTCCTGGGAGGTGACGAAGACCCAAGCCCGGCCCTGGCACTTGGTGTTGAGGCTCTCCGCGATGGTCTGGAGGTTCAGCATTAGGTGCGTGTTGGAGCCGATGAACTGACCGACCTCGTCGACGAAGAAGTTGAGGCGGAAGCCATCGGGCTGCTTGCCGAGCCACGCGTTCACCTCTCCGGCGAAGTCCTCAATGGAGACCGCGTACGAGGCAAAGTACTGCTTGATGATGCCCGTGGCGGCCTCGCCGTTCACCTCGGCGAACGCCCGGTCGATGCTCGGGCCTTCCAGAGCGCTCTGCTCGCGCCCATCGGTCCACGGAATGCCCGCAATGCGTTCGTAGGCCTTCTTAAAGGCGTCGTACTGGCCCCGAGTGTCGAGGTCGCGCTCGAAGCGAGCGACGTGTCCCTGGTTGCCGTAGTACCCACGGCTCTCGTCGAAGACCTTCACAAAGACCTTCAAGAGGGCATCCGTCTGATCCTTGGAGATCAGGGTGGCCTTCTGGTCGATGTTGAACAGCAGGCTCTTGGCCGGGATGCGCTCGGCCTTCGTCAGCAGAGCGGGCAGAAACGCGCCGCTGGCCTTGGACCGGAAGCTCTCCGACACCTCATCGCGCGGGAAGTCCTGGCCCTCGACGTCACCAAGCAGGTGAGCGAGCATCTTCAAGAGGTGCGACTTACCGGAGCCGAAGAAGCCGGAGATCCATACGCCGTTGGCGTTGGTGTAGGTGGTATACGCCTCCAGCAGCAACTCCAGACCCTTGGCCGCCTCGTTGGTCAAGACGTACTCGTCGACCTCGGTGCCCAGGTGTGCGGCGTCGTCGGCTTTGATGACGCCCTCGATGGGGCGCTGAACATCCTTAGCGAAGATCTCGTTGAGCAGCATCGTCGTCACGCTTCCTGTTCCAGGATGTTCTTGGCTCGGTAGTACTGGTCGTCCTTGAGGCGCCCAAAGAGCACGAGCGACGAGCCGAGTGTGTCGGACTGCTCGTAGCGGCCGGGGAAGAACATGAGCATCGGCTTGCCGGTCACGACACTCTGGAGGTTGTTGAGCACGTTGTGGGAGCGGATGTAGGGGAAGACCTCGCCGATGCCGGTGAGGAAAAAGATGTCGAAGTCGCCGTCCCCGATCTTGGCGCGGATCGCTGGCGCGATGTGGTCCTGAGGATCGAGCATCGCCTGGAGCATCTCGCGGAAGTCGTCCTTATCATCGTCCGGCTCGGCCGCGAGCACGCGCTCCCACACGCCGCGTTCCTTGAGGATCTCCACCGACAGGTCGTAAAGGTTGACCTCGCGAACCCCGATACCAGCGTTGCCAAGGCGGTTCTTGATCCGCTTCTTCGACTTCGCGACCTCCAGGGAGTCCTCGGGCGCGTAGGGGTAAATAAAGAACGGGACCTCGTTGCTTAGTCCCTCCATCCGGAGGAACCGCTTGCCGCTCAGCACTGCGAAGAGGTGCTCCTCCTGCTTGGTTAGGTCTGCGCTGGTCATCGACCGCTCACCCCAGCCGGAAAGAATCGGAAATTGCTGGGGCTGCGCACGGCTAATGCGTCGGTGACCCGCGCGGACAGCACCGCCCGCTGGATGCGGCCGTTGCCGGAGAGCAGGCCGGCCTCGGCGAGCATGCGGAACACGTTAGAGCGAAGCTTGCGCAGGGTGGAGTCCTTCAGGTCTTCGAGTTCCTCGTGCCAGAGGGCCTTGGTCCGGATGAAGCTGTCGAAGTCGCCGTGGTCGAGCGACGACGCGAGGAGCAGGAAACGCTCCCGGAGCACTTCCTCGGCGAACTCGCCTATCAGGTCGTAGCGCCGGCAAGCAGCAGCCCAAAGGAGGTGGCTCCGCTCGGTTGCAGTGGCCTCAAGCAGAAGCTCCAGCTCGTCGTCGCTGAGTACCGCGAGCCGCTGAACAGTCTCCCTCGCAGTTCGTTGTCCACTCGCCACCGTGCGCGACTGGAGAAGATTGTCCTCCTCGATCAGCTCGCGCACCTTGGACCAGTCGTGCTCGTGGAGGTAGATCGGCGTCGCTATCAGGGCCTCACGCATGAGGAGGGCGCCGCTGGTGAACGACAACGCGTAGCGCGATGGGCGCGACGTGTCAGTCATCATGAGCACCTCCTAGTTGGTAGCGGCAAAGTCGGTCAGGGCCTTCCCGGGGGTCAGACGGTTTGTGTTGGCCAGCGGCGTGGGCAAGGTCAGTCAGGCGATCGCCCCTCGCAGACGGCCGCCCCGCCACCTCGGACCCAGTCATCGATCTCGCTCGCTTGGAACTTCCACAGGCGACCGACCTTGTGGGCCGGCATCGCCTTATCAGCGATCCACGAGTAGACCGTGTCGTTCGTGACGCCCAAGTGGGCGGCGATGTCGTCAGCAGACAACCAAGGTTCGGATATGACGACTGGACCCCCCGCCTCGGCGAACTCGCTCTAACCGATTATGACCGAGCCCAGTCTAGGATAGTGACGGTGTCATAGTGTTTTGTTGGCGTCATGCAAGAGACGCTGACGCGGGATTTGAGTTCTAAGTTTCGCGGCACGGTGTTCCTGATGGGCTTGCAGTGGACCACTGAGAAATCAAGCGACCGTGTCGAGCTTGCGCATCTTCGGCACCCGGCCTCCCGCTCGGCCCCAAGGTCATAGACGGCTTGCATCTCCAGCCAGCGGTGCCGGTGCGAGAACCGAGAGGGTGGCGAAGCGATGAAACACGACGAAGCTGTGGTGTCCCACGATCATTGGCTCGCCCGACTCGTCGGCGGGTGAACGGCTGTTTCGCCGCTCACGTGCGCATCGGCCGGTGGGGCTGGCAGGGTTGACCACCTAACCCGCCGAGGGTATCAACGCTGTCCCGCCCACCGGGCGAGTGACGCCCCGCGCGGCGGTCGGTTCAGTTGTTGCTCTTCTGACTTGATAGCCGAAGGAGAATTTGTGTCCAAGGACGTGAGTCGAGCCGTCAAGTGGCCGCCCGGGTGGTCCACCGCGCTGAAGGGTAGGTGGTGTGACCTTGGCCTGGATGTCGAGCAGGCGCGCGCGTTCCGGGATTGGGGGTGGACGCCGCACGCCGCGCTGGAGGGTGTCGGACCGCTCACCTCCGATGAAATTGGTGAGCTGCGCAGGTACGCTCGGCCGATCCGCCCGGACAGCGACGTGCGCACCGTGATGGCCCTCCACGAAGCCGGTGTCGAGTCCCACTCCGATGAGTGGGACGACGCCGCCGCCGACGCTCTCCGCAATCTGGCAGGCGACGCGGAGGTGGCGCGGCGCCTCCGCCCCGGTGACGACCCGTTGCTGACCGTCTTGGCGGTCCTGCACCAGGTCGACCACACCCCACCGGCGGATGTTGCTCTCGCCCGCCACGCCGACGATGGGTGCGCCTGCGAGGCCGACCGATTCACGGTGTACCTCGGGATCGGCCCCATCGAACAGGGTGAGGCGGAGACCGTGGTGGTCATGCACGACGCCTACGACACCCGATTGGACATCCGGACCGGGCCCTACCTGGCGGCCCGCGTCGACGACGGGCTCTGGCTGCGGCTACCCGACCTGGCCAGCGCCTGCTGGTACCTCTACAACCGTGCGGCAGACCAGATATTTCAGGTCGACGACATCGGGACGGGGTTCCGCTGTCTGATCGCCATGGCCGAGCTCACCGAGGACAGCACGGGCCTCGAGGCTGACGTGTGTGGAACCGTACTGCACTGGAACGGGTGGACCTTCGTACCCGGTTACGACGTCCCGGACTGGATGGTGGTCGCGCAGAGCGGGTGGGAGGGTGACAGCGGAACACCAATTAACTCGGGAGGGACCACGTATCTCATCAAGTCCCGCGGCGAGTACTACCTCGGCGGGGACGAGATGGGCTGGAACGAGGTCGGGCCGTTCGCAACGCCCGGCGAGGCGACGGTGTGGTTCGACCATGAGATGGCGGTGGCCGACGCGATCGGCGGGGACTGACGAAACGCGCCGGTGGTCGTCGGCTCTACTCGCCCCGGCACGTTCCTTGCCGTGCTGGGGTGCGGCCACCGAGCCCGTAACCAACGTCCGTGGTCAATACATCTAGGCGGCGAGCAGTGTGTAGACGTTGCGATGGCCCGGAAGATAACCGCCCGATGTCGACGTCGACCAGTGCACCGGTGCGCCCACCCGCCTGCCCCGTTCGGGCTACCACCTCGGTGGTTGCGGATCCTCGTCGTTCCCACTTCGTGGGGTCTAGCCTGTGGCGACTTCTACAAGCCGGCACAGCGCGTTGACCTGCCGGAGCTGCTCAGGCGAGCGAACGGGCGCGTCCAACAGGTGAGGGCTCAGGACGACGACGGCCAGGGCCTGGGCTCGGGATACCGCGACGTTGAGCCGGTGCAGGTCATACAAGAAGCTCACCCCGCGTGGTGCGTCCTGGGCGCTTGAACTGGCCATCGAGTAGACGACCACGGGCGCTTCCTGGCCCTGGAACTTGTCCACGGTGCCGACCCGCGCCGTCGGCAGCGCCGCCCGCAGCAGCCCCACCTGGTTGTTGTAGGGCGTGACGACGAGGACGTCGTCGCCCGTCATCGCCCGCTGCACCCCGAGACGGTCGGTGAAGCGGCCGCCCACCAGCTGGTGCCACAGGCCGGCCACAGCCACCACCTCCTCCCGGGAGGCCGCTGCGTTGCCCTCGTGCGCCACCTGCACCACCCGTAGACCGCTGCCCGACAGCCCGTCGGAGTCCACCCGCAGGTGCTCCTGGCCCAGCCCGGAGGTGAGACGGCCGTCGTAGGCGAGGTCGGAGACGAACGCGGTAAGGTCCGGGTGCATCCGCCAGGAGACCCCGAGGAACACCCCGCGGTCGGCCGGGATGGTGGCGTGCCCGTCGAGCACGTGACCCAGTGCCGACACTCCGGCCCCGGTAGGGTGCAGCGCCCGTGTCGGCTGCGCGAGCTGCTGCGGATCGCCCAGCAGCACCATCGAACGCGCGGCCCGAGACGCCCCGACGGCGTTGGCCAGGCTGAACTGCCCGGCCTCGTCTACCACGAGCACGTCCACGCTGTTCGCCATCGTCGGGTCGCACCACAACCACGCCGTCCCGCCGACCAACGTTGCCCCTGCTGCGAGAGCGTCCACCACCGCGTCATTGTTGGTGGCGCGCACCATCCCCGGCGCCTGCACCCCGTCGTCGCACTTCTGCACCCCTGGCTGCCCCACCCGCCCCAGCAGGTTGGCAACAACGGCGTGCGAAGTAGCGGTAATGCCGACCCGCTTGCCGTCGTCGAGCAGCGCCCGGATCAGCTCAGCCCCGCGGGTGGTTTTGCCGCTGCCCGGCGGACCCTGCACGGCCAGCACCTGCCCGTCCAGGGACAACCCAGCGGCGACGAGGTCGTCAAGCTCCGGCGGAGCGACCCGGTCCAGCAACCCGCTGCCCAGGCACGGGGTGCCAGCCAACCGGTCCTGCGCCACCTCGGCGATCGCGCGGCGGATGACCTGGTCCCCTAGCACCTGCTTCTCGGTGAACCCGCGGGACAACCGGGGATCCGCCTGCCGCTTCAGGACGACGAAACCCCGCTCCGCGTCGAGCTCCACCACGGTGCCGGCCGACAACCCGTCGTCCACGTCGTAGGCGGTGTCGCCGACCTTGAGCTTGGTGTCTTGCGGGGGGAACTCGTAGCGATACAGCGAGCTGCGCTTCGCCTGGCCGACGGTCTCCGGTGCCTGGAGTGCGCCGATTGCCGCGCTGTCGTCCACCAGCTCGTCCTCGTCGAGGTCCCGGAGCCGGAACACCTCCCAGTACGCCGGACGGGCCTCGCGCCGGTGGAACGGCACCAGCCCCGCCAGCAGGTGCTCACCCGCTGCCTCCAACCGGTCCGCGAGGGCGATCTCGGCCCGCTCGAGGTCACTGGGCGGTCGTCCCGGGTCGGCGTCAACTTCGGCGGGGCGGGGCTGCGGGCCGTGCGCCGCCTCGAGCTCGGTGCGGCGCTGCTCGAGCCAGACGTGCAGGTCGCGGGTGGAGCGGACGTCGTCGCGGTTGTAATCCAGGATCTGCGGCAGCGTCACCTCGTCGGACTGCTCGCTCCAGCGCTCGTAGGCGATGACGCTGGACATCGCGTCGGCCACGTCCGGGTTCTGGTTACGGATGTGCCCCCAGTAGAAGGCCTCCATCTTCTTGATGGAGTACGAGCCCTTGCTGATGCGCATCCCCTGGCGGACCACGGCGTAAAGGTCAACGAAGCGCTCCCCGCGCAGCAGCTGGTCCAGCTCGGCCTCCCGGACCCCGTGCCGGGCCACGAGCTTCTTCAGCGCCGACGTCTCATAGGGCGCGTAGTGGTACACGTGCATGTCGGGGTGGGCCTGCCAGCGCTGCAGCAGGTGATCCACCAGCTGCACCGTCAGTGCCCTCTCCTGCTCCGGGCTGTGCGCCCAGAACGCGGTGAACCCGGTCCCGTCCGCTTGGACCGCAACGTCCCCGACGCCGGCCAGGTACTCGCGGCCCTGCCCGCCGTCCGCGTAGGGGTCGCCCTCGAAGTCCAGGTACACATCGCCCACATCCGGTGGCGGCAGGCGCAGCAACCCCGCCCCCGCCACGGGCGCAAGGAGGTCGAACCGGACCTGGTGGGTTCGTCGCTCGAACAGCTGGAGCGACGCCTGGTGCACCAGCCGCTCCCGGGAGGCCCCCCCGATCTCGCGGGGAAGGTTATCGGCCCCGAGGTCACCGAGCTGGGCCAGGGTCGTGATGCCGTGCTCGATCAGCGCCTCGCGGTGGTCGCCGCGCATGAAGGCCACCAGGGACAGGTCGTCGGCCTGGCGCCACTCGGCGTCGCAGCGGTCGATCCACCGGCACTGCGCGCACTGGGCCACCGGCACCGGCGCGGTAGTGGACGGCTGCTCCACCGCGCTGCGCAGCCGAGCCCGGGCCCGGCGGGCGAAGGCCGCCACGTCGACCAGACGCCACGGATGGTCTACCCCGTCCCCGGTGATCACCGACAGGCTCGCCGGCGCCACACCCTGCAGCACTTCGAGCCGCTCAGCGTAGGTGGCCATCTGCAGCAACGCGGGAACCTTGAGCTTGCGCGCCAACTTGGTGTCCGCGATCTCGTAGGACCATGGCCCCAGTTCTGACGGCTGCTCGACGCGGAGCAGGAAGTCAGCCTGCCCGCCCCACCGCCCATCAAAGAAGGTGCCCTGGTACACCACGTCGACACCGGAGCGCAAAGCCGCCAAGGTCTCCTGCTCGCGACCGGCCCGGTCAACGGTGTCGTCGGCCGGCTCGATGGTGATGACCGACTTCCCGGCGTCGCGCAGCGACTGCAGGTAGGCGTCCTCGTGGGCAAGCCCGAGCCGGAAGATGAGCTCAAGGGCGTCATCCGGAGCACCCGCACGGGCCAGCCCCTGGCTGCTGAGCAGGTCCAGGCTCGTGATGTGGGCGCACCCCATGTGCTTGGTGAGGTCAGTCGGACTAAGAACAATCTCACCTGCGATTCGCTGCATCAAAACATGGTGCCCCAACTGCAACAACTTGGTCGCCCGCGCCTGTCACCCGCGGTGAACAGCCGCTCAAGTCGCGGAGCGGATGAAAGCCTCACGCCGGATGCGTTGGCGGGCTGCCGCGCACTCGGCTGTTTACGTGTCAAAACGGCGTTGCGTCAAATACGAAGGGTTCGGACACGGATTCGGTAGGGATGTGGGGCGGCGAGCACACTGGTCGGCGTGGTCATCAGACAACTTGCCTCCGTGGTCGGTCATGCTGCAGACGCCGCTCACGCACTCGTGGGTGGCCACCGCCGCGCAGCACCTGACGAAGGGAATCACTCGCCTGTGGCCCAGCAGAGCACCGTCACGTTCGTTGACGACCTGGACAACACCGTGCCCGCCGACGAGACCATCACCTTCACCCTGGACGGCACCAGCTACGAGATCGCCTGAGCGCGTAGCACGCCACCACCATGCGCGAAGATCTGCGCACCTGGGTCACCCACGCCCGCCGCACCGGCGGCCGCACCCGCTCCCCCATCAGTTCTGCGGGCCGGAAGTCCGGCCCGACACCGCGTACCGGAGTACGCGCCCCGGCTGACCGTGCGCAGGCGGGCGCGGTCCGCGACTGGCCCGCAGCAACGGGCACACGGTGTCCGACCGCGACCGGATCCCCGCCGCCGTTCAGGAAGCATTCGACGCGGTGCACTGACACTCAGCGGCAGGGATAGCCCGACCGCTCGGGCCGCGGACGGTGGACTCCGCTGATCCCGGTAACGACTCCCGCCAAGCAGGCCAGGTGTCGTCCCCGACGGGGCCCGACCGGTTCGGTGGCGGTGTGGCCCGATGTTTGCGCAACGTCGGCGTGTCGGTGTCAGGGTGCTGGGTCGGCGGTGACCCGATCGAGTCGCCGCGAGCCTCAGGTCACCGGGCGCGGATCAATTCTGTCGGACGGCCTGGGTTTACCGCTGGAGTTTGAGCAGCACGAGGTCTGCCGGCCGCGCAGATGCGCGCGGGAGACCGTCCGGAACATTGAAAGTATCGAGGTCGATCATCGCGCTGCTCCGTCATCCGCCGGCGGGGAAAGGTCAATGCGCATCTCGGCTAACAGCGCAGGCTTGGCCTCGAGCCCCCGCTTGCGCAGCAGCGCGAGCATGTCCTCCTGGCGTGGCTGACCGAACGTCAGCCGGTACAGCGCGAGATCGCTTTTGAGCCGCTCCAGGCGGGCGAGGTCCACGCTGAGGGGGTACGGCGAGAGGTGACGTTCGATGCTCGCCGGGCCTGGGTACACCCAGTGCGGGGCGAACTCCCCGAGGCGTTCCTGCTCGTCCACACCTAGTTCGTACGCCGCGCGCCATGGGTCGGCCGCGACCAGCATCGTGGTGCCGTGGCGGTGGGCAAGGTTGCGCCTGACGGCATGCCCCCCGTAGCGGTCGATGCGCCCTTCCCGCTGCTCGAAGTCGCCGGGGTTCGCCGGGGTGTTCCAGTGCACGAGCGCCGAGCACCACCAGTGGAAGTCGATCCCTTCCTGCCCGACGCTGGTGCTCGCCAGTACGAACGGCCAGAAGGGGCTGTTGAACGCTCGACGGACGTCGGACTGGCGGACGTTCTCCTCCGTGCGTGCACCCCCGTAGCGCAGGGCGAACCGGCTGGTCAGCGGAATGCCGTCGTCTGGGTTCTCGGGGTCGAACGCCCTGTACGTCGACGACGACACGGCGATCGCCTCGGCAGCGGTCTTTGCGAGTCCGAAGATGAAGTCGTCGTCGACGTCGTTGCGGGTCTCGCTCACCAGGTGGTGCAGGTACTCGTCGAGGACGGCCTGCAAGTTGCCGGCAGCGCAGTAGCTCAGCACCTTCTGCCAGTAGGCCCCACGTTCGTCGAGGCGCTCCAACACGAGGATCGTCTCGGGGCGGTTGAACAGGCTTCGGAACGCCGAGGCCACGCGGACCAGTAGATCGCGGACGGCAGCGTCTTGACGCTCGCACCAGCGACCCGCCCGATGAGGCCCTGGCCTGCGCCGATGCCCTCGTTCTTCAGCGCACCGATCAGCTTGCGCTCCTGGGTGTCGGTCCAAGTAGTGAGCTTGTTGCCGCTGCGCGTCTTGGCGCCGACGGTGAAGAGCCACGGGATGAACAGGAAGTACCGCGCCCGAGTGTGGATGGTCGAAGTACCAGGGAAAAGCCCATCGGCGAAGGCATCACGGATCTGGCCGAAACCAAGCTCGTCGCGGCTCTCCGACAGGGTGTACAGCGCGATGAGCTCGCGTACGCGCCGCTGCTCCTCGGCGGACGTGTCGAGCCAGGACAGTGTTGACGGCACCAGTAAACCCCCTAAGGTCGGGTCCCAAAGGTATCTGACCCGGAACTGTCACGGGTGAGCGGGCGGCGACGGGCGTTCTAGGGCTGGAAGGGCCCCTTGGCTTAGAAGATCGGTCTCGCGACAGGCCAGTCCCACTAGGCCGCACCCAGCCCGTGGGTGCCCGGCCCGCCCACCGAGTGTTCCGCTTATCAGGGCCGTTGCCTGGGCACCGCCGCACCGCGGGTAGCACGCTGTTGCCCAGCTGGGCGACGCCGGGATGAGCGGGAACCCTACAGGCGAACGACACGACCGTCACACGGGCTACGGACAGCTCCCAGCAACTACCGTCCCAAAGGGATGGGCGTCGTCGGTGCGCTGAGGCGTCTGCGTTGGTCGAGCGTGAGCGATGTCAGGGGGACAGGCGCGGTGGTGGGGCGCCTGCGCCGCCATGGGCGGCTAGTACGTGGGGGGCTGCTGCACGAATAGGTGACATCTTGATCTGTGGTGCCGTGAGGTGCTGCTGGAAGGATGTTGCATCGTGCCCAAGCCTTATCCGAGAGAGTTCCGCGATGACGTGATCGCGGTTGCCCGACGCCGCGAAGGCGGTGTCACGTTGGCTCAGGTCGCGAAGGATTTCGTGGTCAGCGAGTCGTGTTTGATCAATTGGTTGAAGGCCGCGGATGTCGAGGACGGCGTCAAGCCTGGAGTCACCGTCGCCGAGCAGGCTGAGCTGCGTGAGCTCGGTCCCCTGGGAACGCCCGGTGAGGCGCCACGCCTCGCCGTCGGGGTGACTTAAGGAGAGCCTGCGCCACCAGGTGCTCATCACTGTCTTGTCCGCCGGTTCGGTCGTCGCGCGGTGCCGTCATCTGCTCCTCGGCTGAATCGGAGACACCGACGTGACCAGCATGCCCACCACCTCACCACCACGCCAGTCTCGAGCGGCGACCCCGCCCCGAGCAGCCCGTGTTCGCCGGGGTAGACACCCACAAGGAGCTCCATGTCGCCGCGGTGATCGACAGCGGTGAGGCCGTCCTGGGGAGCCGCAGCTTCTCCACCACCCGCGCGTGGGAAACCGGCAGCCGAGCTGCTCGGACGGTTGCGGGCCGCGCCGGTCGCACCAATTGGCCTACCTGCCGATACACTCAGCGCCATCATCGGCGCCCAGGTGGCACTGCTTCGCTCGATCCAGTCGACAATCGCTGCCACCGAGCAGCTGATCGCCGCGCGGCTCGCCGAGCACCCACGCGCCCAACTGCTGCAGCAGCTGCCTGGCGTCGGGATGATCAACTTGGCGCAGCTGCTCGCCGAGGTTGGCCCTATCCTCGACCGGGTCGAGTCAGCCGAACAGGCCGCCACCGAGTGCGGCGCCACGCCCGTCACACGAGCATCCGGCAAGAGCAGCGGCGTCTACTTCCGATGGGCGGCCAACACCCGGGCACGGAAAGCGGTCACCTCCTTCGCACACAACGCTCGAATGCAATCGCCGTGGGCCGGCGAGCTCTACGCCAACGCCCGGGCACGCGGCAAATGCAACCCGCACGCCACCTGCATCGTCGCACGCGCCTGGATCCGCGTCATCTGGGCCTGCTGGCACAACGGCACGCCATACGACCCCTCACTGCATCACCAACGCCGACAGCTCACGGCCTGACGACTTGACTCAGGGGACTCAAGCGCTATCTGGCCCGCGAGATCTACTACCTTCTCAACCCTGGCCGCACCGCAACCACACCACGACGGCGCCGGCCGGCTACCGCGGCTTGACTCTTAGGAGAGCATCCGCGGCAGTCAATTTCGATCACGGAAGATGCAACGCGCACTGACCCGCCACTCGATGGTCGGCTCGATGGGCCAGGTCGGCTCCGCCGCCGACAACGCAGCCATGGAGAGCCTTCTTTTCGCTGCTGCAACGCAACGTGCTCGACCGGCGACGCTGGACCACCCGAGACGAGCTGCGCATCGCCATCGTCACCTGGATCGAACGCACCTACCATCGCCGCCGACGACGACAGGCCACGCTCGGCCGATTGACCCCCATCGAGGAGATCGTGCCCGCGGCCTGTGCGGCGGCCGTCGCCGGATACACCGGGTCCAGCGGCTCGCCGGTGATCGCGGTGCGTGGACCCAGCGCCGCAGCTGC
>JAABVA010001791.1_pt1 | contig 22301 bp, 24 predicted proteins | sample 5560331 | NCBI WGS metagenome assembly JAABVA01 (sample SAMN12812661, study PRJNA571458) | rock metagenome | isolation source: Antarctica rocks | place: Antarctica: Victoria Land, Mt New Zealand sud | collected 2016-01-07
CCGGTGGAGATGGAGGGGAAGGCCACCGTCGTGGCACCCACCTCATCTGCCCGGGCCAGGGCCTGGTTGTAGGCCGAGGCGAGCGTGGCGGCGTCCTGCGGGCCTCGGTAGATCGGGCCGACGGCGTGGATGACCCAGCGCACCGGCGCCAGATCGAAGGCCTCGGTGATCACCGCCCCACCCGGTGGGCAGGGCGCCAGCGCCAGCGAGGCCTGCAGCAGCCGCGGGCCGGCGGCGGCGTGCACCGCGCCGTCGACGCCACCGCCACCGCCACCGCGCAGCTTGGTGTTCGCGGCGGTTACGACGGCCTCGACGTCCTGACGCAATCAACGAAGGGATTGCGGATCCGCCGGCGGTCCTCGGACATGTGCTGCCGCTGCGCCTATACCAAGTGACGACAACGTGTCTCACCCACATCTCTTCCCACATGCTTCCCGATTCGAATGGGGCTCCCGTGAACAAGTCCCTCGCCTTCCCTCTCTGTCGTCGAGGCGCACTGGGCACTGGCGGCGGCCGGTCTGGCTGACCTGATCTGGGGGCATGTCTCGCTTCGCGATCCCACTGGCGAAGGTATCTGCATGAAGGCCGCCGGCCGGGCCTTTGAAGAAGTCGATGACAGCAGCGTGGTCAGGGTCGGGTGGGACACGGCGCTGTTGGAGGGCGCGGGGCCTGTCCATGTCAAGACCGCGATCCACACCAGCATCTTGAGCGCACGCCCTGAGGTTGGGAGCGTCGTGCACACCCACGCGCCTGCAGTCTCTGCGTTCGCCTCTCTCGAGGTCCCGCTGCGACCCATCTCGCACGATGCCGTGTTCTTCGCCGAGGTCTTGCCACGCTTCCGTCTCACGGGAGACCTGATCCGGACGCGTGAGCTTGGCGATGCGCTGCCGAGACCCTTGGCCAGGCTCGGGCGGCGCTAATGATGAACCACGGCCTCGTTACGGCCGGTCCGGACCTCGCGAGCGCCGTGATGTTCGCGGTCCTGCTCGAGCGCGCGTGCAGGGCCCAACTTCTGGCCATGGCCGCCGGAGGGCCACAGACCTGGTCGGACGAAGACGAGGTCGTTACGAAGATGGCGTCGGCCTGGCCGGCGAGCCAACTACACGAAGGTTACGACTACCTGGTGCGGCGCGGGGCTGTGCTCCACCGCGCCAGCACCGCTTGAGCGCACCGAGGCCGCGTCGTCTCAGACCTCGTGACAGAAGGCCATGTCCGGTTGGCCGGCCATGAGCGGCCCCGCGGCGGCGAGGAAGGTTTGACCCGTGCGGCTAGCGAGTGCCGCCTCGAACGCCGCCTTGTCCTGCCACTCGACAACGCCGATGATCAGCGTGTCGTCGTCGTCCACCTTGTACATGCGGTGGCTAAGGCAACCGTCCTGCGCGTAGTAGGGCTCCGATGCGGACCCGAATGTTTCGAGGAAGCTGTCGGACGCGCCCTTGTCGACGCGGATGCGGATAAACTCGGTGATCACACGTGCTCCCTGATTGCTCTTGATTGAGGCGGTAAGGACTATCCCCAGCTGGATCTGAGCGAGCCGGCCCAGACATCTTCCATGTCGACCTTCCACACGCTGCCCGCGGCCTGGAACGGCGCCAGCCGGCCGCGATGGAACGCGAGCGCTCGGACCTGGCCCCGCGGACCGTCCAGCCTGGTGACTTCCCCGACGACGAGCGAGTGATCGCCGGCAACGATTGTCGACACAATCGTTGCGCTGAGAGAGGCGAGACACTCCACGAGCACGGGACCTGCCCCGAGATGCGCGAACTCCACGGCCCGGGTGTCCGTCTCCTTGCCGGCCATGTGAAGAGCAAGCTCTTCCTGCCCTTCTAGCAGGATGCTGACCCCGAAGGTTCCGGAGCGCTCGAGCACGCCGTGCATGTGCGCCGCCCTGCCCACCCCGAGGACGACCAGGGGCGGCTCCATCGAGACGGACATGAACGCGTTCGCCGTCATTCCGTGAACTTGGCCGGTCTCCGCGTCCACTGCAGCCACGACCGTCACCCCGGTGAGCAGTGCTCCCATGACGCGGCGGAAGGCGGCCGCAGGAACCCCTGCGACCGTGGGCCCGGTCAGAAGAACGGATCGCGCGGATTGAGCGGCAGCCCGAGCGCCATGCGCCCAAAGTTTTCACCGGCCGCCTCAAAGTTCATCGTCACGTGCGAGGAAATGGTGTGGACGTCGCGCCAGGCGCGCTGCACGGGGTTCGACAGCAACATGCCGCTCGCGCCGGCGACCTGGATGAGCTCGTCCATGGCCGCCACCAGCATGCGCATGGCCGCGGTCCAGTCACGCCGGTTCTTCACGCGGGCTTCAAGGTCGACAGGGCCCAGTCCCTCGCAGACAGCCACCGCTCGCCTGCACAGCAACTCAGCCGCGTCGATCTCCGCCCACACGTGGGAGAGCCGGATCTGGATCGGAGCGCCGGCGGAAACCTGCTCGCCGGTATACGCGCGGACCTTCTCCTTGGCCCCAGCGATCCAGGACTCTAGGCCACCGCGGGCTACACCGATCGAGGGAGAGAGAAGCGCATAACTCGACACCGCGATGATCGGCATCGCGTACTCAGGCTCAGGGTTCGTCGCCGCACCGGGGGCCTCCCCCTCGCGCATGAGCGCCATGTCGACGGTGCGGTGCTCCGGGACGAAGACGTCCGACACGACGACGTTGTCGCTGCCTGTCGCGGCGAGACCGACGTTGTGCCAGGTATCGCGCACCGTGAAGTCGCGATTGGGAACCAGAAATAGGCGGAGGTGCGGGTGCCCGTCGACGTCCTCGGGAGCGGGGAAGACAAGGCCTCCGAGGATGACCCAGCCGCTGTGCCGGATACCGCTGGCCCAGGGCCAGTCGCCGGAGATGCGGTAGCCGGCCTCAACCACGTCGACCGTCCCCTGTGGGACGAACGACGTGGCGACGCGGGTGTCAGGGCCGTCGGCCCAGACCTCAGCCTGCGCATCCTCCGGATACAGCGCCACCAAGTAGTTGTGGTCGGTGTAGTACGTGAGCACCCAGCCGGCTGAGCCGTCCGCGCGGCCTATCTCGATGCCGACGTCCATCGCCTCGGTGAATCCCAGCCCGTAGCCGCCCCAGCGTTTGGGGACGAGCGTCCGAAGCAGTCCTGCCTCTGTGTAGGCGTCTACCCAGGCATCTGGCAGGTGGCGTTCACTCTCGGCCTTAAGGGCGCTGCCCCGGATGAGGTCGAAGAGCCCTCGGGCGCGTTCCACCAGCTCCGCGCCGGTGGGCGCGACGATCGTTGGACGCTCGGCGACATCGCTCATGGGTCAGTCCCGTCATCGGTCGGCAGAGAGTGCCACTCTGGCGGGGCTATCTGACATGCAGACTCATGTTCTGTCAACCGGACGCGGCGAGTCATCAGATTGCGCGTAGCGGGCGTCGCGTCCCGACGGCGCCGCACCACCGCGCGGACCGGCACGCGACCATGTTCACGGCAGCCGAGGCGATCATGAAGGATGTCCTTGTCGAGTTGAACCGAACCCGGCCGCGACCCAGCGGCAGATCCAAGCCTTGACAGCTGAACTGCTCGCCCTACCACGAGAAAAACTGCGGCCCGCAGCAAGCCTCCGGTACAGCCCGCCCCGACGCGCGCGCGCATCGGCTCATGACGCAGTCAATGGCCCGGCTGCGTACGCATCTTGACGTGATCGCCAGGCCGGACGTTACAGGCAGATGACGAACGAGCAACCATGAGCCACGTAGAGACTTGACAAGCGGGGCCCTCCGTAGCAGGTTCTGCTGTGCAGTACCCCATTCTGCGCTACGACGATGGAGGGCTCGATGGCTCGGACTCTTCGCGGTGCGACGCTGGCCGCGACAGCAGGTGTCGTGGCCATGGTCTTGTCCGCGTGCAGCACGGTGTCGGCCGGAGGAAGCTCGACCGCCAGCGGCCCCGCCGCCAGCGGTCCCGCCGCGAGCGGGTCGATTCCGACCGTCGCGTACGACGGACCGGAGAAGGGGCTGCCGACCACCTATGACCAGCCGACCACGAAGCCGGCGGGCGGTTTTACCGTGGGCTACATGAACATCTTCGCGGCCGTGCCCGCGCTCAAGACCTCGCAGGACGCCGCGCAGGCCGAGGTCGAGAGCCTCGGGGGGAAGTTCATCGCGAAGGACGACCAGCTAGACGTGACGACCCAGGTGAACCACTGCAACGAGCTCATCTCCCAGAAGGTCAACGCGATCCTGCTGTACCCCCTAGACCCGAAGGCCCTGACGCCGTGCTTCACCGCAGCCGCGGCGGCGGGTATCGCTGTCGTGCCCCAGAACGCGCCTGTCTCGGCCAGCGAGTCGCTTATCCCGACGCTCCAGACGGATGTCATCCAGAGCTTCGACAACAACGCCTACCAGCGCGCTCAGGCTGTCGCCAAGGTGGCGCCCGGCAGCTCCTACGCCATCATCGGCCTCGCGGCTCCTGTCGCCGCGCTTACTTACTACGCCCAGCGTCAGAAGTATTGGGCGGACAAGTTTGGGTTGAAGTTCGTCGGCCAGATCGACGCACAGACCGACAACGCGGCGGGTGCGTCCACGGCCACCGGGGCCGTCCTCGCAAAGTACCCGAACGTCGCGTCGATATTCACCTACAACGACAACACCGCGCTCGCTACGGCGACCACTGCGAAGTCCTCCGGCAAGGCGGACGTGCGGATCCTGGGTAGCAACGGGCAGACGGCCACCCTGGCTGCAGTGAAAAGTGGTGCGCTGTTCGGCACCACCTGGGTCGACTTCCCGGCCATCGGCAAGAACCAGGCGATCGCGGCGATCACGTTGATCGGTGACAAGACCGCGAAGCTCCCGCCGTTCGTGACGACCGTAGTGAAGTTCGTGACGAAGGACGACGCCGGCTCCGTGACTCCGGTGGGATGACGGACTCCCCAGCGGCTGCTCCCTCGCTCCTCAAACTCTCCGGGCTCACCAAGAGGTACGGGGGAGTAAGGGCTCTGCGCGACGGTCGGCTAGCGATCGCTCGCGCAGGGACCGTTCACGGTCTGATCGGCGAGAACGGCTCCGGCAAGTCGACCCTGCTCGGGGTGCTGTCCGGGCAGGTGCGGCCGGACGAGGGCACGGTCACGATGGACGGGCGGGAGCTCAGTTTCTCGTCCCCGGTCGATGCGCTGGCGGCGGGCATCGCCATGGTCTCGCAGGAGACAGCGGTGGCTCCGCAGCTCTCGGTCGCCGAGAACATTCTGCTCGGCAGGCGTCTGGTGCGCAGCGCGCACGGCATCGACTGGCCGGCGTCCTACGACCGCGCGAGCGAGGTGCTGGAGCGCCTCGGGCTGAGCTACGACGTGCGCGGGCCAGTGGGAGCCCTGCGGCCCGACCAGCGTCAGATGGTCGAAATCGCGCGGGCGCTGTCCATGGAGACGCGCGTGCTTGTGCTCGACGAGCCGACGAGCTCGCTCACGGACGACGGGGTGACGGCGATCTTCGACGTCGTGCGTCACCTGAGCACCGTCGGTGTCTCGACCATCCTGGTTACTCACCGTCTCAGCGAGCTCTTTGAGATCTGCGACGACCTCACGGTGTTGCGCGACGGAAGTACGGTGGCTAGCGGCGCTGCCGCCGACTTCGATGCAGAAAGCCTGGTCGCGGCGATGGTCGGAGGATCAGGCGCCGCCTCCCGGGTGCCGCGCGCGAGCCGCATTCCGAAGGCCGATGCCCAGCCGGCTCTCCAGCTCTCGGGGGTGTCGTCCGGACGAGAGGTCCACGACGTCGACCTCTCGGTCCAGCCGGGCGAGATTGTCGGACTGGCCGGCCTGGTCGGCGCCGGACGCAGCGAGCTGCTCGAGGCGGTGTTCGGTGTGCGGGCCCGAAAGGGTTCCGTGCGGGTAGCTGGCGTGGAGATGACAAGGACCTCGGCGGGGGCATCCATCGCCAGGCACGTCGGCTATGTGCCGCCGGACCGGAAGTCCCAAGGCGTTGTCCTCAGCATGAGCGTCGCGGACAACATGTTCATGGTCGCCAGCCATGCCCGTTCACGGCTACGCCGCCCCGGTCGCTCCAAGGACGTCGGCGAGGTGCAACGGGTCGCCGAGGACGTCCACATCCGAGCCGCTGGCGTCGGCGTCGCCGTCGGCACGCTCAGCGGCGGTAACCAGCAAAAGGTCGCGCTCGGCAAGTGGCTCGTCGACCCACCCGCGGTGCTGCTGTTGGACGAGCCGACCCGCGGCGTCGACGTCGCGGCCAAGGCCGAGATACACCAGATCTTGGTCGCTCTTGCCGACCATGGGGTGTCGCTGCTCGTCAGCTCGTCGGAGAACGACGAACTGCTCAACCTGTGCGACCGCGTCGTCGTGATGTTCCGTGGCCGAGCTGTCGCAAGCCTCACCAGGGATGAGGCCGACGAGGCCTCGCTCGCGCGGATCGCAGGAGGACAGCCGTGACCACCCAGCCTTCGGTCGGACGACGCATGTGGACGGGCTCTCGCCCTTTCCGTCCCGTGCTGGTTCTACTCGTCGTCGTGTTCGCCGTGCTCGCCTTCACACAGCCGGCCTTCTCGACGAGCTCGAACCTGCAGAACCTGCTGACCGCGGTCTCCGTGCTCTGGATCGTGTCGATGGGCATGACCCTCGTGCTCATCACCGCGGGCGCCGACCTCTCAGTCGCGGCAGTTGGTGCCCTCGTCGGGATCCTGCTGGCCAAACTCGTCGGCGCCGGCATGGTCGGTTGGCTTGCGGTGCTCATCAGCCTGGTCGCCGGGGCCGTGTTCGGCGGTCTTGCGAACGGCATCCTCATCGGCCGGTTCAACTTATCGTTCTTCGTGGTGACCCTCGCCTCGATGATCACCATCACGGGCATCGTCAACCTGTCGTCCGAGACGCAGTCACTGCCGGTGGACTCCCCCGGAATTACCAACCTCGCGGTCAACAAGTTCCTGGGCTTGTCCGGGCCGGTCTGCATCATGATCGTAATCTTCGCCGTCTCGCTCTACCTGCAGCGGCAGACCTACTTTGGTCGAGACGTGTACGCCGTCGGAGGCAGTCTTACCGCGGCCCGGCTCTCGGGCATCCGGGTGCCGCGCACCATCGTCCTGGTCTACGCGTTCTCTGGACTCTGCGCGGCGATCGGCGGCATCGTGGCCGTGTCCCGCATCGGTATCGCGTCGCCCCAGGTCGACAACAACCTTCCCCTGCAAGCGATCGCCGCTGTGCTGCTGGGTGGCACCGCGCTCAGTGGTGGGGCCGGCGGTGTGGGCGGTACGGCCTTGGGCGTGCTCTTCATCGGTGTGCTGTCAAACGGCCTCAGCATCGCCGGCGTGCCCAGCTTCTGGCAGCAGGTCGTGACCGGCATCATCCTCGTCGTGGCCGTGGTGGCGGACCGGCTCGGTGGCATCCGGGGGGTGCGCCCCCGCCGCGGTTCACCGCCGGGTGCTGCCGGCGCAGCACCTGTGGCGTCCGCTCCCGTCACGACGGCCAGCCCGGTCACGGCCGACGACCTGCCCGCCTCTCAACCAGTGGCACGAGTAGAAGCGTTGGAACCTACGGTGCCGCACGTGACCAGCGACCGGGACTAAGGGCCCGCGATGGCACTGATCGTCGGAGCGATGGGTGTGCCCCATACGCCCGTATTCCCCAGCACGGTCGACCGCGACGACCTCGAGCAGCCCACCGCGCGGCTGTTCCGTCGAGTCGCGGACCGGCTGTCGGCCGCCCGCGCCGACGTTGTTGTCATGTTCGACTCTGACCACCTCAACACGTTCTTCGTCGATAACATGCCGATCTTCTCGGTCGGCGTCTCGGCGGCGACCAGCGGCCCGAACGACGCCACGCCGGGCCTGGGCCCGATGGACGTGCAGGTGCCCGAAGACCTCGCGCGGCACGTGCGGGATGTGAGCATCGAAGCCGGCTTCGACACCGCGCTAACGCAGGAATTCACCGTCGACCACTCGTTCCTGGTGCCGTTGCACTACCTGCAGGAGTCCTGGGACATCCCCGTCGTCCCTGTGTTCGTCAACGGCCTCGTGCTACCGCTGCCGGCTGCCTCGCGTTGTGCCGACCTGGGGCGCACGGTGCGCGACGCGGTCGACGGCTGGCCCGAGGACCTGCGAGTGGTTCTGTGTGCCAGTGGCAGCTTCAGCCTGGAGGTGGGCGGCCCCCGGATGGCCCTGGGGGCGATCTTCGGCGTCCCCGACCCCGCCTGGGTCGAACGTGTCGCCGAGCTGCTCGTCGACGGCGACACGGACCGACTGGTGACCGAGGCGACCCGCGACCGCATGGCCGGCGCCGGCAACGTGGGCGGCGAGGTCCTGAACTGGGTCGCGGTCCAAGCCGCGATGGGTGCGGGGACCGCGGCCATGGACCTGCAGGCCGAGCTGGGCCACGGCTACGCCTGGTGGGAGGGCATCGCCTGATGTCGAGCTATGAGGTCAACAAGCTCTGCCGCCGGGCGCTGCGCGAACCCGACTTCCGGGCGGCCCTTGTCAGCGACCCTGGGGCCACCTTGGCCGAACTCGCGCTCACCGACGCCGAGCGCAGCGCCCTGCTTGCGGGGGACGTCGCTGCCCTGTACCGCTCGGGGGCGTCGACGTTCCTGCTGTCGTACCTGCCGCGCTGGCAGGTATTCGGTCTGACCGTGTCGCTCTACAACGAGCGGATGCGCGCCGCGGAGATCTAGACCGACCTGCTCGACCACATACACGACACCCGGAGGACCCATGCGCGGACTAGACAGCAAGACGATACTTGTGGCGGGCGGAGGTACCGGGATCGGGGCGTCAGTCGCCGAGCGGCTGGCCCAGGAGGGCGCCCGAGTCGTGATCGGCGACGTGAACATCGGCAAAGCCAAGGAGACCGCGGACCGGCTGAGCGCGGCAGGCGGCACAGTCACCGCCGTTGAGTTCGACATTACGGACGAAACCTCGGTGCATGACCTCATCGAGTCCGCGGTGGGCACCTACGGAAGCCTCGACGGCCTGCACGCGAATGCGGCGGACCTCAGCGGCGGCACGTTCGGCCGCGATGGTGATGCTGTGGAGGTGCCGGTCGAGGTTTGGGACCGCACCCTCGACGTCGCGCTCAAGGGCCACTTCTATCTCGTCCGGCACGCCGTCCCGAAGATGCTGGAGAACGGCGGCGGGGCGATCGTCCACACCTCCTCCACCGCGGCGTTCATGGGCGAGCCTTTGCACGTCGCCTACGGCGTGGCGAAGGCCGGCGTGACCGCGCTCGTGCGCCACACGTCCTCGCGCTGGGGCAAGCAGGGCATCCGCTCGAACGCCGTCGCGCCGGGTCTCACGCGCACCGAGATCGTCCTGGCCGAGGCCGCCGAGCGACCCGAGTGGCACGAGTTCGTCCTCGACACGATCCACAGCCCGCGGCTCGGGCTGCCAGCGGACATCGCGTCTGCGGTCTCATTCCTGCTGTCCGACGACGCCGCGTGGGTGACCGGGCAGGTGTACAGCGTCGACGGCGGCCAGGTGCTGCGGTAGCTACCTTGGAACCGCCGTGGTCGTTCGGGGGCCGGTCGACCAGGGCGCTACTCGATCATCGCCTGGACTCAGTGCGCGGCCTCCAGCACGAGCAGGGCGACAGGACAGGTAGGCGGCCGGCGACATACGGCTCACGGGCGCGACGACACTGCTCGCGGCCACGGGTGGGTACCTCGCCGAGTTCACGATGGCCACACCGGCCGAGCAGCTGCCGGCCGCTCTTAACTCCACGTTCGCACGCTCGTGGCATTGCCGGGCGGCGCACGCCGACGAGTTCGGCGACGAGCCGAGCCCGCTTGCCGCTGGCGCGTGGCGTGACCGCGGGCAGGGTCTCGCCGTGAACAGCTGAACGATCGCCTCGGGGCCGGACCCAGGCGTTCCCTGGGTCGGGCCACGAGCCGGTGTCCATCCGCCGCACGACGGACAATCCGATCTCCACGAGCTGCGGGCCGTGCCGTGTCGTCGCCGCGCAACTTGCCCCTTGAAGAGGTCCGGGAGGCGGCTGTCAGCCATCCACATGGGGTGTGCAAGTCCTCAGGCCGTCAGTGCTTGCAAGGCGTCGAGGACAGCCTTGACGGTGGTTACGGTCGCGAAGCGCGCGGTAACGGCGAGGCTCTGGCCGTGCTGCTCCGCAGAAAATCCCATGCTGGCGTCCGCCGGCACCACGGCTCGGTAGCCGAGGTCCACGCCCTGCCGTGCTGTGGCTTCAACGACGAGATTGCTGGCGACACCGGCCAGGACCAGGGTCCTTACGTCCGCGAGTCGGAGCAAGAGATCGAGGTCGGTGCCACCGAAGGGGCTCATGCCGCGCTTGACCACGACCGGCTCGCCCTCGCGTGGCAGAAGCGGGGCCTTGAACGCTGCCCCCCAGCTGCCCTCCACCAGACAACCGAGCTCGATGCACAGACGCGAGAGAGGTACGGCCGGGTCAGCATCCGGGTAGCCGGGTCGAAAGGCCACCGCCACGTGGACGACGGGCTTGCCGGCAACCCGGAAGCCACCCAGCAGCGCCTCCGCCGCCTCGAACGTGCCGCCCATGCCCGCTACGAGTGCGGCACCTCCCAGCCGCCCGATCGCACCCTGTGGATCGACGACATCGTTCTGGAAGTCCATAAGCACCAACGCAGAGCGTGCGAGGTCCAACGGCTCCTCGGCGACCTGGCTCATCGGCGGCCCTTCCCGTCACGGATGCTTGTCAGCCCTTGCGCGACCCAGGGCATGTATCTAGCATGCAGAATACTCTTCTGGAGGAAGGGACCGTTGAAGTGAAGGCGTCGACACTGCCGTCGCCGGTGCCCGTCATGGGATGGCCAGGCTCGGCCGCTCTATCACCGGTCCCTTACGAGCAGCTGACGCCGCGGCTCCACGGGCTCCTGGAAGCCAGGGTCCGACGCCTGGGCTACCTCGGCGGTTTCTTCGCCGCCGCCGCCCGTCAACCCGTCGCGCTCGGCCACTTCATCGAATACACCGAGACGCTCACGGAGACCCTGCCCGACGATCTCGTCCAGGTCGTCGCCCTTCGGACGGCGACGCTGACAGGAAACGAGTACGAGCTCGTCCAGCACCGCAGGCTCGCCGCCAAGCAGGGCATGACCCCGGGATGGATCTCCGCTGCGGAGGCCGGAGAGGGCAGCGAGCTCGCCGCACGGCACCTTGCTACGGCCGCACTGGTGGACGCGTGCGTCGCGCACGACGGTGCCGGCTCACGCTTGTCGTTCGCAAGGCTTGTGCACCTGCAGGGTCCCGACGAGTCGATGGCCGTGCTGATGATGCTGGGCCGCTACGTCGCGCACGCGGCGATCAGCAACGCGGTCGGACTGGAGGCCAACCTCCCCAGCACGTCCTAGCCGGGAACCCTGTCGCCCCGTAACCTCTTACATAAGGAGACTGTATGAGCCCCCAGCAGACCAAGGACAAGGTGGCCGTGGTCACCGGAGCCGCCATGGGCATCGGACGCGCCTATGCGGTGCGGCTCGCCGACGACGGGTTCCGAGTCGTGCTCAGCGACCTGAACGACACAGCGGAGACAGCCGAGCTGATCGCCAAGAACGGCGGCACCAGCCTCTCCGTCATGACGGACGTCAGCGATCCGGTGAGCGTCGGTGAGTTGGGCGAACGCGTCCAGGCCGAGCTGGGTCGTTGTGACGTGCTGGTGAACAACGCGGGCATCTACCCCTTCCAGCTCTGGGACGAGATCACGTTCGAGGACTGGCGCAAGGTGCTGTCGGTCGACCTCGACTCCATGTTCCTGACGGCCAAGGCCTTCGCCCCCGGCATGCGCGAGCGCGGGTGGGGCCGGATCGTGAACCAGACGTCCAACGTCCTCGGCATCGTTCTGCCCGGAGTCGTGCACTACACGGCCGCCAAGGGTGGCGTCGTCGGCTTCACCCGGGCGCTGGCGACGGAGCTCGGCCAGTACGGCATCACAGTCAACGCGATCGCACCAGGGCTCACGCGGACCCCCGGGACAATGTCCCGGCAGCCGGACCCGAATTCCGTGGAGGACCCGGAGGAGATGGTGGAGTTCGCGAAGCTTCAGGCCATCCCGCGGGTTCAGAAGCCCGAGGACCTCACGGGCGTGCTGGCCTTCCTCGTCTCCGAAAGCGCCGCTTTCGTGACGGGCCAGACCTATTGGGTGGACGGCGGCCTCATCCGGGGGTAATACCGGCGGTTAGGTAGGCGGCTACTGCAGGCGGGCCCCGAGCGCACGGGTTGCGTCTCGGAGCTCGGTGGCCTGCTCGCGCGCCTGCGCGGCCGACATCCGGCCGATGGGCGCGGCCAGGCTGATCGCCGCGATCGGGCCGTTTACCGGGTGAACAACGGCCACCCCGACCGAGCTCACGCCGTCCTCGCTCTCGCTGGAGTTGGTCGCGTAGCCGCGTTGGCAGATCTTCGCGAGCTCGGCTTCGAGCTCGGTGCGCGTGGTCAACGACTTGTCAGTCGGGCCGTCCCCCAGCAACTCCTGCGGGTAGATGCGGCGAAGCTGCTCGGTCGAGAGCGCGGCCAGCAGGGCCTTGCCCACGCTGGTCGCGTAGGCCGGAAGGGTGCGTCCTGTCCGGGCGGCCACCCGCAGGGCGTGCTCGCTCTCCACAGCGTCAAGGAAGCGGACGTTGGGGCCCTCCAGCTGGGCGAGGTGGACCGTCTCCCCGGTCGAGCGGCTCAGCGCCTCGAGCACCTCGCGCGCCTGGGTCCTGATGTCCATCGATCGGACCACAGACAGGCCCACGTCGACCAGCGCCGGGCCGGCGACGTACGCGCGCGACACCGGGTCCTGCCGGACGAAGCCGTGGTAGACAAGCATGGCCATCAGGCGGTGAGCCGTCGAGTGGGCGACGCCCAGGTGGTCGCGGGCGTCCGTGAGACGCACCTGCGGGCTCGCGCGGAACATGAGCAGCAACCGCAACGCGTTCCCCACCGACTCGATCGGGTACTGCGGCAGTGGCCCTGTCGGCTCGGCTCCAGTCACGGCTTGACCCTAGGCGGGAGCCGGAGGGCACTTCCAGCGGGCACCGCACGTTTGACAAGAGGTGCGAGTACCGGACTAAGATTCTGCTCTGCAGTCAGCCCTTCTGTGGAGAGGATCGGTCAGCTGCACATGAACCCAGGCCCGTTCCGCTACTGGCCGTCTCGCGGTCGACCTCGGCTTGACTTCCCAGGGGGCGCCCGGGTGGCGTTCTGGGTTGGGCTCAACATTGAGCACTTCGTTCCTGGCGTTCCCTCCACCAGCATCACGCCGATCACGGCGCAGCTGGTGCCCGACCCGCTCAACGCGGGTTGGCGCGACTACGGTCCCCGGGTCGGTGTCTGGCGAGTCATGGACGTCCTCGACCGGGTGGGGATGCGCGCCAGCGTCCTGCTGAACTCCGACGTCTGCGCCGAGTACCCGGAGATCATCCTCGAGGGGAACAAGCGGGACTGGCGTTGGCTGGCCCACGGCAAGAACAACTCGACGTTGCAGACGTTCATGAACCCGGATGACGAGCGCGCCTACCTGACCGAGGTCGTCGACACGATCCGTCGCTCGACAGGTCAGCAGCCACGCGGCTGGCTCGGACCGGCGCTCACCGAGACTGCCGAGACCGCGAACCTGCTCGCCGAGCTGGGCGTCGACTACATCTGCGACTGGTGCAACGACGACCAGCCCTACCCGATGGAGGTGCGCTCGGGCCGGATGATCTCGGTGCCCTACTCAATCGAGGTGAATGACATCCCGGTCGCGCTGGACCGAGGGCTTTCCGCTCGCGAGCTCGGCGAGATGATCAAGGACCAGTTCGATGTCCTCTACGCCGAGGGTAAGTCGACGAGCCAGGTCATGGCCGTGGCGCTGCACCCTTTCATCGTCGGATTGCCCTTCCGCGCCAAGCACCTCGAGGCAGCGCTCAGCTACGTCGCTGGCCATGACGACGTGTGGCTCACCACCAGCGACGAGATCGCGGACTGGTACTACGAGAGCTACTACGAGGGTGCGGTCCAGGCGATCGCAGCTCGCGGCGACGGCCATGCAGGTCCTGCATGACCGAGGGCGAGACGGCGTTTTTCGCCAGCCGCGGCTTCGGCAACGTCATCGGGTTCGGCCAGCGTCCGGCCGTCGTCGTCGTCGACGTCATCAACGCGTTTACCGACCCGACGATGCCGCTCGGCGCAGATCTCTCCCCGCAGGTCGAGGCAATCAGAGATGTCCTGCCGCTGGCTCGTGCGGCTGAGATCCCGGTTCTCTTCACGAGCGTCGCGTACGAGCAGGAGGACCTGCGCGACGCCGGTGTCTGGGCGCTCAAGCAGACGGGTGTGATGAGCCTGCGATCGGGGACTCCGGCCGTTGACGTCGACGATAGGCTCAGACGGCGCAGCGACGAACCGTTGATTGTGAAGAAGTTCGCCAGCGCCTTTTTCGGCACCGACCTGGCTTCACGACTCACCTCGCGCGCAGTGGACACCGTGATTATCACGGGCTGCACCACGAGCGGGTGCGTTCGGGCGACCGCTGTCGATGCCCTGCAGCACGGCTTTCGGCCGATGGTCGTTCGGGAGGCCGTGGGGGACCGGTCTGCGGACGCTCACCGGCAGAGTCTGTTCGACCTCGAGCAGAAGTACGCGGACGTGGTTGCGCTTGACGCTGTCCTGGAGTACCTCGAAAAGCTGGTGGTCTCAGGCTGAGCGTCAGTCACGGAGTACGCGCTGGTTGATCGCGTCGGAGCCGTGTCGCTGACACCCTGCTCACTCACACCGAGGCAGCGAACAACCCCGTTCGGTCGGCCAGGGCATCGAGGCGGGCCTCGAGTTCTGTCCCCGCCCGCATCATGGGGAGCCGGTGCTCGTTGTCATCGAGCAGGCCCATGCGCTTCATGAGGTACTTCATCGGGATCGGGTTGGTGTCCCAGAACACCGCCTCGTTAAGCTCGGCGAGGGAGTCGTTCACGACCCTCGCGGCGTCGAGGTCGTTGGCGGCCACCGCGTTGGACAGGGCAGCGACCCTGTCAGGCACCAGGTTCCCGACCGCGTTCATCAGCCCTGCGGCACCGATCGCCAGCAGCGGCAAGCTCAGCTCCTCGAGCCCGACGAAGACCCGGAAGTCTGGCCCCATCGCGCGACGCAGCCTGGCCACGTAGCCCAGGTCCGGCGATGCGTGCTTCATGCCGACTAGGTTCGGGACCGCGTCGGTGATGGCCTGGACCGAGTCGACGCTGACGTCCACCGCGGCCCTGCCCGGGATGTGGTAGATCATCACGGGCAGCGCCACCCTGCCGGCCACGGTCTCGAAGTAGGTGACGAGGCCACGCTGCGGGGGCTTGATGTAGTAAGGCGTCACGACGAGCAGCGCGTCAGCACCGGCCTTTTCCGCCTCGGTCGACAGCACGAGGGTCTCTGCCAGCGACTGCGACCCGGTGGCCGCGACGACAGCGATCCGACCGCGCGCGGCAACGACCGCGGTCTGCAAGAGCTCGATGCGCTCGGCCGTGGTGAGCAGGCTTGGTTCACCGGTGGTGCCGGTCACCACGACCCCGTGCGAGCCGCCGTCGATCTGGCGCTCCAGCAACAACGCATACGTCTCGTAGTCGACCGCGCCGTCCTTGAACGGCGTCACCAGCGGCGTGTACGAGCCACGCAGGGCGGTGGCGGGGAGGTCCAGGCTCATCGGGCGTCCTCTTGGTCGGTGGGCAGGAATCTGGTCATGGCGAGCTCCTCAGCGCGTTCCGGGCGGACGGAGCTCGGCGGGCAGGCCCTCGAACTCGTCTTGGATGACGTCGATCACTGCTGCGCGACCGCTGGCCAGGGCGCGCTCGATCGCCGGCAACAGCTCGTCCGGCTTCTCAACCCGCTCTCCGTACGCTCCCAGGAGCTCGGCGTAGGCGGCGAAGTCGGGATTGCCGTAGAAGACCCCGAGGTAGCGCGCGTCGTAGGAGAAGCGCTGACGGTCGCGCGTGTTGCCGTAGGCAAAGTTGTTGATGACGATGTTCACCACGGGGATGCCCTCGCGGACGGCGGTCTCCAGATCCTGCGCGACCATGAAGAAGCTGCCATCACCGCTCACGGTGACCACCCGCTTGTCCGGTCGTGCCAGCGCCATCCCGAGCGCGGCCGGCAGGCCCCAACCCATCGACCCACCTGCTGCTGCGAAGTAGGAGCCCGGGCGGTTGAACGACACGAAGCGCTGCACCCACGGACCGAAGGTGTGGACGTCCTGCACCAGCACGACCTCCGGCCGCTCCACGACGGCCTGGAGGGCTGCGGCCACTGCGGCAGAAGGCACGGGCGACGCTCCCCCCGTGTCGGTGGGCATCTGCGTCGCCGCGAAGTACTGCGCGCGAAGCCCGGCCAGCCGCTCGGCGCGCGCTGGGTCCAGAGGCTGGGCCCCGACGAGCTCGGCCAGCAACGCCGCGGCGAGGCTCGCGTCGGCCTGCAGCCCGACCGTGGGGAGGTAGATGTGGCCCAGCTCGTCTGCGTCGATATCGACGTGGATCAGCGCGCTCTCGCGGTTGACGAGCGTGTAGCGCTTGGTGGTGAACTCGGAGAACCGACAGCCGAGCGCGAGCACGACGTCAGCGTCCGCCACCACGCTCTCGGTCACCTCGGGTGCGCCGTAGCCGAGCGAACCGAGGAAGAAGTCGGCGTCGTTGTCGATCGCGCCCTTGCGCATCCACGTCGTCACGACCGGGGCGCCGAGTGCGGAGGCGAGCGCGGCGACACCGGCGTCGTACTCGCTCCGAAGCCCCCCACCACCGACGATCACGACAGGTCGCTCAGCCCCGAGCAGCAGGGCAGCGGCTGCGGCGAGCGCGGCCGGGTCGGGCGCGGGCAAGGCTGCGCGGAAGAAGGGCTGGAACGCGGGGTCGTGGATCTCGACGGACTGCAGATCCATCGGGATGGACAGCATCACCGGACCGGGACGACCGCTGACGGCCATCCGAACGGCACGCTGGACGTACTCGGGCAGGCGCGCCGGATCGTGCACCTCCACGGCCCACTTGGTGATCGGCTTGAACAGCGCAACCAGGTCGGTCTCCTCGAACGAGTCACGGTCAGCGAGGTCCTCGGCGACCTGGCCGACTATCGCGACCATGGGCACCGACTCGGCGTGCGCGTTGTGCACCGCGATCGCCATGTTCGCGGCACCAGGCCCACGCGAGGCGATGGCGACCGCCGGCCCCGTGCCTGCGCGGGCGAAGCCGTCAGCCATGAACGCCGCGACCTGCTCGTGCCGGACCGAGAGGTAGCGAATCGACGACTGCCGGGCCAGTGCGTCGAGGACGCTCATGATCGTCGTGCCTGGCAGGCCGAAGACGTGCGTGATGCCCTCGCGGGCCAACGCCTCGACGAGGATGTCTGCGCCCTGCATCTTAGAAGTTCCCATCAGGTCGGCCGTACGGGCTTGTGCTAGTCCAGGAAGACGTTGACCGTCTTGGTCTGCGTGTAGCTGATGAGCTCCTCGAGGCTCTCCTCGCGTCCGACGCCCGAGGACTTGAACCCGCCGAACGGCATCCCCCAGAAGTGCCGCGACGAGCCGTTTACCCACACGTACCCCGCGTCGAGGTCGCGCGCCATCCGATGCGCTCTGCGGAGGTCGTTGGTCCAGACGCTCGCGGTGAGGCCGTAGTCGACGCCGTTGGCGAGGGCCACCGCCTCCGCCTCGGTGCGGAAGGTGAGGACGGAAAGAACAGGCCCGAAGATCTCCTCCTGGGCGATGCGTGCCGTGGACTCGACGCCGGTAAAGATCGTCGGCGCGACGTAGTAGCCCGCGGGCAGGTCGAGGTCGCGCGGGCGCGCACCGCCGGTCGCCAGCTGTGCCCCGTCCTCGAGCCCGGCCGCGATGTAACGGACCGTCTTGTCGAACTGCGGCTTCGACGAGAGCGGGCCCATCTCGGTCGTCGGGTCGAGGGGGTGGCCGACGCGGATAGCCTCGGCCCTCGCGACCACCGCAGCAAGGAAGTCCGAGGCGACCGACTCGTGCAGGAGCAGGCGCGACGTCGAGCCGCACGACTGGCCGGCGGAAACCGCGAAGTTCATCCCGCTGACCGCACCGGCCGCGGCTCGCTCGAGGTCGGCGTCGGGGAACACGACGAGGGCGTTCTTGCCGCCGAGCTCCAGCGAGACATCCTTGACGCCTGAGTCGGCGGCGTCGCGCTGGATGGCCCGGCCCGTGGGCTCGCTGCCGATGAAGCCGATGCGATGGATTGCCGGGTGCCGCACCAGCGCACGGCCGACAGCAGGCCCGTTGCCGACGACCACCGACAGCACGCCCTCGGGCAACAGGTCGGCGAAGAGCTCGGCCATCCGCAGCGCGGACAGCGGCGCGATCTCCGGTGGCTTGAGCACCACGGCGTTGCCGGCGGCGATCGGTGCGGCGATCTTGGCCCCAGCGAAGAAGAGCGGATGGTTGAACGGGATGATCCGGGCCACCACACCGAAGGGCTGGCGGGTGGTGAAGTGCAGGTGCTCGACCGACGCCGGAATGGTCGAGCCCCCGAGATCCCCGGTCCAGTCGGCGAAGAGCTCAAGCATGTCGCTCGCCCAGATGACGTCGTTGCGCATCGCGGACACCGGGTTGCCGGCGTCGGCCGCGTCCAGAGCTGCGAGCTCGCCGGAGTTGGCTCGGAGCGCCGCCGCCATCGCTCGCAATGCCTGTCCACGCTGCTTGGGGGCGACATGCCGCCACACCTCGAAGCCGGCCATCCCGGCCTCGATCGCGGCATCGACGTCCTCGGCACCGCCGTCCGGGACCCGGGCGATCACGGCCTCGGTGGCCGGGCTGACGTCGTCGAAGGTCGCCCCGGAGAGCGCCTGCGCCGGGCGTCCCCCGATGGACAGCGACCACGTCCGGTCGGTCTCGACACGGACGAGGTTCGTGGTTCCGGCTGTCATCGCTGGAGCTCCTTCTCCTGGTGCTGCTGGTCCTTTGTGCCGTCGGTCGGCTCGGACCACGTGGTTCCGAGGAAGGCGAGGACCGCATTCGAGGTCTCGAAGAGCGAAGGGTCGCCCATGTTGTCGACCACGACGTCGACGCCCATGCCACCGGTGAGGTCAAGGACGGCGTCCACGAATCCGGGTGACCGCCAGAACAGGGCGTGGTCGATCAACGCAGGAGCCGTGTCTTCGGTCCGCGTGCTCGCGGCGACCATCGTCACGGCGTCCAAGCGGGCGGACAGCGCCGCGCACGAGCCGAGCGCCGAAATCGCCGCCTGTACGAGGACCGTCCGACCGGCGACCCCGCCCACGCCGTCCAGCTGGTGCCGCGCCACCGGCCGGTGAGGCTCAGCGGACAGGCGTCCACGTCGCTGCTGCCCGGCGGCAGGAGGTTTAGCTGCCGAGCCGGGACGGCCCCGTACATGGCGTTGCCTCCAGGACGGTGGATGCCGACAACCTGGACGTTTTCGCAGATCTCCTCGCGCCCCTCGCGGCACAGCCGGCAGGTACCGTCCGCGATCACGGGCGGCCAGCCGGTCACCGACGGCGACGGAGGTGACTCCAGGCACCACGCGCTGGACGACCCAGACGTGTTCGGCGACGAGGACGTGCGGAGGCCGCAACTCAGCCCAAGAGAGGGGGCCCTGACGTGCCTCCACGTCGAGCAGCCTGCTTGAGGGGACTGCCCGAACCTTGACGAGGACCTTGCCGGCTGTTTGAGGGTGCACGGGGACGTCCTCGAGGGTTAGAACCTCGGGGTCGCTCAAGGCCCCGACCACGACGGCCTTCACGGCCGGAAGCCGACGGTTGCTACCGGCAGCGCGATCCCCAGCGTCTCCGCCATCGCTCTCCTGCCCTCCACCACCTCGGGCCGGCCGTGCCCTGACCACCGAGCCGGTCAGGTCAACTCGACCCGGTTGGTGTTGAACCCGCGGTGCGAGCCAAGGAGGATCGGCTTGGAGCGCAGGTTCTCCTGCCACAGCAAGGAGTCCATCGCGAGGTGCAATGGGCTGTCCTGAATCGTCAGCTCGTAGACGGCCTGGTCGTGGCTGGCGTGGTGGTGGACCGCCCAGCCGGGCGCCGAGAGCATGAGGTCGCCGGCCTTCCACTGGATGGTCTTGCCACCGACGACGCTGTAGCCGCGGCCCTCGAAGAAATAGTTGATCGCCGCCGCGGTGTGCCGGTGCGGGATATCGACGACGTGCGCCGGGCGCACGCACATGGTGGCGAAGAAGCTGTGCGTGGTGCCGTTAGTCCGCCCGGAAGCGGGGTTGTAAAGCAGGTAGAGGCGGCGACCCTTATAGGCCGAACCGAGGCCGGTGAGCTTGTCAATCTGCTCCTTGACCATCTGCCACGGCCAGTGCAGCGGCTTGGACTCCTGGACCGGCGGGTTCACGAGCTTCTCGTAGCTCATCAGCCACGCTCCGGCCTCGGTCAGCTCAAAGTAGTCGTCGAAGAGTTTCTCGAGCGCCTCCTCCCGAGGGGTCTCGTTGGCGGCGACCGCGAGCTCGTTGCTGGGGTTCTCGTCGACGTAGTGGACGTTCAGCTTCTCGAGCAGCGCAGCGTTGGAGTACGTCAGCCGTGCGTGGATCTGGTCCGAGTCGTTGTGGTGCACGTACGTCGCCATCGACGGTGTGCAGAAGACGTCGTGCGTGCCGTACGAGATCGGCACCCCGTCGACGGTGGCGTGCCCGTTGCCCTGGATGCAGAAGTTGACCTGCGAGGAGTTGTGCCGGATCGGGGTCGTGCTCTCGCCAGGGAGCAGGACGTCGATGCTGACCTGGATGCCTGGTGCGAGCCCGAGACCGGGCGACTCCGAGCGCGGGTGCACGATCAGGCTGCGTCGGCGACCGTTGGCGGGCTGCTCGAGTGCCGCGAGCCGGGCGATCTCGGCCTCGATGTGCTCCCGCGGGATGACGATGGACGGCCACAGGTCGTCGCGTGGCGCGGTCCAGCCAACCCGGTCGATGAAGGTGACCTTGCTCTGGTCGATCTCGAAGTCAGTCACGGGTATCCATCCGTTCCCTAGACGTAGCCGACGCCGGGCCGGCTGAGGTTGGACCGCAGGCGCGGCCTGGACCGGTCCGGGGTGGGGAGCTCGGTGCCGATCTTGTTCTCAATGGCCTGCTCGTAGACGAAGCGACCGATGGAGACGTCCGCGATCCCGACGCCCATCGCCTTGAGCAGGGTGACGTCGCTGTCGGCCGGACGTTCATAGCCGCCACCGATGACGGACGCCACAGGGCGCACGGATTCCCATGCCCTGTCGTCGTCGCCATAGAAGTCAGCGAGCTCGCGGGAGAACCGCCGCGCCTGCTCGACGCTGTCGGAAACGACGACGTCACAGCGTCTGAGCAGCTTGGGGTCGAACTCCGCGCGGTCGAGCGCGATCGCACCGACGGCGTTGACGTGGGCTCCACGGGCGACGTCGTCAGCGGCGAGGAACGGGGACTTGGCTCGCGTCACCAACGTGATGATGTCGGCGCCGTGGGCCGCCTCTACGGCGCTGGACGCGGCTGTCGTCTCGATCGCAAGCGCGTTCTCGACCGAACGGGCGAACGCCGCCCGTCGCTCCGGGTCGGGTCCCCAGACCGTGATGGACCGCAGGCCACGGACCGCGGCCACTGCAGCCGCCTGCGTCAGCGCCTGCTTCCCCGTGCCGAGCACGGCGAGGGCGGTCGAGTCCTCGCGGGAGAGCGCATGGGTCGCGGCTCCGGCCACGGCTGAGGTGCGGTACTGACCCAGCGCAAAGGCCTCGACCACGGCGAGCAGCGAACCGTCGCTGGCCCTCCAGAGCGTTAGCAGCGGGCTGGCTCCGCCGGGCGTATGGGTCCAGGACTTTACCCCGACTACGTCGTCGGCGAGCACCGCTCCGCCCAGGCTGTGGACACCGCCTGCAGACAGCTCCAGGTGAGTCTTGGGCAGGTTGAGCGCGCCACCGCGGGCCTCGGCCTCGAAGCCGCGCTCCACCGCTTGGATGGCCTCACCGAGGTCGATGAGAGAGACCACCTCAGCCTCGGTAATCCAGATCGGTGCGCTCACCGGGCTTCCCCTACCTACGAGACAAGACGCTGCTCTGCAGAAGGAGATTCTGCACCACAGGTTTCGACACGTCAATCGGAGGTGTGCTCGTAGGGCCTGACAGCACCAGGGTGCGGCATGGTCGAGCCCGATGTTTAGACCCGGATCCGTGAGTAGTGCCTGACTGGGAGGCGGAAGCAGCAGATGCCCTGTCCCATAAGCAGAATCGGGTTGCTGAGACTCGACGCGCCATACACGCGGGCACGGCGGGTTCGACCCGTCGACCCTGACGTACTGGCGCAAGCGGCTGTCGGCGAGCCCGTCGCCGCATCGGGTCTTCGACACCGTCAAGGCGGTGGTGGCCGAGACCGGGGTGTTGAAGGGCAAGAACCGGCGGGCCCTGGACTCGACCGCGCTCGATGATGCGGTCGCGACGCAGGAC
>JAABVA010001792.1_pt1 | contig 22300 bp, 17 predicted proteins | sample 5560331 | NCBI WGS metagenome assembly JAABVA01 (sample SAMN12812661, study PRJNA571458) | rock metagenome | isolation source: Antarctica rocks | place: Antarctica: Victoria Land, Mt New Zealand sud | collected 2016-01-07
TAGAAACCTTTGGTTTCTAGGACACAACCATGTAAGGGCTTCTTCCCTTGGTTGTGGCTCTTCTAAAACCTTCTAGGATACCAAGAAGCCCTGTATCCTAGAAACCTTCGGTTTCTAAAGCCTTACATGGTTGTCCCTTTTCTAAAGCCTGTCCCTTTTCTAAAGCCTTCTAGAACCTTCTTTCTATAAGGTACTTTTTTTTATTTGTCAGGGGTTGTCTCAGCCTTATACAAGCTTTTTTTTTTTCCAATAATGATTGGGGTGTAGCCAAGTGGTAAGGCATCGGAATTTGGATCCGACATTCAAAGGTTCGAATCCTTTCTCCCCAGCAATATTTAAAAAAACTCATATTACCCCTTTATATCTTTCCATCTTTTTCTATAATGATAGTTGATAGAAAGCAAAAACAAAAATTGATTTTTGTTATTTTCTACCTTTTTATATACTTTTAAGAGTCTTTTTATTTTTACATAATATACCAGAGAGCCTTTACAAATCAATGATTTGTGAAGGTTTGTTTTTTGTATTTATACAAAAGCTGCTTTTCTCCGCTTTTTCTTACACATTATAAAAGATACAAAGTTTCCGCATAAATAGAAATATAGATTCAAGAAATTACCAACTTGCTTTAGATACACCCAAAAGAAGGCCTTGAGCGGCTAATTCACGAAAACGAATTCGAGAAAGTCTACAGAAGCGGTAAACTGCTTTTCCGCGGCCGGTTAAAATACATCTATTTTTGATACGTACTTTTGAACTGTTTCTCACTATTTTATTTAATTTAAACACATACTGATCTTTAGTTTTTCCGGGAATATAAAAATTTTTTATTATACTCTTATATTGTACCCTTTTTAATTCATTTTTCAAAAAAAGACCTCTGCGTTTTTGATCTCGTTTTACTATATTTTTCATAAATATTATATAAATTTGTTATTTTTCTTTTTTATACTTTAGTTTACCAAAAAAGAATTCCATCTTTTTTTTTATTTTTAGTGCAACTTGTAAAAAAAAGATGGTAAAAAAAAAGATACAGCGTGTAAAAAAAAAAAAAAAGAGAAAAGGCCTTATAAGGCTTTAGAAGGCTTTAGAAAAGCCACAACCAAGGGAAGAAGCCCTTACACGGTTGTATCTTTTTCTAGGCCACAACCTTTTGTTTTTTTTTTTTTTAACTATTCCTTTTCTCTTTTTTCTGCAAAAACTCTGTATCTTTTTTTTTAGAGTAAGCTTACCTTGTATCCCTTTCAAAGGCTATTATCTTTTGTATTTTTTAAGAAATAAGGCTTTAGAAAACTTTAGAAAAGGAACAACCAAAAAGGCTTTAGAAAAGCCACAACCAAGAGAAGTATCCTAGAAGGTTTTAAAAGATCCACAACCAAAAAGGCTTTAGAAAAGCCACAACCGAAAAGGGATACGTGGTGTCCTAGAAGGGACACAACCGTGTATCCCTTGGTTGTGGCTTTTCTAAAGCCTTCTAAAGCCTTACAAGGTTGTATCTTTTTCTAGGATACTTCCCTTGGTTATGGCTTTTCTAAAACCTTCTAGGATACCGAGAAAATTTATATTTTTTTACCACCAACGATATCTAGTGTAAGCACGATTAAACTCAGCTATTTTAAGCTGCTCGTCTCTTCTTTGGCGGGGTTGACCAGTTTTGTTGAAGGCTTCTAATATTTCAGAAACTAAACAATCTGAGAAACTTGTTTTATTTTTTTTCTTTCTTTTTTCTGCGGATTCTATTATCCACTTAATTGCCAATCTTTCTTGTCTTTTTTGATTTACAATTGCCGGTACTTGATAAGTAGTACCTCCTTTTCTAACCCTTCGTAATTCTAAAGTGGGTTTTACATTTTCAACGGCCTGATATAGAGTACTGTTTTTTAAAAAATCATTGTAATAATTTTGTTCCACGTAAGGAGCTTTTGCATTTCCTTCGCGGTTAAGCCTGTTTCCCTTCAAAGACGGGATACAAGGTTTATCTTTTCCTTTGTTTATGGAATCCATTTGATTACCTTTTATTATTATTTTTTTCTTATCCCTGTCAAAATAAGGGATACTGCGTTGTTTTTGGTCAGTATATAATTGTTTTGTTTTTTGTGGTTCTTGGAACGCTTTTTTATTTTTTTCAGTATAAAGCTGAACAAGTTCTGCCCTATTCTCACACAAAAAGGGATACGGAGTGCTTTCTCTACCGCGTATCCCTTCCTTTTCATTATTTACAAGAGAAAAATTTTTTAAAGAAGGGATACAAGGGATAGGTAGAGTTTTTTTTTGTAATTGATTCAAAGACTCTGCAAATAATTTATAGGCCTTAGATTTTTCACCATTACGCATTAAAAGATTTATAAATTTGTTTTTTAGTTCATCTAACCGTACCCTTGCTCGCGCTTCTCCTTCGCACCCAAGCCTGTTTCCCTTCAAAGAAAGGATAGAAGGTTTATCTTTTCCTTGTTGTTGTGATGTTTTTTTCTTTATCTCAATTAAAGGGATACAAGTGAAGGGTTTGTAAAAAGTAGCGGCTCTATCTTTTGTATCCCTTACTTTGATAAGTTTTGTTGCTTTTTTATTGATACTTTCTGTTTTTTCCATAATAAAGAATCTTATATTTTTTATTTTTTGTTTTATATTTGTAACCCGTGTTTCTAAAACCTTGTGTCCTAGAAAAAGACGCAACCATGTAAGAGCTAAGGAGGTATGGAGCTTCTTCGTATCCTAGAAGGTTTTAGAAGAGCCACAACCAAGGGAAGAAGCCCTTACATGGTTGTGTCCTAGAAACCAAAGGTTGTGGCTCTTCTAAAACCTTCTAGGACACCACGTATCCCTTGTATCCCTTTTCGGTTGTCCCTTTTCTAAAGCCTTTTCGGTTGTCCCTTTTCTAAAACCTATATATCTTTATATATTTTTTGTAGAACTTGTTTTTTTTCCTGGTATCTTTCTTCTTTTTTACATTTATAATATTCTTTTCCTCTTAGCACCGTACTTGGATCTTCCTTGTTTTCGTTCGGTAACACCTTGTAAATCTAAAACTCCTCTTACTATACGATATTTTACTCCGGGCAAGTCTTTAACACGACCACCCCGAATAAGAACAATTGAATGTTCTTGTAAATTATGACCTTCCCCCGGAATAGATGCAATAACTTGTGCAGAATTAGTTAATCTAATTTTAGCCACTTTTCTCAAAGCAGAGTTAGGTTTTTTAGGAGTCCGAGTGTAGACACGAGTACAAATACCTTGTCGCTGAGGACACCCAGTTAAAGCGGGCTTTTTAATCCTTGATGTTTTTTTGATTCTAGTACTTTTCTTCCTCACTAGCTGATTTGTTGTTGGCATAATTGTTTTTTCTTTTTTTTTCTTTAGAAGGTTGTCCCTTTTCTAAAGCCTTTTTGGTTGTGTCCCTTTCTAGGCTTCTTGGTATCCTAGAAAAAGATACAACCTTGTAAGGCTTTAGAAACCAAAGGTGGTGTCCTAGAAGGGACACAACCATGTAAGGGCTTCTTCCCTTGGTTGTGGCTCTTCTAAAACCTTCTAGGATACAGGGCTTCTTCGTATTCCTTTTTGGTTGTCCCTTTTCTAAAGCCTTTTTGGTTGTCCCTTTTCTAATTTTCTAAAGCCTTAAAAAATGATGTTTTTGTCTTTTCCTATAGCCCATATAAAAAATGGCCATCTTTATCTATCTTTGTTACACATCTTTTATATAACAAAGAAAAGATAACAACAGCATGCAAGGCTATAGAAGGTCTCGTTTCTTTTTTTATAAGGTTTGTATCTTTTTCCGTTACTGAAAAGTTTTTGCAATTAAGTGTAAGTCAAGAGATGCTGGGAGAGCTACTTTTTGTGGCGAGTACAAGAAGATAGCAACCATATTTTTATAACACACTTCTAAATTTAAGGGCTTCATACCACTAATACGCAAACCAGCAACTCGTTGTCTTGATGGCCGAGTTGAAGTAAAAAGGTTTCTTACCTTTAAAAAAGGTAATAACTTTTCTCTTTTTCTGGAAAAAGAGGCAAAGATTTTTGGTAATAAATAGAGGGATGAATACATTTTATTTTTGTTTACACTTTTAAAAATTTTATATAAAGTTTTTTTGAGATAAGGGATACAAAGAGTGAGCTTACGTATATTTTGTGTATAATCTATATTTTTTGTTATAAAATTGGTATTGTTCTGATAAGATATATAATTTTTTATAACTGTATAAAAAGTGTCCATTCTTAGATGATAATGACGAGAACGAATTTTTATTTTTTCTGCGATAAAAGAAGATATCTTTTTTTTTAAAAGAACTCTTTTTTGGGGCGATATGCTTATGACATCTCCAGCTTTTAATTGATAACCCGGTAAAGATACTATAGAATTATTCACCAAAATATGTTTATGGTTAATCCATTGTTTCGCAGAAAAGATAGTTGGAAAAAAACAGATACGAAAAAGGGCCACGTCAAGTCTTGATTCAACGATTTTTATAAAATTTTCGTCAAATTTTCCATCAAATTGCTTAGCCTGCAATGCTAATTTTTGCATTTGTTTTTCGCCTAAACAACCGTAAATTATACTACATTTTTTACGTTCCTCTAACAAACTTTTAAAGTGAGATGATTTCCTGTACTGGGATTGTTTTTTATGAAATTCAGCCTTAAGTTGTTCCAATGAAAACATATACTTGGATATCACGAAACGTGACTTTCTGCTCTTATCCATTATATATTCTTTGTTTTTTGTTAATCCCAACCTTGCAAGAGATACTTGCCTTTCTTTGCTTTCTTTACTTTGAGAAGTTTGATAAGATGGTTTAATAAAATTATGTATTGTCTCTACATTATCTACTGTGACAAAATCTTGTTTTCCTAGTATGGTCTTTTTGTATATTTTGTCCACCGTCTCTTGTTTTATGATACTTTCTTGTATTTTTCTAATTCTATTGGTTAAACCCTTTCTATTAGAAAGGATATTTAATTTTACTCCTTTTCTGTTTAATTTTTTAAAAGGTAGAGGGTTTTCTGGGAAAGATGCCTCTAAAAAAGGATACCTTATCTTATTATAGGGTTTTCTATACATAAATATTTTTTATTTTTATATATGAATGATAAAAATTTGCAAACAAAAGAAAAAAACAGGATATGCTGAAACAAACAAAAGATGTCTATGTATCCTAGAAGGCTTTAGAAAAGGGACAACCAAAAAGGCTTTAGAAAAGGGACAACCGAAAAGGGATACGTGGTGTCCCTTCTAGGATACCAAGAAGCCCTGTATCCTAGAAACCTTCGGTTTCTAAAGCCTTACACGGTTGTATCTTTTTCTAGGCCACAACCAAAAAAGGGATACGAAGAAGCCCTGTATCCTAGAAGGTTTTAGAAAAGGGAAGAAGCCCTGTATCCTAGAAACCTTCGGTTTCTAAAGCCTTACATGGTTGTGTCCTAGAAACCAAAGGTTGTGGCTCTTCTAAAACCTTCTAGGACACCACGTATCCCTTGTATCCCTTTTCGGTTGTCCCTTTTCTAAAGCCTTTTCGGTTGTCCCTTTTCTAAAGCCTTTCTGGTTGTCCCTTTTCTAAAGCCTTCTAGGATACTCTTTTTGGTTGTCCCTTTTCTAAAGCCTGTCCCTTTTCTAAGACCTTTTTTTGTTTGTCTTTACTTGACGAAAACATACCGCGTAGACTTTTTTTTTGAGATTTGTAAAGATTCCGCAATATAACACTTTTATTGTTACTTTTAAGAGAAAATAACAATTTATTTTCTCTTAAATGTAAAAAAAGAAAAAGTATGATATCTTTCTTTTATTATTTGTATGAGCTTTTTAAGGATAATACTTTTCTATATTATACATATTCTTATATACATATTACTCACTATCGGACTCGAACCGATAACCCAATAGGTGCAGATTTTGAGTCTGCTGTGTTTACCAATTTCACCAAGTGAGCAGATATTATTTTTATTCTTTTTTTTATATTTATTATTCTTTCTTTATTAGAATTCACTCTGTTTTTTTTTATTGTAGCAAAGCTTTACAAAAGATTATGATATGAAAGGTCTCTACAAAAAAAACATCGCAAATGCTTTTTTTTTCTTTTAGAGTGCAACACTGTTATTCCACATCTTTTTTATACTTTTTCAATATCTCTTATTATTGCTCACCTTAAAAGATAACAAAAATTTTTATTTTTTTAAAAGATACTATCTTTCTAAAAAAAAAGAAAAGATACAAACTATGTATCCCTTATACGTTAAAAAAAAAAAAATAAAATCTTCGTACTATCCCTTCCTAGAAGGTTTTATTTTTTTTTAAAGGGATACACAGAAGAAGGAAATACAAAATAATATAGATAATGAATTATGACTTTTTTTTTTATCTTTACAGAAATTCGCTACCGTTTATTGTACGTAATTGGCTGTTTACTCACTACCTTTTTATCTTGTTATTTTTATTCTTTGGAGCTCGTCTACGTTTTTGCTCGTCCTTTCTTACACTCAAAGCATAATCTTTGTACTCTGGATAAAGGTTTCATATTTACAAATCTATCAGAAGCTTTTCATACCACTTTGAAAATTTGCTTTGTTTGGAGTTTTATTTTTCTAGTACCCGTTATTCTTTATCACTTTTGGTGTTTTCTTTCACCTAGTTGGTACTTTTTTGAAAGAAAGAGAGCAAAAGTTATCGTTTTTTCTGCCATATATTTAACTTTCCTAGGGGGAATTTCCTTTTATTTTTATATTTTACCGGAAATTTTGGATTTTTTATTAAATTTTAAAATAAGTACTCCCCTGTTTATTGTTCAATTGGAGGCAAGAATTGATTCTTACGTTAAAACAAGTATATATGTTTTTTTAATAGTGGAATACATTTTCCAAATGCCTTTATTTTTCTTCTTTCTATATCGCTCTGGATACATTGATAGTAATTTTCTTTCCAGAAGTAGAAAGATGTTTGTCTTATTTTTTGTTTTATTAGCAGCACTTCTTACACCTCCTGATCCATTGGCTGAATTTTTTGTATTTTCAATCTTTTGGCTTTTTTTTGAGTTTATTATTTGGGTAGGTTTTTTAGAGTTCAGAAAAGAAAAAAATAACAAAAATAATATTTTATATAAACACAGTATTTTATGATTATAGTACCTTTTATTGCACAAAAATATCAATCTGAAAGTGTTGAAAAAGTATACAGAAAAAATTTACCTATTGGTTCATCTCCTTTAAAAGAAAGAGATAAAAAAGATAACACATATTCCAAGAACATTGTTCCCTTGAAAAACGAAGACTCCTATCCCCAGTATCCCTCTAAAAGAGAAGAAGAAGCGTATTCTTCACACCATCAATCTGGTGGAAAAATTAGATACAACCAGAGTAAATCTAAGCGTTTATATTCGTCAGTAAAGAATAAAAAAATAAGAGGTGCTTTGGGAAAGATATACATAAGTAGCACTAAAAATAATACAATACTTACTTTAGTTGATACCAAAGGCAACACCAAAGGTTGGAGCTGTTCTGGAAGCTTAGGTTTTAAAAACGCTCGAAAGTCTACTACTTATGCAGCACAAGCAGCAGCAGAAAGCATAGTAAAGAAAGCAAAAATTTTAGGATATACTCACCTACGACTTCTAGTAAAAGGTTTAGGCCGGGGTAAACAAAGTTGTTTGAGAGCAGTTTCCAAATCTGGACTAAAAATTATAAGTTTAGAGGATAAAACAGGAATTCCATACAACGGTTGTCGTCCTTCTAAAAAGAGACGTGTTTAAAACGAAAAGATGCAAAAAAAGCCTTGAAGCCTTTCTTTTTATCTTTTTGTTTTAACCTGTCTAAAGTTTTTCTAAAATTGTATTTTTCTTTTCTCTCTTTTATACGAAAAATAAAGAATAGATTTATATATTCTTAAAAAATATTCAATTTTCTTTTTTATATAAAGTAAAAACTCTAATGTAATGCGTTTTCTTTTCTTTTTTTATACGAAAATTAATGATACATATAATGCAATTTTTATTTGTATTCCACGTCTATCATTTTACAAACCACACAAGGGTGAGTGTCTGAGTGGTTGAAGGAACCGGTCTTGAAAACCGGCATACTTGCAAAGGTATCGGGGGTTCGAATCCTCCCTCACCCGTATTATCCCTATATTTTTGTTGTTGTTGCCTAAAAGATAGATAGAAGGTTTTATAAAAGTACGCTTTTATTTATATTTTTATAAAGAAAAGATATGAAAAAATATATATTCACAAAGAAGGTTTTAGAAGAGCCTTTTTGGTTGCGGCCCTTCTAGGATACAAGGCTTTACAAAGAAAAGGGTGATTAGCTCAATTGGTAGAGCACCTCGCTTACAACGAGTAGGCTAGTGGTTCGAGTCCACTATCACCCAAATTTGTTTATTTTTATTTTTTGAGTAAAAAAATAAAAGATACCAAGTATCTTAAAAGGCTTTAGAAAAGCCACAACCAAGGGAAGTATCCTAGAAACCTTTGGTTGTGGCCTAGAAACCGAAGGTTTCTAAAGCCTGTCCCTTTTCTAAAGCCTTTTTGGTTGTCCCTTTTCTAAAGCCTGTCCCTTTTCTAAAACCTTCTAGGATACGAAGAAACTCTTACTCGGTTGTGGCCTAGAAAAAGATACAACCGAAGGTTTCTAGGCCATAACCTACGGTTGTGGCTTTTCTAAAGCCTTCAAATACGAAATTGTATTTTTATATCATAAATAAACCATATAAGTTTTATGTTAAGTCCTAAACGAACAAAATTCCGTAAATATCAAAAAGGAAGAACAAAAGGCATAAGGCCGAATCAAACAGATTTACAGTTTGGTAAATACGGTTTAAAATCATTGGAGTGTGGACGAGTTTCAGCAAGAACAATAGAGGCTGTAAGGCGTGTTATGACGCGTAAATTTAAACGTGCAGGCCAAATTTGGATAAGAGTTTTTCCAGATCTTCCTATAACAAATAAACCAGCAGAAGTTCGTATGGGTAAAGGAAAAGGAAGTGTTTCATACTGGGTTTGTTCCATACAATCTGGACAAATTTTATATGAAATGGATGGTATTCCCCTTCAATTGGCAAAAACAGGGTCACAACTTGCCTATCAAAAATTACCTCTTAAAACGGAATTTGTTTGCATCAAGTAAAGGATACGTAAAGGATACGTAAAGGATACAGTGTGAAATGTGACACTTTTGTTTTTGTCTCTTAAAGTGCGTTGCAAAATAGTTTATAATGCATCCAGTAAATAAAACATATGTATGATGATTATTTATCTTGTAGTAAGAATGATATATAATTTGTTACTCTCTTCAACCATTTATTCTACTTTACCACTAAATCTATAGTCTGTTTGATATATTATATCATAAAAAATATTTTCTTGTTATGAACTCTCTTTTCTATTTTTTTGCTAGCCTTGCTCTGGTATCAGGTGTAATGGTAATACAAGCACGTAACCCAGTGCATTCCGTTCTTTTTCTAATTTTAGTTTTTTTTAATGTAGCAGGATTGTTAATATTATTAGGGTTGGACTTTTTTGCTATGATATTCTTAGTAGTTTATGTGGGGGCTATTGCTGTACTTTTCCTTTTTGTAGTAATGATGTTAAACATAAAATTGGCGGAAATCAATGAAAAAAGATTACGTTATTTACCAATAGGTGGATTGTTGGGAATTCTTTTTTTATTTGAAATCTTTTTAATTGTGGACAATGATCTTATTCCATTAGTGTCACATTCCGATTCTTTTTTCTATAGCGGAACTTTTATTCAATACTCTTCTCTTATTGAAAGTGTAACTAACATTGAAAGTGTGGGTTTACTGCTTTATACTTACTACTTTTATTTTTTTATAATTGCAAGTTTAATATTGCTTGTGGCTATGATTGGAGCAATTGTTTTAACTATGCACAAAGGTGTATATGTAAAGCGTCAGCAAGTTTTTGAACAAAATACTAGAGAATTTGGTAAGACAGTAGGGAAAGTAGCATAATTACGCTTTGATACTTTTGTTTAGAAGACACTAAGTTTAGATTATTTACTCACAATCTTTCTCTTTTCTTTGTTTTCCGCGTGTCTTCTTCTTTCCTTGTTTTCTTCGTATCCTAGAAGGGACACCACCTTCGGTTGTCCCTTTTCTAAAGCCTTTTTGGTTGTCCCTTTTCTAAAGCCTTTTTTGTTTGTTATCTGCCTAAATCCTAAAAAGGATACGAAGAAAATTGTTGTTTAAAAAACCAACCGTGTACTTGTATATGTTCTCTTTCTTATCTCCTTTTATTTGTTTTCTAATGAAATAATTATCTTTTAAAAATATCGCTCTCTTCTTTTTTATGGACTTAGTTAAATACCTTGCTGTTTCAACAATCTTATTCTTACTCGGTATCTGGGGCATCTTTCTAAATAGAAAAAATATAATTATAATGTTAATGTCTATCGAACTGATGCTTCTTGCTGTAAATTTAAATTTTCTTCTGTTTTCCGTTTATTTGGACGATTTAATTGGCCAAATATTTGCTTTATTCGTACTTACTGTTGCTGCAGCTGAATCAGCTATTGGTTTAGCTTTACTTGTAATTTATTACCGTGTACGTGGCACAATAGCAGTAGAGTTTATAAACCTTATAAAGGGTTAAAACTTTTTTTAGCAGAAACTTTGCAATCCTTACCATCTTATCTTGCTATTATCTTTTCCTTGTATATATTTGCTTTTCTTTGTTATTATCCGGCGATCTTTGTCTGGGCTTCTGGGCTTCTGGGTTTCTCTTAAAAAAAAAAAGGAGATTACAGATTTTAGAAATATTTATAAATTTGGTTCTTTTTATAAAAGGATTTGTTTTTCTTATAGAGAAAATGGTTTATTTGTCAGGTAATTCCTTTATACTTGTTGTTTTCTTTTAAGGGATACGTCGCGATTTTTCATGTTTTCTCTTTTGTCTCAAGAAAAATACAAAGAATAAAAATTATATATAAAATAATGACCTATATATATCATTATACCAATAATTATAAATAAAACTATCAATCTTTGTATCCCTTTCTGGGATACAACCGTGTAAGGCTTTAGAAAAGGGACAGGCTTTAGAAAAGGGACAACCAAGGGACACAACCATGTAAGGCTTTAGAAACCAAAGGTTTCTAGGCTTCTTCGTATCCTAGAAGGTTTTAGAAGAGCCACAACCTTTGGTTGTGTCCTAGAAACCAAAGGTTGTGGCTCTTCTAAAACCTTCTAGGACACCACGTATCCCTTGTATCCCTTTTCGGTTGTCCCTTTTCTAAAGCCTTGTATCCTTTCTTGGTTGTCCCTCTTCTAAAACCTTCTAGGCTTCTTCGTATCCCTTTTTTGGTTGTCCCTTTTCTAAAGCCTGTCCCTTTTCTAAAGCCTTATTTGTAAAGATTTATATACTTTCTAAACCCATCACACAAGAAAAGATAGAAAGAAAAAAAAATATCAAAGCTTTTTTTTGGAAAAGATTTTATAAAAAAAGATATGTAAAAAACAAATCTATAACACATCAATTATGAAAAGATTATCGATAGTAAAGCAACCCGCATTATCTGTAATAAACGATCATCTAATAGATTACCCTACTCCAAGTAATTTAAATTATATGTGGAGCTTTGGTAGCCTGGCAGGTCTTTGTTTAATACTTCAAATAGCCACAGGTATTTTCTTAGCTATGCACTACACTCCACACGTAGATCTTGCTTTTCTAAGCGTAGAACATATTATGCGTGATGTGGAAGGAGGCTGGCTTTTACGTTACATGCATGCCAATGGAGCAAGTATGTTTTTTGTTGTAGTTTATATGCACATTTTTCGTAATCTATATTACGGAAGTTACTCAAGCCCTCGTGAATTGGTATGGTGTGTAGGGGTAGTTATTCTACTTTTAATGATTTTAACAGCATTTATTGGTTATGTTTTACCTTGGGGTTTCTAATTTGGCCCTAAATGATTGTACTGCGTATCTTTTTTACAGTTTTTCTTATAATAAAAAAAGGCAAAAGAAGGTCTACAAGGTCTACAAGGAAGGAGAAAAAATTATAAAAAATGTTTTTTTTAAAAAAAAATTTCCATACTCAAAAACTTTATGCTAAGGAAAGAATTGGGCCCCATAACAAAGATGTCATATCTGTTTTAGTTGGTAATTTACTGGGAGATGGTTATGCAGAAAAAAGAAACAATAGTACCAGGTTCCATATACATATGAGCAGCAGAAATGCAGAGTACCTGTTTTGGTTGCACAAGTTTTTTGCAGAAAAAGGTTATTCTTCTCCAACAAAGCCTGTTGTAAAAAAACAGATTGGAAAGAATAACAATATATACTTCTCGATAAATTTTAAAACTTTTTCCTTTTCTTCTTTGAATTTTATTTATGATTCATTTTACAATAAAGAAAAGAAAGTGGTTCCAACAAATATATATACTTTCTTAACTGAAAAGGCTTTAGCTATTTGGGTGATGGACAATGGTGTTTTCTCTTCAAAAAAAGATCTACGTGGAAGTGGTATGAAAATATCTACTGAAAGTTTTTCCTATGAAGAAAATCTTTTATTGCAGAAAACGCTTTCTGAAAAATTTTCTATAAAACCTACCATACAACATCATAAACAGAAATATCTTCTTTATTTCAAAAAAAATATCCTTTTTTCTCTTTCATATATCATAAAATCGCACATGTTACCTTGCATGTATTATAAGTATAATTTGGAATAATAGGAAAAGCAACAATTATAGTATAATTTTTTATAAACCTTGTATCCTAGAAGGTTTTAGAAGAGGTACAGGCTTTCTAGGATACGACGTGTTGTACAGTTTTGTGCAATTGATACAAAAAAACAAAACTGCACAAATTATGCAATATTGATGAAAACGGTCAACCAAATAACACTTGTTTAGAGACCGTCGGTTGTGTATACAATCGCTACAGACTGGTTCATCGGTGGGTGCCTGAAATGGTGCTTAATGTACAGTCGAATTCTTTAATAGAAAATCTATTTCTAGGGCCTCGTGTAATATTATCCTTATGGTTGCGAGGTACAGTAATTACACGTTAAGTGTGAAATCTTGGATGGTTTCTACGTGTAATTTAAAGAAAAGCAAATGAGCTTTTGGGGAGCCACTGTAATTACTAGTTTGGCAAGTGCGATTCCTCTTGTGGGAGATAGTATAGTAACATGGTTATGGGGAGGATTTTCTGTGGACAACGCCACTTTAAATCGTTTTTATAGTTTACATTATTTACTACCTTTTATTATTGCAGGAGCTTCTGTTGTTCACCTTGCAGCCTTACATCAATATGGTTCAAACAATCCTCTAGGTACAAACTCATCAGTAGACAAAATCTCATTCTATCCATACTTTTACGTTAAAGATTTGATAGGTTGGGTTTTCTTTGCAATCTTTTTTTCTGTTTTTGTTTATTTTTATCCCAATTTTTTAGGTCACCCTGATAACTACATTCCGGCCAATCCTATGTCTACACCTGCACACATTGTGCCAGAATGGTATTTCTTATGGGTTTATGCTATTTTACGTAGTATTCCAAACAAATTAGGTGGTGTGGCAGCTATAGCTTTGGTTTTTATTGCATTGCTAGCCTTACCTTTTATCAATACTGCTCAAACTAGAAGTTCGTCTTTTCGTCCAATCCACAAAAAACTATTTTGGTTGCTTGTTGCAGATTGTGTAATCTTAGTTTGGATAGGTTTGAAACCTGTAGAAGATCCTTATATTTTTATAGGTCAAGCTGCTTCAGTTTACTTTTTTCTTTATTTCTTAATTTTTATACCTTTTTTAGGAAAAATTGAACAATTTTTGATCAATTACAAAAACCCTTTCAATCCAAAAAGTTTAGCATAAAAATATATGCAAATTAAAGTCTACAACAAATAAAGGATACGAGGAAAGGTCTACTAAGAAGACATTTACTAATAATTTCAAACAAACAAATGATACTGAAATAAACAAGTGATAGAACTCTATATTATTACAATTTTCAGTATCATTTGGTTGTTGTCTTTTTTTTTGTGTAAAATATCTTTTTTATCTATTAAGAGGCAAATACTACTTTGATGGTTTATTTAAATATGCCCGTATTGAATCACCCTACCTTTCCAAATTCTAAAACTAGTGGCTACCATATTTTATCGGCTAGAATAAATATTATTGATCCTACATTAGACATAAAATATTTGGTATTACTATATAAATCTAACCCCATTTATGAAGAATATAAAAAATTATACCGAAAGATCGACTCATAAAAGTAAGAAACAATGCGTTGAAAAATATATAATAATCTTTCTTTATTTTTATAAGAAGGGTAAAGCATAATCACACTATGTATAATACAAATAGTGTAATTTTGCACTTTAAAGAGACAATAAGTTTGGATAAAAAAAAATATATATATATTTTTTTTACGATCACCAACTTTTTCTAACTGTTTTATTTTTTTTTATATATCTTCATAACTTGAGAAAAAAAAACCAAATTTATTTATGTTTCACAACTTTTTTCAAAAAATACAACCTATCCTTTCAATCGTAGAAAAAATAGTTGTTTTTTCTTTTGCCTTTGATATTTATATGTTAGGTTTGTTTCAAAAGACACCTTTGTATATTTTTTACATATTTTCTTTCATTTTCGGAAATTTTGGTTGGAATTCTCAATACACTCCAACTGTTCTGCTTTCAAAGTATTTATGCCTTTATTTGTCCTTATTTTTAATATCTACTAGTTTCACTACGTTTTTGGCTTTTCAAATACCCCCTATAAAGGAGTATCTCTATAAAGCTTTAGGAAAAGATTGGATTACAAAAAACATTGGTAATCCAGGATGGGAACCTTTAGTGAAATACGGAGGAATAGCATTTGCTGGTTATGCTATGGACAGTGGCCTTCGTTTCGGAGATGCTTATGTTCATTCAAAAGTGGAAAGAGACAATTTGAACGCTCTAATAAAATCAATAGACGAGTCACCTATGACTCAAAGACAGAAAGAAATAGCTTGTGAAAACGCTTGTAAGGCGTTCAGCAAAAGTACCTTTGGTTATATACCCAAAAGCCCCTTTGACGTTATCTATCAACACGAAAAGGGTATAGCGCGAGAAAAAGGTTTTTGGCATACTTTAGGTAAATCTTTACATCTCATAGACAAAGACAAAGGAAAATAATATGGCATTTTTGTGTTTTTTATTTGTTTCTTTTTTTCTTTCTCTGTTTTATAGTAGGAATTATAAAGGTAAGCAAAAATTGTTTTTCATATTAAAGGGACTTGCAGTTTCTTTTTGCTTTTTTTTGGCCAGAAATTTAGCCTATTGGTTAAATGGCCAATAAAAATAGTGGCAAATAGCTTTACGCCTTGATGGTTGCAATCAAAGGGATACTTCGCGTTTATTTGTTTTTTAAGGGATACAAAGACGGCTAATATAAAAGACCGTCTTTGTATCCCTTAAAAAACAAATAAAAGATAAAGTCAGCACAATCAATCATTTATCGCATTTTAGACCCCATTTCTTTACCAGATATTTGTTTAAAAAAAGAGAAATCCTATACACACAATGATAAAAAACTCTATAACTTTATGATAGAAGATAATTATAATTCACTCTTTGAGAAATTCTATTGTAACTGTAAAAGATTTTTGTTATACCCAACACTTACAAATCTTAAAATTCTTTAAATTTTTGATAAAAAGTAGGTTTATTTAATCTTTATATTTCCAACTTTTTTGATTCTATTCCTACATACTCTTTGGGTTGGTTAAGCATTAAGCAAAAACATTTACTTTTTTCTTTTTTATGTGTGAAAAATTTAAGCGCAAGTAATAAAGAATATAACATCATATTCTTTGTTCACTTTCTGTATAGGGTTTGGCGATTCTTTACTTTAAATGTAATAAAAAAGATGACAAGATAAAGAAAAAAAGCTTCCACTTTCTTTTAAAAAAAACAATTTTTAGCTATATGAAGATAAAAAATATCTTTCATACTTTTCTGATATGCAATTATATAACTGCTTTTTATTTGTGTAAACTTTTTTACAATAAATTAAACCACTTACAATTAAGAATACAATAAAATAAGAAAAAGTATCACAACAAATCTGAAAAAACTTTATGCAACAACAAAAAACTCAATAAAAACTTTATTGCATTATACAATGAAGTTTGATATATTGCTTATATATATATTATCCAGAACTCCACTTTATTTACCATGGCTAACAGTCCTTGTTTTAGGTTTTTTTGGCGGGAAAGATAGCGACATAATCAACGTTTATTGTCTGATTTTTGTTACATAGGTGAGCGGTAGATCCACTCTTACATATTTCGTTTGCACTTGAAAAACAACGAGAAAAATGGTTGAAGGCTTAGTCGGTTCACCTTTCTTGGAAAAATTTGCCCCTAAGAACGGTCCTTCCAATTTATTAATGCTTATTATACCTATTTTCGCTTTAATAGCTATCGAATTAGTTTCGATTCAATATCAGGTCAATTCGTTGTTTAAAGTGTATGATTGCTATTCCTTGGTTGTGCGAGAGTTTTGTAGTGCGGGCAAAATTTCAGATGCTCAAACAATTCATCAGAGCCAATTGAAAGTGGTAGAGTCTATTCCTAATGTGAAAGGTTTTATAAGCTGTCTGGGGAAGGGATACGAAGTCCTTTCTTTGTTTCTTTACATTCTTTATTATCCAAAATAATAAATTAGAATTGATCAACTTTGCTTTAAAATAATGTAACCCTTTGTTTGCTCGCTTTTATAGGTTAAAAATGTAAGTGCTGTTGTCTTTACACTAAAATGATTAAACAAAGTAGTAATCGAAAGTTTTCTTGGATTACGTTATTATAAAATACGTAAGAGCACGCGTTTTTACCTAAGAATTACGTATCTTTTAAAAAAGGTAAGACGATCAACTTCTGCGGATTTTATATGCCATTACCCTTTGCCCCTTTGGCACAAAGAGGGGCAACAAAATCTTCTTATATCATTATTTTCTTTATATAAGCGAAAAGTAGTTTTTATTTTGTTTCTTAGATAGAGCAAAAAAAGAACGAAAAGATTTCATTATCTGTTATTTTCGAATAATGAACTTCGTAGACCTTTGGTGGCAAAAACAAAAAACATAAAAGCGCTCTGTGAAACGTTTTCTTGTCTCCGTAAAAAAGGTCAGCAATAGAATAGTAGAAGGTTTTAAAATTCCTACCTTTTATTTTTTTATGGGTACGTAGCTCAGTAGGTAGAGCATCGGGCTTTTAACCTGATGGCCGCAGGTTCAAGTCCTGCCGTACCTAAAAAAAATATCGTATCCTAGAAAGTGTGTTTTTCTAAAACCGGTGTCCTAGAAAGGGACACAACCAAAAAAGGCTTTAGAAAAGGGACAACCGAAGGTGGTGTCCCTTCTAGGATACGAAGAAGCCCTGTATCCTAGAAACCTTCGGTTTCTAAAGCCTTACACGGTTGTCCCTTTTCTAAAGCCGGTGTCCCTTTTTTGTGATTATAATTATGTTTTTTATATCTGAAGGGATACGTTGTTCTATCACTTTTTTGAAAAAAAAGTGATAAAGGCAGTCATCTCTCCTTTTGAGAGGGATACCAGGAGTGTTTTTGTTAGATGTTTTTTTGTTTTTATACTTTTTTTAGGTATACAAAATATAAGATATTCTACATCTTTTTGTTCTCTTTGACAATAAAGTCTTTTGTTTGAACCCTTTTTATTTTTTTTAAAGAGAATCTAAACAAAGAAAAGATACAAAAAACTGTCATAAATTCACTATTAAAGGAAAAAGACAAAAACAAAAAGCTGAAAAACACCTATAAGAAGGGATACAAAGATAGTGCCTGTATAAATTCTAAAGAATTTATAAGAAAAACACGTAAACAAAAAAGAAAAGTTTCGTATTTTTTAAAGTTTTATAAACTGAAGCAGGAAGGGATACAAAGTTTTTGTTTACAGGTGAAGATACAAGTAAAAAATAATAAAAAAGATGAACCAAAAATTTGCGAAATCGTTAATAAAAAACTTACCGGCGTGGATTCAGTATCACGTATTTAGTAAAAATGAAACTGTATTCTATATATATCCACAATATATCATTCCTTTCTTTTCTTTCTTAAAAGATCATATAAATGCTCAATATAAAGTTTTAATTGATTTAACAGCAGTTGATTATCCTTCACGAGGGCTAAGATTTGAGATTATTTATAATTTACTAAGTATTCAATATAATTCAAGGATTAGAATAAAAACTTGTGTAGATGAGATTACTCCCGTTTCCTCGGTAACATCCCTTTACTCTTCTGCTGGTTGGTGGGAGCGAGAAGTTTGGGATATGTTTGGAATTTTCTTCTCAAACCATCCAGACCTGCGCAGAATTCTTACTGATTACGGATTTCAAGGACATCCTATGCGAAAAGATTTTCCTTTAAGTGGTTATGTTGAAGTACGTTACGATGATTCAGAAAAACGAGTAATCACAGAACCAGTTGAAATAACTCAAGAGTTTCGTTACTTTGATTTTGCTAGTCCGTGGGAACAATTTGAACGTACCAAATAAATCTCCACCTTTTTGTTTTTTTTGTTTTTAAAAAACAAAAAGTATTATGTCTACCAAATTACGTAAATTTATATTCTTTGAAACATTAAACATTTTAAAAGAAACGTAGTATCCCTTTTCCGTATAATTTTGTTTTTCTAGAAGGTAAATGCAAATTATTGTTCAACTGTGAAAAAATAGTAATCAGTAAAAAGAAAAATGATACTTTTAATAGAGGCTTTCTTAACGATAGCGCTTTTTCCTATACAGCAGAAGGGATACAAAGAGAGTTCGAAATGGGTTTTCTGAACTAAAAAAGGATCAAATAACAGTTTCTTTCCCAAGAAAGTGGGTAGAAATCTGTACTATAATTATGGAAGATAATATAGACTTCCACGCTTGGCAAAGTACAAAGGAGGGGTGCCAAGAATTGATCTATACTAAAAAACAAAGCAAAAAAAGGTATAATCGCATGCACCTACAGACTCTGATCAAAAAACGTACTTTGATGAAACGGATTCTGATAAGAAGCAAGAAATATACAGTAATACAAGAACATCAACAACAAAAAAGCCACACACCAAAGTATGGCTATTAATTATATAAATAAAGATATACTTTATATTATTTTTTCTTTTTTGTTGTTGGTAATGATTTTCAAAGAATATATAAAAATCCTTTATGGTTGGCTACTGTTATCTCTAAACTCTACAATGTACTCACAGAAAGAAGGTTTTAGAAAAGGGACAGGCTTTAGAAAAGGGACAACCGAAAAGGGATACAAGGGATACAAGGGATACGTGGTTGTGTCCTAGAAGGTTTTAGAAACCTTTGGTTTCTAGGACACAACCATGTATCCCTTGGTTGTGTCCTAGAAGGTTTTAGAAACCTTTGGTTTCTAGGACACAACCATGTAAGGGCTTCTTCCCTTGGTTGTGTCTCTTCTAAAACCTTCTAGGATACCAAGAAGGCCTTACACGGTTGTCCCTTTTCTAAAGCCTGTCCCTTTTCTAAAACGTGAATACACTGTAGAATTCAGAGATGATAATCGTACACCGTTAGCGGAAAATGGGGAAAACGGTATATTCTGGAAAAAAAGAAAAGATCTTATAAATCTTTTACAATCTGAATAATCTTCGACCGATGACGAAAGTTTAGAAAAAAGTTTGTCATTACGTGAAAAATTGGAAAACTTGTCACCTAAAGAGAAGAGACTTTTTATAAACGGCGTACTCTTCTTTGCTTGTTTAATTGGTGTAATTAGAGTTAGATAATCATAAATTGCAACATGAACTGCAACAATTATTAGAAGAATACTCGAAATCTGATTCTACTGAACAAGTAACGAGTTCACGGGAAGGTAAATCTTGAGAAACAGCTAACGCGTCAAAGAGCGGTACCCCAAATACGTCATAGAGCGCTGCAGAGGATCATAGCTGTAAAAGACCAAACAACTTTTTCGGTTTTTAAAAGAAAAGGTTATTTTAGTTATTAATTCTAAATTGTTTTCCTAAATTATGTTATAACTTTTGTTTTTCTTTGCTTTATTGTGTAATGATTAAATTGTTCCGAAACAATAAAAGTTATAACATATAAAAAGAAAAGATTTCACTAAGTTATAAAGTTGTTTTTAAAATACAAATACAAGGTATCCCTGTATCCTAGAAAGGGACACCACGTATCCCTTTTTGGTTGTCCCTTTTCTAAAGCCTTACTTGTAGTATTTTTTTATAATGAAAAAGCGTTATAAAAAAATATTTTCAAAAAATTAAAGAAAAAACAATTATAATGAGTTATGGTATACCCGTTAACAGCTGATCAGAAAAAGCAATTTTTTTACTATAGAAGAGCCACGAGCCACGAAAGTTATATGAGAATGGATTTAGAATAGGAGAAAAGGTACCACATTCTCTACCTTATAAGGGATACAATGAGTGGTCGTTACAAAATATGGATCTTTTAGAAAGTCTCATAAATGAAAGCTTTGCAGAAAAATATCGTCGTATCCCTTCAAATCGTTCGCAAAATTGCTAAAGACTTGCATAAAAGTATATATTATTTGGAAGTTTATACTCTACGTTGTGAAAAATCTTATCAAATAAAAACGGACACTCGCTTCTGGGAATTAGATTTATAAAAAACTATGAATGAGAATCCAGTGCATTCAAATACATAGGATAAAGACTATAAAAAGAGAAAAGCGTCATATAAAAGATTATTTAAATCTATTCAAAGATTAAATGAAAAGTATGAAAGATATACTTTATCAATAAATAATTATTCTGAAAGTTTCAAAAAAGAGAGTGTGTCTAGAATAAAAAAGTTGCCTGAGAATTAAAGAGACCCAGATTGGATCCTTGGTTTTTTAGATGGTGCAAATGAAGGCTTTTGTTCAAGTTGGAAAGAATCATTATACAAAAACTTACAGAACAGCTCGTATCTTTTGCGAAAACAACACCTTGTCTATAGAAAAGTTTCCTAATGGTCTGTATCAGTTAAACAGAGAAAAAGATGTATCTGGAACAATAGAAATGTGCGTTAATCATTCTTGGGAGTCTATTCTATGTCATTTTTTAAGTAAGAAAAGATATATACTCTTCAATTCTCTGAGCGGCGGGTACCTCTATATAAATAAAAAGTATAAGGAGTTACAAAAGTATAATAATAAGATAGCTCAGCGTATAGAAGATACAGATAGCCTATAATTGAATGTTATAAAAAATTTTTCTTTTAAAAGGTTGAATTGGAACTGTGCTTTGTATAGGGAGCTATAAGCTCTTTTTATACTCGTTTACTTATCTATAAAGTTTCTTTTCTTGTATCCTTTATACAAAAATAAAGACTTTCTTATATTTTTTGTTTTTTTGTTTACGTAGATAGAACATATGATATAAGCATAAAAAGAGTATTCGCAAAAGAAAAAAAGGATAGAGTTTCCTATCTTTTGTAAATAAAAAAGGATAGAGTTTCCTATCTTTTGTAAATAAAAAAGGATAGAGTTTCCTATCTTTTGTAAATAAAAAAGGATAGAGTTTCCTATCTTTTGTAAATAAAAAAGGATAGAGTTTCCTATCTTTTGTAAATAAAAAAGGATAGAGTTTCCTATCTTTTATAAATAATAAATAATTATAAAGAATGGTTGAATACGTTTCAGTTTTCATATATTTCATAATTGGTCTTGCTTTGGCACTAATTATTTTAGGATTGTCCTTTGTATTTGCCACACGTAAAGCAGACCCAGAAAAAATCTCAGCTTACGAATGCGGATTTGATCCTTTTGACGATGCAAGAAGTAGGTTTGATGTGCAGTTTTATTTGGTGGCTATTCTTTTTATAATATTTGATTTAGAAGTAACATTTTTATTCCCTTGGGCCTTAACATTAAACAAAGTAGGCTTTTTTGGTTTCTGGTCTATGATGGCTTTTTTAGTTATATTAACAATTGGATTTGTCTATGAATGGCGTAAAGGAGCCCTTGACTGGAGTTAAATATTATATCTCAACGAAAGATTTTATTGTATTTATATGTGTTCTCTTTATTTGAGAGCAGGTAAAAGTATAATTTATATTTGTTTTTTATCATAAAAAATGTTCTATATTATACAGTATTTTTTATTTTGAAGGCTTTAGAAGGTTTTAGAAAAGGGACAACCAAAAAGGGATAGGAAGAAGCTCAGAAGCTCAGAAGCTCAGAAGCTCAGAAGCTCAGAAGCTCAGAAGCTCAGAAGCTCAGAAGCTCAGAAGCTCAGAAGCTCAGAAGCTCAGAAGCTCAGAAGCTCAGAAGCTCAGAAGCT
>JAABVA010001798.1_pt1 | contig 22270 bp, 18 predicted proteins | sample 5560331 | NCBI WGS metagenome assembly JAABVA01 (sample SAMN12812661, study PRJNA571458) | rock metagenome | isolation source: Antarctica rocks | place: Antarctica: Victoria Land, Mt New Zealand sud | collected 2016-01-07
CTAAGACAGTCGTGACTTCGGCCAAAACGTCGGTCCGACAGCGACGTCAGGTGGCGATGTCACGCTCGGCATCTCCGAGGCGACCCACGGCGACTGCGATCTGCAGGGTGAAGGCCTCTCGGCTCGTCATCGGATCCAGCCCGGTGACTTCACAGATGCGCCGAAGCCGATAGCGAACCGTGTTGGCGTGGACGAACAACGCACGGGCGGTCGGTTCAAGGGCTCGGCCCGCGGACAGATAGGCGTCCAGGGTCGACGGCAGCGGGTCGCCGGCTGCCATCAACGGGGCGAATACATTGCGCCGCAGCTCTTCCCTGGCCTCCAGATCACCGGTCAGAACGCGCTCGGGCAGTAGGTTGTCCGCCTCGATTCCCCGGGGGGCACCGGGCCAGGCAGGAACAGCCCTGATCCCGGACAATGCCGACCGGGCTGACGCCATCGCGCCCGAGAGCCCGGAGCCGATGGAGCCCCGGATCACCGGGCCGTCGCCGAAAATGTCCAACAGGCCATCGATGCCGCTGGCCAGGACGTCTCGTGCGGCCGCCGACACGATCAGGATCAACCGGTCGGCGTGAAGCCCGGTCAGTGCGGCCAGTCCGAGCGCAGCGGCACGTTCCGCTGTTCCTGCGATGGCGGCCGACTGCCGGTTCCGCTCCGCCGTCGAGGGAGTTCCTATCGACCTGGAGCCGCGGAAGCCCGGCGGCGACCCGATGACCACAGCAACCGGACCGGAGAAGTCCCAGTTGAGGGCCGCGGCCCTGGAGGCAAGGGAGTCGCCGCCCTCGCCGCGGACGATGCTGTCCACGACCAGAGCCTCCAGCCGCTGATCCCAGGCGCCGCGCGACTCCGCCGCGGCGGCGTACACGCCGGCTGCCGAGAAGGCCACTTCCCTGGAATATCGCAGTAGCGAATCGGCCAGCGCCGCCGACTCGGCAGGGGTGGTGCCAAGAGCAGGGACGTGCTCCTCGGCGACGGAGATCGCAATCCGCACCAGCTCTACGGTTCTCCGCAGCGACACGCTGCGGACGAGTTCGCGCGGGGCCGTTCCGAACACGGCCTCGGTCAGCTTCAGCCCGTCCAGCCCGCCGCCAGCCCAGCCGACGTAACCCGCGATTCCGGCCTGGGCCACCAGAGTGACCCAGCTGCGTTGCTGGGCGGGCAGGCTGCGGAACCACGGCAGCCTCTCGTCCATCAGGGCCACCGAGCGGGTGGCCAGGCCACTGGCGGCCCGTTCCACCGTTCGCAGGGTGGCCCCGCTGATCGTCGCCGCCGCTGTCATCGCCACCGCGCTGGTCGTCGCGTTGCTCGTCGTCGCAGCGTCGCCGGCACCGGCATCCGCCGCGTCGGCCAGGGTCATCCGATCAGCGTGCCACGCCGGGCGCCGACCGTCCGCTCAGGATTCGCCTCCCGCATTGCCCGAAGTTCCTGCCCGAACGTCGGTCAACCGGTAACGGTCAACCGCTTCGGCCGCCGCACCGTGGCGATAACCTCCTGAACGCTCGAGCGCGGACAGCGCTGCCACCACCATCGACGGACCGTCGATGAGGAAGTGCCGCCGTGCGGCCGCCCTGGTGTCGGAGAATCCGAACCCGTCAGCGCCGAGGGCGACGAACTCGCCGGCGACCCACGGTGCGATCTGGTTCTGCACGGCCCGCTGGTAGTCACTCGTTGCGATGACCGGTCCGGGACGATCGGCCAGCGCGGTTCGCACGTACGGCTCGCCGTGGACGCCGGCCAGGTCGAGAAGCTTGGCCCGCTCGATGGTGTCGCCCTCACGGCGCAACTCCGACCAGCTCGTCACCGACCAGACGTCGGCGGCCACGTCCCAGTCGGTGGCGAGCAACTCCTGCGCCTCCAGGGCCCACCGGACACCGACTCCAGAGGCCAGCAGTTGCACTCTGGCCTTTCCCTCGGTGTTCGAGGCGGGGGAGAGCAGATACATGCCCTTCAACAGGCCCTCGACGTCCAGCCCGGCCGGCTCGGCCGGCTGGACATAGGGCTCGTTGTACAGGGTGATGTAGTACATGATATTTTCGCCGCCGAAGTCCCCGGCCGAATCGGTCGGTCCGGTTCCGGACGCTTCCGGCCCGCCGTACATCCGCCGGAGTCCGTCCTTGACGATGTGGCTGATCTCATAGCCGTAGGCGGGGTCGTAGGCCACGACGTGCGGCATGGTCGCCGCAAGCAGGTGCGAATGACCGTCCGCATGCTGCAGTCCCTCGCCGGTGAGCGTGGTGCGGCCGGCGGTGGCGCCCAGCACGAATCCCCGGCACATCTGATCTCCGGCCGCCCAGAGACCGTCACCGGTTCGCTGGAACCCGAACATCGAATAGAAGATGTACATCGGGATCATCGGCTCGCCGTGCGTCGAGTAGGTGCTGCCGACTGCCGTGAACGTGGCCACCGAGCCGGCCTCGTCGATGCCCTCGTGCAGGATGACGCCCTGCTCGGATTCCTTGTAGGCCAGCATCAGATTGGCGTCGACGGCGGTGTAGAGCTGTCCGGCCGGGTTGTAGATCTTCTGTGACGGGAAGAACGAATCCATGCCGAAGGTTCTGGCCTCGTCCGGAATGATCGGCACGATGCGCTTGCCGATCTCCGGGTCCTTGAACAGGTCTCGGACCAGTCGGACGAACGCCATGGTGGTGGCGATCTCCTGTTTGCCGGAGCCCCTTGTCATCACCTTGTAGGTTTCCTCACCCGGCAGCTTCAGCGGTTTCGCGATCACTCTGCGCTCCGGTACGTACCCGCCGAGACGGTCGCGACGCTCCTTCAGGTACTGGATCTCCGGCGCTTCGTCTCCCGGGTGGTAGTACGGCGGCTGGTAGGGATCGGCCTCGAGCTCGGCGTTGCCGATCGGGATGTGCAACTCGTCGCGGAACGATTTGAGGTTGTCCAGCGTGAGCTTCTTCATCTGGTGCGTCGCGTTGCGGCCTTCGAAGGAGGAACCGAGATGGAACCCCTTGATGGTCTTGGCGAGGATGACCGTCGGCTGCCCGACATGGTGCGTCGCAGCATGGTAGGCGGCATGCACCTTCCGGTAGTCGTGGCCGCCACGCCGCAGATTCCAGATGTCCGCGTCGCTCATTCCCGCTGCCATCGCTTTGGTCCGCGGATCGCGACCGAAGAAGTGCTCGCGAACGTAGGCGCCGTCGTTGGCCTTGTAGGTCTGATAGTCGCCGTCGGCCGTGGTGTTCATGAGGTTGACCAGGGCGCCGTCCTTGTCGGCCCGCAACAGGGCATCCCACTCGCGGCCCCAGACCACCTTGATGACGTTCCAGCCGGCCCCCCGGAAGAACGACTCCAGTTCCTGGATGATCTTGCCGTTGCCGCGCACCGGCCCGTCGAGCCGCTGCAGGTTGCAGTTGACGACGAACGTGAGGTTGTCCAGGCCGTCGATCGCCGGCAGGTGGATGAGCCCGCGCGATTCGACCTCGTCCAACTCGCCGTCACCCAGGAATGCCCAGACGTGCTGCTGGGAGGTGTCCTTGATGCCGCGGTGGTGCAGGTACCGGTTGACCCTGGCCTGGGCGATGGCGTTCATCGGGCCGAGTCCCATCGACACCGTGGGATATTCCCAGAAGTCCGGCATCAGCCGCGGATGCGGATAGGACGGGAGGCCGCCGCCCGGATGTGAGACCTCCTGGCGGAAGCCGTCGAGCTTGTCGGTGCTCAACCGGCCTTCCAGGAAGGCGCGCGCGTACATGCCGGGGGAGGCGTGGCCCTGGAAGAAGATGTGATCGCCGCCGCCGGGATGGTTCTTGCCGCGGAAGAAGTGGTTGTAGCCGACCTCGTAGAGGCTCGCCGACGAGGCATAGGTGGAAATGTGGCCGCCGACGCCCACTCCGGGACGTTGGGCGCGGTGCACCATGACCGCAGCGTTCCAGCGGATCCAGTTCCGGTATCGCCGTTCGATCTCCTCGTCTCCGGGGAAGAACGGCTCGGACTCGGTCGGGATGGTGTTGATGTAGTCCGTGGTGGTCAGCGCCGGCAGCCCAACATGTTGCTCACCGGCCCGACCGAGCAGCCGCAACATCAGATAGCGGGCCCGTTGCTGGCCGCCTGCCTCGACCATTGCGTCGAAGGAATCGAGCCACTCCCGGGTCTCTTCCGGATCTGCATCCGGGAACTGAGCGGCAAAGCCGTCGCGGATAAGGTGGTGACGCGAGAGGCCGGACTCCGGGTCTGTCGGTCGTGGTGTGGTGCTGGAGGAAGCCAAGGGATCTCCTCGTCTGGCGAACGACTCCACGGTGCGATGAGCGCCACGACGTCGAACGGGTGGATCGGCCACTCCGGGTGGGGCATGACCGCTACCGTCCATCCTTCCGCATCTCGCGCAGCTGTGCCGCCGTGGGCGGGTCATCGAGCCATCGCGGGTGGGGCGGAATTCCCCTACCAGCCCGACTTGCATAATGTGTGCACACCGGGGCAATGCACCACCGGCTCCGCACCGCGGGACGTGGTAGCGCATCGTTCCATCTGGCATGGTTGCTGCTGGTGTACGAAGTTCCTTGCACTCTGCAGTTCTCATCGGCAGTACTCATCAGGTTCGGGAAAGGCGCGAGAACACAGTGACTGAGGTCTCGGGGCATGCGCACGGCTCGATGGAGCATGGCGTCGCCGACCGGCTCGGCCTGAAGGCGGGCGACGTAGTAGGGGAAATCGGTTTCGACGACGATGTCGATCACGACCTTCGCGAGGCGGTCGAGGACATCATCGGCGGAGGTCTGCTTGAAGAGGATGCCGACGATGTGCTGGACGCGGTGTTGCTCTGGTGGCGCGCGGAGGACGGTGACCTCACCGACGCTCTGGTGGACGCCATCACCCTGCTCGCCGATACCGGCGTGATCTGGTTGCTGACACCCAGAACAGGCCTCGATGGGTACGTGGAGCCGAGCGACATCGCGGAGGCCACTCGAACTGCGGGCCTTTCGCAGACCACCACGGTTCCCGGTGGTCTGCGATGGACGACCGCCAAGCTGGCCCGCGCCAAGCAGGGACGCATCCGCCGCTGACGGTCCTTGGGGCTTCGGCGGCGGCCCCGTCCTGGTGAGCTTCGTAAGGACGACCGTCGGCGGGTTGGCCGTGGTCCGGTGAACGAGAGGAAGGCGAACACATGTCAGTGGAGGTCGGAACCCTGGCCCCGGATTTCACGCTGCCCGACTCCGATCGGGCGCCGATGACGCTGTCCGATTTCCGGGGGGACCGGGCCGTGCTGGTCGTTTTCTACCCGTTCGCGTTCTCCGGAGTGTGCACGAAGGAGCTGTCCGCGGTCCGGGACGAACTCGCAACTTTCCAGAATGATCGAGTGCAGGTGGTGGCCATCTCCACAGATCCGGCCCCGACCTTGCAGGCCTGGGCGGCAGCGCAGGATTACCATTTCCCGCTGCTGTCCGATTTCTGGCCGCACGGCGCCGTTGCCACGCTTTACGGGGTCTTCCACGAAAAGGGTGGCATGGCCCTGCGGGGTACCTTCCTGGTGGACGTCGGCGGAGTGGTCAGGTTTGCGGAGGTGAACGAGCCGGGAGTGGCGCGTGACCAATCAGCGTGGGAGCGAGCGATCGCGGCGCTTCCGCCTCGCTGAACGGCTATCCGTCGGACCGAGATCATGGCATCATTCCCGGGTCAGCTGCTTGCGTCGGTCCGCTGGTCTCCTTCGGGCGGATGTTCTGGTTCCGGATGGCTGGGTGCCGGACATCTCGATCCCGGACGTCTGGTGGGGTGTCTGGGTGCTGAAAGTCTGGTGGCGCCCGGCGGCCGGTTGCACAAGGGCGCGTAGCTCAGCGGAAGAGCTCCCGGTTTACACCCGGGCGGTCGGCGGTTCGAATCCGTCCGCGCCCACTGTTCTTGCAGTTGCCGTCGGGCATTCGCTCGATGTCCCCAAAGACAATGCGCCGCTTGGCTGGTCCGCCATGGCATGAATCCGCAGCGATGATTCCCCAACGAGACGACGAAATGCCCGAAGGAGCGAGTTCATGGCCAAGGCGGAACAGATCACCGGTCCGGAAGCCGGCCATGGCGAGGGCCCGGTCTGGTCCACGACCTGGGGCGGACTTTGCTTCGTCGACATGCTGGTCGGCGACGTTCTGCGCCTCGACCGTTCCAGCGGGTCTCTGACCCGTTGGCATGTCGGCAAGGTCGCCGCCGCTCTGCGGCCTCGAGGGCAAGCGGGCGCAGTTCTCGCCACGGAACGAGAATTCATGGTGTGCGAAGAGATCGGTGGCGAACTGGTCAGCCTCAGCGAGGTTTTCGATGATCCGAAGATCCGCTTCAACGACGGTGCGTGTGATCCGGCCGGGAACTTCCTGTGCGGAACGATGGCATACGACGAGCACCCCGGCAGCGGAAACCTTTACCGGCTGGGCGCCGACCACGCGGTGAGCACGGTGCTCACCGGAGTCACCATTTCGAACGGGCTCGACTGGACGGTGGACTCGTCCCGTGCCTACTACGTCGACACGCCCACCGGCCGGATCGACATGTTCGATTCCGACCTGACCGGCGAATTGGCCAATCGTCGACCGTTCGTCACCATCGAACCCGGCTTCGGTGCTCCGGACGGTCTGACAGCCGATGCGCAGGGCGGTGTCTGGACCGCGCTGTGGGGCGGCAGCGCCGTCCACCACTACTCCGCATCCGGTGAGTTGCAGGACGTCATCGACCTTCCCACCGCCAACGTGACCGCGTGCACCTTCGGCGGCGACAACCTCGACGAACTGTTCATCACCACCTCGCGCGAGGGAGCGGACCAACGGGACGCCGCCGCCGGTGCGCTGTTCCGTTACCTGCCAGGAGTCGAAGGAGTGCCGGCTCTGCCCTTCGCCGGCTGACCGAAGGCCGACCGACGCCCGACCGCGGCAGCGGCGCCAGTCCGGTCGCCGAAGGGTCCTGGTCGACCGCCCGGATGCATTCGGCGCCTATCACCCGGTCACCGAGCACTGAATTGCTCGCTGTCCTGATGTCGTCGGCGGCCCTGATCTCTGACGTGTCCGCGCGGCCCTGATATCTCGCGGCCCTGTTGATCCGAGTGGGCCTGTTGATCCGAGCAGACTCTGTTGATCGCGGGTCACGAACTGATCGACTGCCAGGTCGAAGCGTTGGCGGCGCTGGTCTCGACAGCACCCAGAACCCGTTGCACCGCCAGCGCATCGGCAAACGACGGCGTCGGCTGGACGCCGGCGCCGATGGCCGTCACCAGATCGACCACCTGGTGGGTGAAGCCGTGCTCATAACCCAGGCCGTGACCGGCCGGCCACCAGTGGGAGATGTACGGGTGCTCGGGCTCGGTGACCAGAATGCGGCGGAAGCCTTGCGTGCCTGGCGCATCGGTTCCGTCGTAGAACTCCAAAGAATTCATGTCCTCGAAGTCGAACGCGAGAGAACCCGATGAACCGTTCACCTCGAGGCGCAATGCGTTCTTGCGGCCCAGTGCAAACCGACTGGCCTCGAAGACTCCGATCGGTCCGCCGTCGAAACGCGCGGTGAAAATGGCTGCATCGTCGACCGTGACGGCACCCTTGGCCACCTCCGGGCCGGCGTCGCCCTTCCCGCCCAGACCCGCACGCTCGCCGCTGATGGGCCGCTCGAGGACGAACGTTTCCATGATCGCCGAGACACCGGTGATCTGCTGGCCGGTGACGAATTGAGCGGCATCGACGATGTGTGCTCCGATGTCCCCGAGAGCGCCAGAGCCGGCTTTCGCCTTGTCCATTCGCCAGGTCAGGGGCGCGTTCTCGTCGGACAACCAGTCCTGCAGATACTGCGCTCGTAGCTGGCGGATCGTGCCCACCTTGCCGTCCTGGATCATTTGCTTGAACAGAGCAAGTGCTGGAGTGCGGCGGTAGGTGAATCCGCACATCGCCACTGCGCCGCCGACTGCTGCACGGTCCGCTGCGGCCGTCATCGCTTCGGCTTCGGCCACGGAGTTGGCCAGCGGTTTCTCGCACAGCACGTGTTTGCCCGCTCCGAGGGCGGCGATTGCGATCTCGGCGTGAGTGTCTCCTGGCGTGCAGATGTCGATCAGATCGATGTCGTCCCGCTCCACGAGCGCTCGCCAGTCCGTCTCGACCGAGTTCCACCCCATCTGATCGGCCGCCGCTCGCACGGCAGTCGGGTTGCGGCCGGCGAGCGCGGTGAGCTCGGGAACGAGTGGGAGATCGAAGAATCGGGCTGCCGTGCGCCAGGCGTGGGAGTGCACCGCCCCCATGAAGGCGTAGCCCACCATGCCGACCCGCAGCGATCCGGACGAGGACATCAAAACTCCTTTGCTCTGGCATACATTCAGTGGCCCTGGGGCCACTCGGTACTGTCCGGAACCCTAACGTCCGGACTCGGGGCTACGCGTCCGTGGGGTTGACGACGCGGTCGAGCGCGATGACGAAGGGGCGAAACAATTCGCCGGTACAGCGGCGACTTCGTGGGCAATGGATGAACCGACGGGTAGACCGACGGCGGAAGCCGTCTCTCCATCGTCTCATGGCGTGGGAACAGTTTCCCATAGTGTGAAAAGGCGCTTATGGTCGGTGCACAGCTCTCCGGCGAGACAAAGGTGCTTTCCATGGTCACTCCGCAATACACCCACGGTCATCACGATTCGGTGCTGCGTTCCCATCGATGGCGTACGGCAGCGAATTCGGCGCAGTATCTGTTGCCCTGGCTGGAACCTGGGCAATCGTTGCTGGATATCGGCTGCGGCCCAGGCACCATCACCGTTGGGTTCGCAGAATTATTGGCACCGGGCAGGGTCTCGGGCATCGATCCGAGCGGTGACGTGATCGCCCAAGCCGCCGAGTTCGCTTCGTCGGCCGGCGTCCGGAATGTCGACTTCGGGGTGGATGACGTGTATTCGCTGTCGGCGGTGGACGGTTCCTACGACGTCGTCCATGCGCACCAGGTGCTACAACATCTGACCGACCCGGTCCGAGCGCTCCGAGAGATGCGCCGGGTCTGTCGACCAGGAGGACTGGTGGCGGCGCGCGACGCGGACTACGCGGCGATGGCCTGGTACCCGCGACTGCCGGCACTGACCGACTGGATGACGCTGTATCAGGACGTCGCCAGGAGCAACGCCGCTGAACCCGACGGTGGCCGATTTCTGCGACACTGGGCACATCAAGCCGGTTTTACGGATGTCACTTCTTCGGCGTCGGTCTGGTGCTACTCCACAGCCGCCGAACGGGCGTGGTGGGGCGGGCTGTGGGCGGACCGCGTCGGCAGCTCCGACTTCGCCGAACAGGCCCGGTTCCGCGGATTCGCCGATACCGACCGGTTGGCGCGGATCGCCGCCGGCTGGCGGGACTGGGCGGCGCATCCAGATGCCTGGTTTGCGGTGCTGCACGGCGAAATCCTCTGCCGTATCTGATCACTCGCCCATGGCCCGGGTCGGACCGCCTCATGACGGGCGCGGACCGATCGGTCGGCGACCGGTACGCGGGGACGGATGATCGGCAGTCGAACCGCCGGCCCTGGTCAGTGCGTTGTGGGCGGCGCGGCTACGGGTGTGTGCATCGCGCAGCGTCTGCTGCGCCTGCTCGAGCAGTTCGCGTTGGAGCGCCATCTGCATGCTCAACTCGCCGAGGCGACGATCGATCGCCTGTACCGCTTGGGCCGCTCCGGCCGCGTCGTCAGCCGCCGATGCTGCCTCCGCCCTGGCCGATTCCAGACGTCGGCGCTGCTCATCTTCGGCTCGTGCGCGCTCTGCGGCCTCTCTTTCGGCGTTCTCCTGCGCCGCCTTCGCCTTCTCGGCGGCCTCTCCGGCGGCCTTCCGGGCGGCCTTTCCAGCGGCCTTCTCGGCGGCCTTCTCGGCGGCCTTTCCGGCCGCCGTGTCGACCACCTGCTGGGCTTTTCCGGACGCAGTTGGCACAGCCTTGCCGGCAGCACTGTCCCGGATCTCCTGCGAGGGTGCATCTGCCTCCGCGTCGTCCGCGGATTCGTGGACCGTTGCCGCCGGCCGGCGGCGGCCAGCGTCCAACGGCAGGACTGTCGCCAGTTCGGGTAGCGAGGTGGCCCCGAAGCCGTCCCATCGGGCCTGGGTCACCAGGGCGCCGGACAGCAGCATGTCTGCGATGTCCTCATCGGCCAGTGCCGCATTGAGGGTCGAGTTGACCCCTTCCCGCACCGATGCCGACGGCGCCGGCTGGTCGGTGATATCGAATGCCAGCCGGGTCAGGTCGTTCACCAGCTGCCGCCGCCGGCCGGAGAGTTTTCGCAGTTCGGGACCATCGAGGGCCTTCTCGGCTTCCCGGAGCCGGGAGCCCAGGACGAGCAGCTCGTCGATCTCTGTTCTGGCTACTCGCACCAGCCGGTTGACCGTATCCGCGGCCAGCGTAGGTTTTCGTAAGCCCAGAATGTGCGCAGCGGCTTCGGTGTCGCCCGCCTTCTTTGCTGCCGCAGCAAGGGTTTTGCGCCGTGCAGTGAAATCCGACATCGGATTCGAGTACAGCTCGTCGACGGCGGTGCGCAGCGAGGACGGACCGGTCACCGGCTCATCTTGTCGCACTTGCGCCCTGGGAAGCGGCGCAACGCACCCCGGGGGAATCAGGCATCAAGGGTGCCAACTGCGCCCTACTTGGTCCATCATGTTCAGATGCGCTCCATTTGGAAGGGTTCTCTCGTCTTCGGGCTGGTCAATGTGCCTGTCGCGGTGTACTCCGCGACCGAGGACCACGACATCCGTTTTCATCAGGTGCACGAGAAGGACGGTGGGCGGATCAGGTATCAGCGGACCTGCGAGGTCTGCGGTGAGGTGGTTGCCTTCGGCGACATCGCCAAGTCGTACGAATCCGACGACGGTCGGACGGCGATCATCACCGACGAGGACCTGAAGACTCTGCCGACCAACTCCGAGCGCGAGATCGACCTGCTGTCCTTCGTTCCCGCCGACCAGATCGATCCGGTGCTCTACGACTCGAGCTACCTTCTCGAGCCGGCCTCCAAGTCGGCGAAGGCCTATGTCCTCCTGCGCGACACGCTGGCCGAGAACGATCGGGTCGCGATCGTCCACTTCGCCCTTCGGCAGAAGACCCGTCTCGCAGCGCTGCGAGTACGTGGCGATGTGTTGGTGATCCAGACCCTGCGCTGGCCGGACGAGGTGCGGGAGGCCGACTTTCAATCACTGAGTACCGAAGTTGCGCTGTCGCCTGCGGAGAAGCAGATGGCTGCCCTGCTGGTGGACTCCTACGCAGACGATTTCCACCCGGAGCAGCACTCTGACTCCTATCGGGAGGAACTGCAGCAGATGATCGATGCCAAACTCGAAGGCGAGCAGGCGTTTCCGGAGGTGTCTGCCGCCGATGGTGAAGACGCTGAAGTTCTCGACCTGCTCGCTGCCCTGCAGCGCAGCGTGCAGCGCAACCAAGCCAAGCAGGAGTCCGCGGATTCCGACGGCGAGCCCGCCGAGAAGCCGGCCGTCGAGCGTTCGAAGCGCACCAGGACCAAGAAGACCGGTACGGCGGCGCAGGAGGAGAAGCCGAAAGCCCAACCTCGCACTCGGTCGAACCTGGCCAAGGCGAGCAAAACGGCCTGATCTGTCGCTCTGTCCGCCGCGAGCGGCCATCCACCACGGCTCGAAGCCGAACTGCAGTCGGAAGCGGCCAGTGGAAGGCCCTCCGATGTTCCAGTGGAAGGCCCTCCGATGTTTCTGTGCCCCCGGCAGGATTCGAACCTGCGCACCCGCCTCCGGAGGGCGGTGCTCTATCCCCTGAGCTACGGGGGCGCGAGGTGGAACTCTACCGCACCGACGTCGGCGTCTCGCCCATCCGGTCGCCTGCTGGCCGTCAGGTCACCGCGTCGGCGGCGTGTACGGGAGCGGTTTGGCGTGGCCCCGTTTGTCGAGCATGTCAGTCATCACGCTGATCTCCGAGGTCTGCGCGTCCACCATCTTGCCGGCGAAATTTCGCACCACCGCCGAAACGGCGTGGTTGGACGCGTAGGTCATCATCGCCGCCCCGCCTTGATGGTGCCGGATCATCAATTGCAAGAAATACACGTCGGACGCCTGGCCACGCAGGCCCTGCAGCTTCGCCATCTCCTGCGAGGTGGCCATGCCCGGCATGAGAGCCGTCGCCGACCCACCGGCAGAACCGGCAGCTCCCGTGCTCATGCCTGCCATGCCGGTGGTTCCCATCCACCCCATGTGTGGATCGCTGGTCAGCCGCGGCACCCCCCACAAATCGAGCCAGCCCATCATGGTGCCGATCTCGGACGTCTGCGTGTGCTGGATGTCGTACGCCCGGGATCGAATCGTCTTGTCGTCGGAATTCAACTCGGCGATGTGGGCCATGTCGACGCCCTGCTGATGGTGGACCACCATGTCGCGGGCGAACCCCGTATCGACCGGGTCCTTGCCTTCGTCGCTGATCGACACGGGCGCCGGCCCGCCTCTGGCCAACGCCAGGCCGATGGTCGCGCCGATCAGCACCAGAACCAGCGCAGCGAGGCCCAGCACCAGTGCGGTGCCGCGAGATCCCCAACGCGTCAGGATCGGAGTGGCAGCCGGGTGGGCCGATCGATTCGGTGCGGACATCTATCGCTATTTGCTTGCTGTGGTGGCGGCCGTTGTGTTCGCCGCGGTGGCCGATCGTGCCGTGGTGGCGGTGGCCGATTTCGCGGTGGTGGCGGCCGAGGCGCTCTTGGTGTTGGCAGCGGGGCTGGTGAGCGTTGCAGCAGACCCGGCCGCCCCGCTCGAGGACGCCCCGCTCGCGGGGGCTGCACTGCCCGCTGCTCCGCTGACGTTGGGCACTGCTTCGTTCGTGACCGGCGCGAGTCCGGCGCCGTCCATCTTGATGGCATCGGCGCCGGGCGCTACCGGGTTGAACGGCGGAGGGGCGGCGGCGAAGCCGGGCTGGCTGCAGGAGGCGCCGGCTTCCGGTGTGACGTGCGGATTCTGGCGCAGCGCGGTGATGAATTGTTGGATGCGAACGTCGGCGGCGGAGGTCAGCTTGAGCTGGTGCGCCCACGACTGCAGCGAGATGGGCGAGTCGAGGGACGGGTAGGGACTCATGAACTCGTAGCTCTGGCCGGAGACGATGGTCTTGAGCTTCTCCAGGTCACCCGCGGCGATCGTGGCGGGGTTGTAGGTGATCCACACCGCGCCGTGTTCCAGCGGGTGCACCATGTTCTCGTTACGAACGGCGGTGGCATAGATGTCGCCGTTGCACGCGGCCCACTGCTCGTCGTGGGGGCCGCCGATGGGCGGGTAGCGGTCGTACGCGACGCGCTGGGTCCCGGTGACGTGCAGAGCGGCCTTGTAGGCGGTGAAGCTCAACGTTCCGTTGGCGGCGGTGGTGGCTTTGCCGACGAAGATTCCGGGGATCGCGGTGGATGGATCCTTGTTGGTGGCGCTGGGTTGGAACGGAGCCACCGAGGCAGCGTTGCTGTTGTTCTGCCGGTTCTTGTTGTAGACGACGGCGAAGATGCCGCCGACAAGAAGCAGGACGACGGCGAATGCGCCGATGGTGAGCCAGGGCAGCCCCTGCCGTTTGCTCAGTCGCCTGTTGACAACGGGCGCGACTGCTCGAGTTCTCTTGGCGTTCTTGCCACTTGCCATCATCGGTGCTGGAACCTCGTCGTGTGTATGTGGCCCGGATGTCTCGGAGCACCGGCCGGGTGGTTACGGCGCGCTGGAGTCTTGCTGGAACCGCTGGAGTCTACGGTGCTCGCCGGTGACCTTTGCGTGAACCAGCCTGTGCGCAGCGGCGTCCCCGACTTCGATTCCAGGCCCGGCAGCCCGACGTGGCGCAAACCAGGTGCGGGTCCTTCCTAGAATGATCGGGTGAATCCCGCCCAGTTGGCCGACGCTGTTCGTGCTGCCCTGTCCCAGGCTGTCGCCGCCGGCGACCTGGTGTTGATGGTGCCCGACGACATTCCCATCGACCGACCACGCTCCCGCGAGCACGGCGACTACGCCACTCCGGTCGCACTGAAGCTCGCCAAGACGGCCGGCCTGCCGCCGCGCACGATCGCAGAGGTACTGGCGCGGCGGCTCCGCGAGGTCCCCGGAATTTCCGCCGTGGAGATTGCGGGCCCCGGTTTCCTGAACATCCGGTTGGACACCGCAGCGGCCGGAGCGGTGGTCCGTCAGGTCGTCGCCGCGGGCGCTGCCTACGGCGCGTCGCACCGGCTGGCCGGTCAGCGGGTCAACCTCGAGTTCGTCTCGGCCAACCCGACGGGTCCGGTCCACATCGGTGGAGCGCGCTGGGCTGCCGTGGGCGACGCCCTTGGCCGAGTGCTGAGCACCCAGGGAGCGACGGTCGTCCGCGAGTACTACTTCAACGACGCCGGTGCCCAGATCGACCGGTTCGCCCGGTCCCTGCTGGCCGCTGCGCGCGGGGCAGCGGCTCCCGAAGACGGCTACGGCGGTAGTTACATCACCGACATCGCCGCGAAGATCTCCCGCGCGCATCCCGGCGCAGCGCAGCTGCCGGACGACGAGGCCAGAGGGCTGTTCCGCACCGAGGGTGTCGAGCAGATGTTCACCGAGATCAAGGCGACCCTGCACGCGTTCCGCACGGACTTCGATGTCTACTTCCACGAGGATTCGCTGCACGCGAGCGGAGCGGTGGACAAGGCGGTCACGGCGCTGAAGCAGTCCGGCCACCTCTTCGAGGCCGACGGCGCGTGGTGGCTCAAGTCGACGGATTACGGCGACGACAAGGACCGGGTCGTGATCAAGTCCGATGGTGATCCGGCGTACATCGCCGGCGACCTCGCCTATTTCCTCGACAAGCGGTCGCGCGGTTTCGACCTGTGCATCTACATGTTCGGAGCCGACCATCACGGATATGTGAGCCGCCTCAAGGCCGCCGCAGCCGCCTTCGGCGACGATCCCGCTGTGGTCGAGGTGCTGATCGGCCAGATGGTGTTCCTGGTCGAGAACGGAGAGCCGATTCGGATGAGCAAGCGGGCCGGAACGGTCATCTCGCTCGACGACCTCATCGAGGCTCTCGGCGTGGACGCGGCGCGCTACTCCCTCATCCGGTACTCGGTGGACACCACCCTGGATCTGGATCTGGATCTGTGGACGCGGCAGAGTTCGGACAATCCGGTCTACTACGTGCAGTACGCGCACGCCCGCCTCTCGGCGTTGGCCAGGTCGGCGCAGGATCTCGGGATCGATCTGGGCAACGATTACGACGCCGCCCTGCTGGACACGCCTGCGGAAGCGGAGGTCATCGCGCTGTTGGCCGGTTATCCGCAGGTGCTGGCGGCAGCCGCCGAACTTCGCGAGCCGCATCGGGTGGTTCGCTACCTGGAGGACCTGGCCTCGGCCTACCACAAGTTCTACGACGCGGTCCGGGTGCTGCCGATGGGCGACGATGCAGTGACCTCGGCCAACATTGCCCGGCTCTGGTTGTGCAACGCGGCTCGTCAGGTGCTCGGCAACGGCCTCGCCGTCCTCGGTGTCACAGCGCCGGAACGAATGTGACGGCGACCGCAGCAGCCAATCAGGAAGAGCAACGATGAGAGCGCATCCGGCCGGCCCCCGGCACGGGGAGATCCCGGCGGACCACAGCTCGATCCTGCCCGTGGATCTCAACGATCTCGACCCGGCAGTGTGGCCGCGGGGGGCCGACAGATCGGCGGGCGTGCTGACGCTGGCCGGAAACGACGTCCGAGATCTCGCCGCCGAATACGGCACACCTCTTTTCGCGATGGACGAGCAGGACTTCCGCAGCAGGTGCCAGGACTTCGCCGACGCCTTCGGCTCGGCCGCCGACGTGCACTACGCAGCCAAGGCGTTTCTGTCCTCGCACATCGTGAAATGGCTTGCGCAGGAGGGACTCTCGTTGGACGTCTGTTCCGGCGGGGAACTCGGGCTGGCGCTGCGGGCGGGCTTTCCGGCGGAGCGCATCGGGTTCCACGGCTCGAACAAGTCGCAGGCCGAATTGGAGGCTGCAGTCGATGCCGGAATTGGCGCCATCATCGTCGACTCCTTCGACGAAATCGAACGACTGGTCGAAATCGCCGGCACCGGTTCGATCGGCGCCGGGCGGCCGGGCGGTGCTCGGTCGGGCACCGCGATCCGAGTCATGATCCGGGTGACCGTCGGAGTCGAGGCACATACCCATGAATTCATCGCGACGGCGCACGAGGATCAGAAATTCGGGTTCTCGTTGGCCGGCGGTGACGCGATGGAGGGCATCCGCCGGGTCGTCGCCGGTCCCGGGCTCGAGTTGGTCGGCCTGCACTCGCACATCGGTTCGCAGATCTTCGACCCGTCGGGCTTCGAGGTCTCGGCGCACCGGTTGGTGCGACTTCTCGAGCAGGCGATCGTGGAGTACCCCGAACTGGCCGATACCGTCACCACCTTGGATCTGGGTGGTGGCCTGGGGATCGCCTACACCTCCACCGACACCCCGCCGTCGGTCGACGCGATGGCGAACTCGCTGACGGAGATCGTCGAGCGGGAATGTCAGGCCTCGGGACTGGTGGTGCCGCGCATCGCGGTGGAACCGGGCCGGGCCATCGTGGGGCCGGGCACCGTGACCGTCTATCGGGTCGGCACCATCAAAGATGTCCATCTGGACGGCGGTGTGGTGCGGCGGTACGTCTCCGTGGACGGTGGGATGAGCGACAACATTCGGACCGCGCTGTATGACGCCGACTACACGGTGGTCCTGGCGTCGCGTTCGTCGGCCGCCCCGGCCGCGCGGTGTCGTGTGGTGGGCAAGCACTGCGAGAGTGGCGACATCGTCGTGCGGGACTGCTATCTTCCTGCGGACCTGGCGATCGGGGATCTGCTCGCGGTCGCGGCGACCGGCGCCTACTGCTACGCGATGTCCAGCAACTACAACCGGCTGCCCCGGCCTCCCCTGATCGCGGTGGCGGACGGAACCTCGCGTCAACTGTTGCGCCGCGAAACCGACGACGATCTGATGCATCTGGAGACCTGGTGAACGATCCGAACGGCTCCGCGGAGCCGAGCCGCTCGAGCGGACCGAAGCCGCCGTCGGCGGTACCGGCGGCAATCCTGCTGGGCCTGGCCGCCGTGCTGATCGTCGTGGTGCTGATCAAACCGTCCATGCCGCAGTGGTTGAAGATTTCCATTGCGCTTCTCGCGGTGCTGGTCGTCATCGCGCTGCTGATCTACGCGGCCAAGCTGTTCCGCGACAATGCGCGACGAGGTCGCAGGTGAAGGCGGTGCGGATCGCGGTGCTGGGTGCCGGTGTGGTCGGGTCCCAGGTGGTTCGGCTGCTCCGCGAGCAGGGTACGGAGCTGGCGGCTCGGATCGGCGCTCCGCTGGAGCTGGTGGCAGTCGCGGTTCGCCGCCCGCATCATCACCCGGACATTCCGGCGGACTTGCTGACCACGGATGCGGCGGCGCTGGTGGCCCGGCCGGACATCGATGTCATCATCGAAGTGATCGGCGGAATCGATCCGACCCGCGAGCTACTGCTGACCGCGCTTCGACGCGGTGCCTCGGTCGTCACGGCCAACAAGGCGCTGCTGGCCGAAGAAGGCCCAGCCCTCTACGAGGCAGCGGACGCTGCCGGTGCCGATCTGTACTTCGAGGCCGCGGTGGCCGGTGCCATTCCGCTGATCCGGCCGATTCGCGAATCCCTTGCGGGCGACCGGATCCTGCGCATCATGGGGATCGTCAACGGCACCACCAACTTCATCCTGTCGTCGATGGCCGCCGATGGTTCCAGCTACGAGTTGGCTCTCAAGGAGGCCACTCGGCTCGGCTACGCGGAAGCCGATCCCACCGCTGACGTCGACGGATTCGATGCTGCTGCGAAAGCGGCCATCCTGGCCTCGATCGGGTTCCACACCAGGGTGGGTGCCGCGGACGTGCACCGAGAGGGCATTGCGCAGGTGACTGCGGTCGACATCAGGGCGGCCGCCGAGTTGGACTGCGTCATCAAGCTACTGGCCATCTGCGAGCGGGTCAGCGGCCCGGACGGCGACGCGGTCTCGGCGCGGGTGCATCCGGTGATGCTGCCTCGAAATCACCCGTTGGCCGGGGTCGACGGCGCCTACAACGCCGTCTACGTCGAAGCCGAGTCCGCCGGGCAGCTGATGTTCTACGGACCCGGCGCGGGCGGGGCGCCTACCGCCTCGGCGGTTCTGGGTGACCTGGTCGCGGTGGCGCGCAACAAGATCAGCGGGGGGCGCGGTCCCAGGGAATCGGCGTATGCCGCCCTACCGGTGCAGCCGATGGGTCAGGTGCCGGCGCGCTATCACATCAGTCTGGACGTGGACGACAAAGCCGGAGTTCTGGCCGCGGTCGCCAACGCGTTCGCCGACGCGGGGGTTTCGATTTCCACGGTGCGCCAGCGGGGCAGGGGAGCGGAGGCGACCCTGGTCGTGGTCACCCATGCTGCGCCGGACGCAGCCCTGTCCGCGACGGTCGCCCAACTCGGTGAGCTCGACTCGGTACACCGCGTCACGTCAGTGATGCGAGTCATAGGAGATGTGGCATGAACCTCGGTTCCGATACCTCACGCGACCCGGTGCAGAATTCCAGCGCATCGGCAGGCTGGCCGGGGCTGATCGCCGCCTACGCCGACCGGGTCGCCGTTCCGGTCGGCTCGACGCCGGTGACCCTGCTGGAGGGCGGAACGCCGCTGCTTCCGGCGCCCGCGCTCTCGGCGATGGTGGGTGCGGAGGTGTGGTTGAAGGTGGAAGGTGCCAATCCAACCGGATCGTTCAAGGACCGTGGGATGACGGTGGCGGTGACCCACGCTCTCGCCGGCGGAGCCAAGGCCGTCATCTGCGCCTCCACCGGGAACACCTCGGCCTCCGCCGCCGCCTATGCCGCAAGGGCCGGCATGACCTGCGCGGTTCTCATTCCGGAGGGCAAGATCGCGGCCGGAAAGCTTGCGCAGGCGGTGGTCTACGGAGCCACGATCCTGCAGGTCCAGGGTAACTTCGACGATTGTCTGGAACTCGCCCGGAAGACGGCGGCCGCCCACGACGAGATCTCCCTGGTCAATTCGGTGAACCCGGCACGAATCGAGGGCCAGAAGACCGCCGCCTTCGAGATCTGCGACGTGCTGGGCCAGGCACCGGACATCCACGTGCTTCCGGTCGGCAACGCCGGCAACATCACCGCCTATTGGAAAGGTTATTCGGAGTATCTGTCCGACGGTGTCACGTCCGGCGCCCCGAGGATGTTCGGTTTCCAGGCGGCGGGCGCCGCACCACTGGTGCTCGGACATCCCGTTGCCGACCCGGAGACGATCGCGACGGCGATTCGAATCGGCGCTCCGGCGTCCTGGACCGGTGCGATCAACGCGCGCGATGAATCCGGCGGCCTGATTGATTCGGTGACGGACGAGCAGATTCTGCACGCCTACCGACTGCTCGCCACCACCGAGGGCGTCTTCGTCGAACCGGCATCGGCGGCGTCCATCGCCGGGCTGCTGAGAACCGCCGCGGACGGCAGGTTGCCGTCCGGATCGGTCATCGTCTGCACGGTGACCGGCAATGGCCTGAAAGATCCATCCACCGCGCTCGGTGCGCTGACCGCGCCGACGGTCATCCCCGTCGCGGCCGAGGCGGTCGCCCAATCGCTCGGCCTGGTATGACGGAAAGTTCCTTCGCTGCAGTGCGAACCACGGCGCACGACGGCGGTACCGAGGGGGCCGTCTCGGTGCGGGTGCCCGCAACCTCGGCCAACCTCGGCCCTGGCTACGACTGCTTCGGTCTGGCTCTGCAGCGCTTCGACGACGTCACCGTCACGCTGTGCCCCCAAGGGCTCCGAGTGGACGTGCAGGGCGTCGGAGCCGGCCAGGTACCCACCGACGCCGGCCATCTCGTCGTCCGCGCGATGGCCAAAGCTTGGCAGGCAACGGGTCGGGAGCTGCCGCCGGTGTGGTTGCGATGTTCCAATACGATTCCGCACGGCGGTGGTCAAGGTTCTTCGGCCGCTGCCATCGTCGGGGGCCTGTTACTGGGACGAGGTCTTCTTCCGGAGCCGGCTCGCGGCCTACTTCCCGACAGCAGCATCCTGCAGTTGGCCACCGACCTGGAGGGCCATCCCGACAATGTCGCGCCGGCACTGCTCGGCGGGTTCACGATCGCTTGGACGGAGCAGAACGGCCTGGCCCGTGCCGTGCGCCGGGACGTGCATCCCGGTGTGCGGGCTGTTGTCTTCACCGCGGCGCAGGCGTCCTCGACCGAACGCTCGAGATCGCTGCTGCCGGAAACGGTTTCGCACGCCGACGCGGCGGCCAATTCGGCCCGCGCCGCGCTGATGGTGCACGCGCTGACCACTGATCCCAGCTATCTGTTGGAAGCCACCCAGGACCGTCTGCATCAGCAATATCGGGCGTCGTCGATGCCCGAGTCGGCAGGCTTGGTGGCCGAGTTGCGGGAGGCCGGCATCGCCGCCGTGATCTCGGGCGCCGGCCCGTCGGTGCTGGCCCTGAGTACCGCGCAGCTCGAGTTGGATGCGTGGCGGCGCAGCGGTTTCACCGCCGAAGAGATCGGGATCTGCCGACGCGGCTCCGTCGTCGACCCGTTGTAGTCGAGGGTTGTTCCGGTGAGCGGCTGCACAAGCCGCTGTCGGGGCTCGATGTCCTGGCGTCAAAGATCTGGAGCGGTCAATCTGGCAGTGCGAACCGCGGTGGCCCTGGCCCACGGCCCGGTGGTCAGAATTCCGAGCACAGCGACCGCCACGCCGCAACCGGCCACGATCCACCACACCGTCTCCCCATTCCGCAGGATTCCGCCGATCTGGTTGGCTATCTCGCTACCTCCTCCGGCGGACACCGTTCCCGCAGCCAATACCGACCCGATCACAGCCACTCCGAGAGTCGCACCGACCTGCCGGCTGGTCGAGGCCACCGCCGCGGCAACGCCGGCCTGGCTGAGCGGCATGCCGGAAACCGCTGTGTTCGTGATCGGGGCGTTGACCAACCCGAAGCCGATCGCGAAGACGACGTAGCAGCCGATCAGGTATGGGACCGATGTGGTTGCAGTGATGGCTGTCAGGCCGACAGCACCCATCGCCATCGCAGCTCCGGCCGCGATGAGCGCCAACCGCGCCTTCCCGGCCGCTACCAGGCGTCCGGACACCGGCGCCCAGATCATCGTCATGATCGCCATCGGCAGTACCGTGACCCCGGCTTGGAGCGCGGAGAACCCGCGCACCTCCTGCAGATACAGACTGTTCAGGAACAGAAACCCCGCATAGCCGCCGAATGCACAGATTGCGATGACGGTCGCGCCCGAGAACGGAGCGCTGGAGAAGAAGCGCAGGTCGAGAAGCGGTTCGATCCGTCTTCGCTCATGGGCGAGAAAGGCGGCCAGCGCCACCACGGCCGCCACAATGATCGACCACAGCAACACCGACGCGAGTCCGAGCCTGCCGGACTCCACGATCGCGTACGTCGAGCCACCGAGCACCGCAATCACCAGAATCTGCCCGAGTGGATCAAGCCGTCGCGCTGTTGGAGCCTTGGACTCCGGGACGAAGATGCCGGCCAGCACGATCGCGGCAACACCGATGGGAACATTGATCCAGAAGATCCAGCGCCATCCGACGGTCTGGATCAGGACGCCGCCGAGAACCGGCCCGAGCCCCATGCTGATGCCCACCACGCCGCCCCAGATGCCGATGGCCTTCGCGCGCTCACGAGGTTCCCGGAACACATTGGTGATGATCGACATGGCCACCGGGTTCAGCATCGAGCCGCCCACTGCCTGGATGATTCGGGCGCTGATCAACAGCTGCAACGTCGGCGCGAGACTGCAGAGCAGGGATCCGGCGGTGAAAGAGACCAGACCGATCTGAAAGGTTCTGCGTCGTCCGATGCGATCCGCCGTCGAGCCGGAAAGTAGAAGCAGGCTGGCCAATGTCAACGTGTATGCATCGATGACCCACTGCAGCCCGGACACGCCTGAGTGCAGTTCTGCGCGGATTGCCGGCAGGGCGACGTTGACGATGGTCGCATCCATGCCGACGATCAACAGACTCAGACAACAGATCGCCAGAATCAGCGCTCTTCTTCGTGCGGTCGGCTCGACCATCATGTGCACTGCCCCGTCATGGCCGGCTCGGATTCATCGCCGGTTACGAGAGTACTTTTCACCCTGTCGACCGGACGCAGCAATCTCCATCAGGCAACTCGCGGGCCCCCGTTGTTGCTGACGAAGCGGACGTGCGTCTAGGCTGGGTCTTGATCACCGGTCGTGAGCTGTGCCGCCGGAATCTTGGGGATCCGATTTCCGAACTCCGCCGTCGTCCTCTCTTGGTGAATCGCCGGGGCCGTCGAGGATATCCGAAGGTTCCACTTTCGGTGGCGCATCAGAAGTCAGGACGAGC
>JAABVA010001799.1_pt1 | contig 22238 bp, 18 predicted proteins | sample 5560331 | NCBI WGS metagenome assembly JAABVA01 (sample SAMN12812661, study PRJNA571458) | rock metagenome | isolation source: Antarctica rocks | place: Antarctica: Victoria Land, Mt New Zealand sud | collected 2016-01-07
CGCGCAGCACGACGTGCTCAGGCAGCGGAAGAAGCTCAGCCTGTTCTTCATCCCGGTCCTGACGCTCGGCCGCGCACGTTTCCTCGACGAGTGCACCGCGTGCGGGAGGGTGCTGTCCATCTCGGATGCCGATGCCGAGGCAGCCGCCCGTGGGATGACACCTGGGCCGCAGGACTCGACGACCTGGACGCCGCAGGACCGCCGAGCGACCTGACACTCCTGCGTTGGAGCCCGCCCAGGCCGCGGACGCGGCCGGTCGGCCATCCGTGCCGGCTGTCGGTGCCGGCGTAGATCGTGGTGAGGCGTGGAAGCATGCCCGTGTGCTGGCCTCGACGATCGTGACCATCGATTACCACACCGGTGGTGAGCCGTTTCGGATCGTGCCCGACCCGCCGGTGACGATGCGCGGAGAGACCGTCGCCGAGCGCCGGGCCCACGCCATCGAGGACCCCGACGTGCAGGCGTTGCGGGCCGTGCTGTGCTCCGAACCGCGGGGCCACGCCGACATGTACGGCGGGTTCATCGTGCCTCCGGACGACGCGGGGGCCGACCTCGGAGTCCTGTTCTGGCACAAGGACGGCTTCTCGACCGCCTGCGGCCACGGCACCATCGCGCTGGGGGTCTGGGCGGTGGAGACCGGCCGGGTCACCGCCCCAGCGACCGGCAGCGCCGACGTGGTCATCGACGTCCCGTCGGGCCGCGTCACCGCGCGGGTCCATCGCGAGGACGGGCGGGTGGTCGCGGTGGACTTCGTCAACGTGCCCAGCTGGGTGGTCGCCACCGACGTGCCGGTGTCCACCTCCCGCGGCGAGGTCCGGGTCGATGTGGCCTACGGCGGCGCGGTCTACGCATCGCTGCCGGCCGAGCAGGTGGGCCTGTCCGTGACCCCCCGGCACCTGGGTGACCTCATCACCCTCGGACGCGAGATCAAGTGGGCCCTGAACGACACCCCGTATGCGGTGCACCCGACCGACCCGAGGCTCGACGGGATCTACGGCACGATCTGGTTCGACGACCTCGGCGACCTCGACGACCTCGACGACCTCGACGACCTCGGCGACCTCGATGACCTAGGCGGCACGGCGGGCCAGGTGCACCAACGCAACGTGACCGTCTTCGCGGACGGCGAGGTCGACCGGTCGCCCTGCGGCTCGGGGACGAGCGCCCGCCTCGCCATCCTGGCGGCGGACGGCCGGCTGCCGCACGGCACCCGGCTGCGCCATGACTCCATCGTCGGGAGCACGTTCACCGGCCTGGTCCTCGAGTCGGTCGAGGTGGACGGCCGGCCCGCCGTGATCCCCCAGGTCACCGGGATGGCCTACCGCACCGGCGACCACGTGTTCTCGGTGGACCCGGCCGACCCACTGGTGCCCGGGTTCGTCCTGCGGTGAGGTTCTACGACGCGGAGGCGGTGGCCGCGCTCGGACCGGCCGCCGCGGTCCAGGCGATCACTGACGCCCTCCGCAACGGGTTCGACCCCGCCGGCGACCCGGCGCGCATACCGGTCGAGCTCGACGGGGGTCAGCTCCTGCTCATGCCGTCGCAGACGTCGGCCGCGGCCGGCGTCAAGGTGGCGACCGTCGCCCCCGGGAACCCGGCCCGGGGCCGACCCCGTATCCAGGGCGTCTACCTGCTCTTCGACGCCGACACGCTCACCCCGCGGGCCGTCCTCGACGGCACCGCCCTCACCGCGCTGCGCACACCCGCGGTCTCAGTCGCCGCAGTCATTGGGCGGCTGCCCGACCGGCCGCTGCGCGTCGTCATCATCGGTGCCGGGCCGCAGGCCACCGGTCACGCCACGACGCTCGCCGCTGTCCGCTCGCTCGCCGCCGTCACCCACCTGGTGCGCGACCCGTCAAGGGGGCCGGTCGGTGCTCTGGCCCTCAGCTGTGCCTCGGCCGAGGCCGCGCTGCGGTCCGCCGATGTCGTCGTTTGCGCGACGTCGGCCCGGACACCCGTCTTCGACTCCGCGCTGTTGGCCGACGAGGTCGTCGTGGTCGCGGTCGGCTCGCACGAGCCCGAGGCCCGCGAGCTGGATGCGGCCCTGCTCGGTCGCGCCACGGTCGTGGTGGAAGACGTGGCGACCGCCCTGCGCGAGGCCGGGGACGTGGTCCTCGCGGTCGGGGAGGGCATGCTCCGGCCGGAGAAGCTCGTCCCCATGAGCTCGGTGCTGACGGATGTCGCGGACGTCCCCGCCACCGGCCCCGTGGTCTTCAAGGGTGTGGGGATGGCCTGGGAGGACCTCGTCGTGGCCCTCGCCGTCGTCGACCGCGCGTAACCGTTCCGTGGCTCCACGGCATCCCCGGTGGTGACCTGTCACTCCCCCGCCGGTCACGAACCGGAGCCCCTGCTGGGCCCGTCGTCGGGAAAACCGGGTGAGGAGCGTCCGACCCGACGCGTAACGTCGAGGCATCATGCGACTCCCCTACGAGGATCCCGGCACCCCGGACCTACGCGGCCCGATGCACCTCCTGGGCTGGATAGGGCGGGGACAGTGGCGCACCCTGGCCGTCGCCACCGTGTTCGGCGTGCTGTGGATGGTGACGCAGGCCTTTTTCCCGGCGGCCATGGCCCGCGCGATCGACGGCGGCATCGTCGCCCGCGACAACCGCACCCTGCTGCTGTGGTGCGGGGTCCTCGTCGTGCTCGGCATCGTCAGCGCGCTCGCCGGCACCTTTCGGCACTACTTCGCCGTGCACAACTGGCTGCGCGCGACCTTCCGCTCGGTGCAGCTCATCGGCTGGCACAGCGCCGACGTCGGAGCCGCCCTCCCGCGCACGACCCCGACCGGTGACGTGGTCGCCACCGTCGCGTCCGACGCGATGCGGCTCGGTGGCCTCTACGACGTCTTCGCCCGCATGGTGGGCGCCGTCGTCAGCTACGTCGTGGTCGCCGTCGTCCTCCTGTCGACCTCGCGCACGCTGGGCCTGGTCGTGCTCATCGGCGTCCCCGTCCTCGTCGCCCTCCTCAGCTTCGTCGTCCGTCCCCTGCAGAAGCGGCAGGCCCACCAGCGCGAGGAGTCGGGCCGGCTCATCAGCCTCGGCGCCGACACCGTGGCCGGCCTGCGGGTGCTGCGCGGCATCGGGGGCGAGCACACCTACCTGCGCCGGTATGCCGGTCAGTCCCAGCAGGTGCGTCGGGTCGGCTACCGGGTGGCCGGGGTGCAGGCAGCCCTCGACGCGGCCCAGGTGCTGCTGCCCGGGGTGTTCGTCCTGGTCGTGACGTGGCTCGGCGCCCGAGCGGCGCTGGCCGGTGACATCAGCGTCGGCGAGCTCGTCGCCTTCTACGGGTACTCGGCCTTCCTGGTCCTGCCCCTGCGCACGGCGACGGAGTTCGTCGACCGGTTCACCCGAGCCCACATCGGCGCCGGCAAGATCATCCGGGTCCTGTCGGTGCGCCCCGACCACGAGGACCAAGAGGCGCACGCCGGGGCGGCCCGGGGCACCCCGGAGCCACCTCCGGGCGCACCCCTGGTCGACGAGCGAAGCGGGGTCATCGTCGAGGCCGGCCTGCTCACCGCCGTGGTCTCGGCGCGACCCGAGGACTCCGCGGCCGTCGCCGACCGGCTCGGCCGGTTCGGTCCCGACGCCGCGGGTGTCCGGCTCGGGTCCACGCCGCTGCTCGACCTCCCCCTGGAGAGCGTTCGCCGCCGGGTCGTCGTCAGCGAGACCGACCCTCGCCTCTTCACCGGCACCCTGCGCGCCGAGCTCGACCCATGGGGCGTCCACAGCGACGCCGCGATCCTCGACATGCTCGCGGTGGCCAGTGGCGAGGACGTCCTGGAGGCGCTGGCCGACGGCCTCGACAGTGCGGTGGAGGAACGAGGCCGCTCCTTCTCGGGCGGCCAGCGGCAGCGGATCGCGCTGACCCGTGCTCTCCTCACCGACGCCGACACCCTCGTCCTCGTCGAGCCGACGAGCGCGGTCGACGCGCATACGGAGGCCCGGGTCGCCGGACGGCTGGCGGCCGCCCGGCGGGGACGCACGACGGCCGTGATGACGGCCAGTCCCCTCGTGCTCGACCACGCCGACCGGGTGCTCTTCCTCCAGGGCGGCGTGGTCCGGGCGAGCGGCACCCATCACGAGCTGATGCGGCGGGACGCCACTTACCGCGCGGTGGTCGTGCGGGGCGAGCCCGACGAGACCGACGAGCCCGGCGAGATCGGCGAGACCGATGAGGCCAGCGAGCCCAGGCAGCCGGTCGGGTCGGCTGGACGGAGGGAGGGCTGATGGCGTTCCTGATGACACCGCCCACGCGGACGACGCTCCCCGTGGCCGAGATGACGTCCGTGCGAGCCCACACCGCTGGGCTGCTGCGTCGGCACCGCCGGCAGCTGACGTTCGTCGTCGGGCTGCACGCGCTGGCGGCCGTGGCGGCCCTGGTGGCGCCTCGCATCGTCGGGCAGCTCGTCGACACGGTGACGCAGCACGGCACCCTCGAGACCGTGGACCGGCTGGCCATGGTGCTCGCCGCGTCGGTCGTCGTCCAGACGGTGCTCACCTGGTTCGCCCGGCGGGCGGCGTTCCAGATGGGCGAGGACTTCTTCGCGGAGCTGCGTGAGCAGTTCATGGACCGCGTCGTCGCGCTGCCGCTCTCGACGGTGGAGCGGGCCGGCACCGGCGATCTCGTGTCGCGGACGACCAACGACGTCGAGGCGCTGTCCCACGTGGCGCGGTTCGGGATCCCGGCCATCTTCGTCGCCGTCGTCACCCTCGTCATCACGGTCGCGGCGGCGCTGGTGACGAGCTGGCTGGTCGCCCTGCCGATCTTCATCGGGGTGCCCATCATCTGGCTCTCCACCCGCTGGTACCTCCGCTTCGCCCCTGACGGCTACCTGCGCGAGCGCGCCACCTACGCGGTGATGAACGGCGTCGTCACCGAGACCGTCGACGGCGCCCGCACCGTCGACGCGCTGCGGCTCGGCGCCCGCCGGAAAGCGCGCATCGACCGGGCTCTGTCCGACGCGTTCGACGCGGAGACCTACACCCTGCGGCTGCGGATGTGGTGGTTCCCGCAGGTCGAGATCGCCTACCTGCTGCCGGTCGCGGTGACCCTGCTGTGGGGCGGCCTCCTGGTCGCGGGCGGGCAGACGACGGTGGGCACGGTCACCGCCGTGGCCCTCTACGTCCAGGCACTGGCGCTGCCGATGGACGACCTGCTCATGTGGCTCGACGAGATCCAGGTGGGCGCCACGTCGCTCGCCCGGGTCATCGGCATCGGCGACGTCCCCCCCGACCGCACGGCGACCGGTGAGACGCCGCGCGACGCCCGGCTCGAGGTCGACGACGTCCGGTATGCGTATCGACCTGATCGCGACGTGCTCAAGGGTGTCTCCCTCGACCTGCGGCCGGGCGAGCGGCTGGCCATCGTCGGCCCGTCGGGGGCCGGCAAGTCGACCCTCGGCCGGCTGATGGCCGGTGTGGACCGCCCTCGCACCGGCCGGATCGACGTCGGCGGGGTGCGCCTGGTCGACCTCGAGCTCGACCAGCTCCGCGGCGAGGTCGCCCTGGTGACACAGGAGCACCACGTGTTCGTGGGCACCCTCGCCGACAACCTCCTGCTGGCGCAGCCGGCCGCCTCGCGGGAGACCCTCCTGGCGGCGATGGCGGCGGTCGACGCGGAGCCGTGGGTCCGGACCCTCCCGGACGGGCTCGACACCCTGGTCGGCAGCGGCGGCCATGCCCTCACGGAGGCCCAGGCCCAGCAGCTCGCCCTGGCCCGGCTCGTGCTCGCCGACCCGCATACCCTCGTGCTCGACGAGGCGACGTCGCTGCTCGACCCGCGCGCCGCCCGTCATCTGGAGCGGTCCCTCGCCGCCGTCGTCTCCGGCCGGACCGTCGTCGCCATCGCCCACCGCTTGCACACCGCGCACGACGCCGACCGGGTCGCCGTGGTCGACGACGGCCGGATCACCGAGATCGGCACCCACGACGAGCTCATCGCCTCCGGCGGGGCGTATGCGGCCCTCTGGCGCTCGTGGCGCGACGAGCCCAGCGAGCGGACCTCGGTCTGACGACCGGCCCGGGTCAGCCCGGTGGCGGGACGGAGAACGACAGGGGCTCCCGGGGAGAACGGCATGCGACAGCACGACGAACGAGGCGTCCACCTGAGCGTGGCCTCCCCGGCCAGGGCCGGTGAATGGCCTATGGTGGCAGTCGCCGCCTGCCGTTGGGCGGTTTGCCGGATCTGGGACCGGCCGATATGTCAGAGGAAGTCGATCTGTGTCCGACCTTAGCCGCCGACGCCTCCTTGCGGGGGGGATCGGGCTCAGCGCCGCCGCTGCGCTCGCCGCCTGCGACCGTCTGGTGGAGCCTCGGGGCGACCAGGCGGGCGCCTCGTCCGACACGACCGCCACCCCCCGACCCGCCGACCCAGGGGAGCCGCCGGCGACCCAGCCGTCGACCACTGCTCCCGCCGCCCCGGGCACCGACGGTTCCTGGCGGGACAGCGGCCCTCAGCCCCACCAGCCGGCTGTGGAGAAGCTCAAGGCCGGTGATGCCCCGCCGCAGTTCGTCGTCATCTCCTGGGACGGCGCCGGCGAGAGCGTGAAGAACCCGCTGCTCGCACACTTCCGCGGTGTGTCGCAGGAGCTCGGGGCATCGATGACCCTGTTCCTGTCCGGGCTCTACACGCTCCCGAACAGCAAGCGCACGCTCTACAAGCCGCCCGGCAAGCCCGTCGGGTCCTCGTCCATCCCCTTCCTCGCCGACGAGTCGGTGCACGCCACCATCGACGGAATCGGCAAGGCCTGGCTCGAGGGCCACGAGATCGGCACCCACTTCAACGGTCACTTCTGTGGGGCCAAGGGCGTCGGGTCGTGGACGCCCGACCAGTGGAAGGACGAGATCGACCAGGCGGTGGGCTTCGTCAAGAACTGGCGGACCAACACCGGGTTCACCGACCTCGACCCCCTGCCGTTCGACTACTCGAAGGAGCTCGTCGGCGCGCGGACGCCCTGCCTGGAGGGGTCGGCGAACCTCCGCACGGCCGCCAACGACCTGGGCTGGCGCTACGACACCAGCTCGAACGGCATCCAGATGTGGCCGAGCAAGGCCGGCAAGCTGTGGGCCCTCGACCTGCAGTCGATCCCCTTCGTGGGCCACAAGGGCCAGGTCATGTCGATGGACTACAACATGATGTACAACCAGTCCAAGACGCCCACTGGAGACGCCGCCAAGCACGCGCAGTGGCAGCAGGAGGCCGCCGACTCCTACCTCGCCGGCTTCCAGCGGGCCTACGACGGCAACCGCGCGCCGCTCATCATCGGCAACCACTTCGAGAGCTGGAACGGCGGCATCTACATGACCGCGGTGGAGCAGGTGATGCGCAAGATCGCCACCTACCCCGATGCCCGCCTCGTGTCGTTCCGCCAGCTCTGTGACTACCTTGACGCGCAGGACCCCGCCGTGCTCGCCCAGCTGCGCACCCTGCAGATCGGCGCCGCGCCCAAGAACGGGTGGAAGACCTTCCTCACGGCCTGACGGGGCGTAACTCTGGCGCCTCGACCTCGTTAGAAGGTCTGGACGGGTGACGCTGGCTCCGGTCGACGTGACCCGACTGCAGGAGGGCCGGTCGTCACGGCCGGTCCGTCCCTCCTCGCCGGGGGGCGGGGGGCGGTTCACACGACACGCGGGAAGACCGGGCACACGTCAGGGCGGTCGCGAGAGCCGTCACTCAGGCGGGTCGGGTCCGGGTTCCGCAGCGCGAGGGGGTGCCGCGGAACCCGGATCGCACGCCGGGCTCAGGTCCAGCGACGGGCCGGTGGGTCAGCCGTGCATGTAGGGCGCGACGACGACCTCGACCCGCTGGAACTCCTTGACGTCCGAGTAGCCCGTGGTCGCCATCGCCCGGCGCAACGCACCGATGACGTTCGTCGTCCCGTCGGCGACCCGACCCGGACCGAAGAGGATCTCCTCCAGCGGGGCCGTCGCACCGACCTCCACCCGCTCGCCGCGCGGTAGTTCGCCGTGATGCGCCTCCGGCCCCCAGTGGAACCCCTGGCCCGGCGCGTCCGCCGCCCGCGCCAGCGCCGCCCCGAGCATCACCGCGTCGGACCCGCAGGCGATCGCCTTGACGATGTCCCCGGACGTGCCGACCCCACCGTCGGCGATGACGTGCACATAGCGCCCGCCGGACTCGTCGAGGTAGTCGCGCCTCGCCGCGGCGACGTCGGCGATGGCGGAGGCCATGGGGGCGTGGATGCCGAGCGTGAGGCGGGTCGTGTGCGCCGCGCCGCCACCGAACCCGACGAGCACCCCCGCGGCGCCGGTGCGCATGAGGTGCAGCGCCGCGGTGTAGGTGGACGCCCCGCCGACGATGACCGGAATGTCGAGCTCGTAGATGAACCGTTTGAGGTTCAGTGGCTCGGCCTGCCCCGAGACGTGCTCGGCGCTCACCGTCGTCCCCCGGATGACGAACAGGTCACAGCCGGCGTCGACGACGGTCCTCCAGTGCTGTTGCGTGCGCTGCGGGCTGAGCGCCCCGGCGACGGTCACGCCCGCCTGGCGAACCTCGCGCAGGCGCTCGGCGATGAGCTCAGGCTTGATCTCCTCGGCGTAGATCTGCTGCATCCGCCCGGTGGCCTTGGCCGGGTGGAGGCCGACGATCTCCTCGAGATACGGCTCCGGGTCTTCGTAGCGGGTCCACAGGCCCTCGAGGTCGAGCACCGGCAGGCCGCCCAGCCGGCCGAGGGCGATCGCCGACTGCGGTGACATGACCGAGTCCATCGGTGCCGCGATCACGGGAATGGTGAAGTGGTAGGCGTCGATCTGCCACGAGACCGACACCTCCTCCGGGTCTCGGGTGCGGCGAGAGGGGACGACGGCGATGTCGTCGAAGGAGTAGGCGCGGCGGCCGCGCTTGCCCCGACCGATCTCGATCTCGGTCACGACCGTGGCCTCGCGTCCCTGCGTCGTCCGTGGATCACCGGCCGAGCCTATCGACGTCCCGCCTTTGCGACCGAACGCCGCGTTCGGTTGCGCACGCGCCGGTGCACCGGCGCGTTCGTGGCCGAACGCGGCGTTCGGTCGAGATGGGGGCGGGGGAGACTAGGGGGCGTGGCCCTCGACCCGGCGACCCTGTCGCCCGCTGCCCTCGACTTCCTGCGGGTGCGGCACCTGGCGACCCTGACGACGCTGCGGGCCGACGGGAGCCCGCACGTCACGCCCGTCGGCTTCACCTGGGACCCCGAGCGGCGCGTCGCCCGGGTGATCACCAGCGGCACCAGCCGCAAGGCGCGACACGCGGCCGCCGGTCGCCGCGCGGTGCTCTGCCAGGTCGACGGCCGGTGGTGGCTTTCGCTCGAAGGGCCCGCGCGGGTCCTCGACGACCCCGCCTCCGTGCGGGACGCCGAGCAGCGGTATGCCGCCCGCTACCGGACCCCGCGCGTCAACCCCCTGCGGGTGGTGGTCGAGGTCGCTGTCGACCGGGTGCTGGGCAACCTCTAAAGGGGCCCCGCGCGGCTAGCGGCGCGCGCGAGCGCTGCTGCGGTCGTTGGCCTTCTGCAGCGCGTCAACCAACTCGAGCTTGGTCATTCGGGAGCGGCCGGTGACGCCGAGCCGGGTGGCCAGCTCGTAGAGGTGTGCCTTGCTGGCGTTGGCGTCGACCCCGCCCGCCGTGGGCTTGGTGCTGTCGCGCCCGCCCTCCTTGGCGCGCTCGTCGGACGGCCCGTACTCGTCCTTGCGCTCCCAGTGGTCACCCACCTTCTCGTGGGTGTGCTTGAGGGAGGCGAACGCGGTCTGGTGGGCCCGCCGTTCGTCGCCGTCGTAGGTGTCGATCGCCGAGTCGTAGGTCTCGGCGAACGTCTGCTGCGCCTGACGGCCGGACCGCTGCAGCGTGCTGGGCAGCTCGCTCTGCTTGGCCTTGCCGCTCTTGGTGGTCTTCGGCATACGGCTGATTCTGCCAACGCCTCGGCCCCCCTGTCCCGCCGTGCGGTCGAGCGGTCGTGCGGTCGTGCGGTCGAGCGGTCGAGCGGTCGAGCGGTCGAGCGTCAGGGCAGCCGGCCCACGTGGACCCGCCAGTGCCGCCCGGCCCGCCAGTGCGCCACGACCGCTCGCTCGAGAGCGGTGCCCTGGGGTAGGTCGACGACGGGTGCGAGGTCGCCCCCGAACACGAACTTGCGCACCGAGGCGTCACCGTCGTCATCCTTCGGGGGTCCGATCCGGAACAGCTGCTGGAAGGCGAGGATGTTCGACGACGCGGGCAGGTACTCCCCCAGCTGCGGGTCGAGCAGCCACGAGACGCAGAACCTGACCCGCAGCCGCTCCTCCGGGAACCGGCGGCGCAGCAGCGAACGCCCGGCCCGCAGCGACTCCAGCACGGCGCCGGGCGCCAGGGGGCCCGTCTCCGGCACGTGCAGGTTGACGCACACGTCCCCCTGCGCGTAGGCGGCCCCGTCCTCCTGCAGCCAGGCGCCGGTGCGCAGCCCGGCCGCGGACCGCTCGTGCTGCAGCCGCCCCACCTGGAGGACCGACCCGACGAGGTGCCGAGTCAGCCAGCCGCCCAGCTCGTCACCGAGGCCGATGTGTCCGGCCCACAGCCGGTTGCGCACCAGCATCCGGCCCACGTCGCCGAGCGTCGCGGCCACGACGGCCGGCGGGATGCCGCGGGTCCGGGCCCAGGCCAGGGTCGTAGGGAGAGTCTCGGCGAACGCGAGGACAGGCAGGTACGCCACGGTGTGAGGCTCCCCCGGCGGCCGGGACGGGAGCCCTGGCGGGGGCGACGGACGACCGATGGCCGCCCGAAGTCCGTCAGCCGTCGCGGTGACCCAGTCGGCGAGATCCGGTGCGGCGCATACCTGCTCGTCGGCGTACCACACCGCGGCGAGGTCGGCGTCGGGGACGGCGAACAGGCTGAGGGCCTGCGCCGTCAGCGTCACGGCCGGTCAGCGCGACGGGTAGTTGGGTGCCTCGACGATCGACTGGACGTCGTGCGGGTGGCTCTCCTTGAGACCGGCCGCGGTGATGCGCACGAAGCGGCCGCGTTCCTTCAGCTCGGAGACGCTGTGCGCACCGACGTAGAACATCGACTGATGAAGGCCGCCGATGAGCTGGTGCGCGACGGCCGAGACCGGGCCTCGGTAGGCGACCTGCCCCTCGATCCCCTCGGGCACGATCTTGTCGTCACTGGTGACGTCGGCCTGGAAGTAGCGGTCGCGGGAGAACGACTTCTTGCCCCGGGACGCCATGGCGCCGAGCGACCCCATGCCCCGATAGGCCTTGAACTGCTTGCCGCCCACGAGCACCAGCTCGCCCGGTGACTCCTCGCAGCCGGCAAGGAGGGAGCCGATCATCACCGTGTCGGCACCGGCCACGAGGGCCTTGGCGATGTCACCGGAGTACTGGAGGCCGCCGTCGCCCACCACGGGGACACCGGCCCGCCGCGCGGCGAGTGACGCCTCGTGGATGGCGGTCACCTGCGGGACGCCGACGCCCGCCACGACCCGGGTCGTGCAGATCGAGCCCGGTCCGACGCCGACCTTCACCCCGTCGACCCCCGCGTCCACGAGCGCCTGGGCGCCCTCGCGGGTGGCGATGTTGCCCGCGAGCACCTGCACGTGTCGGGTGGCGGGATCGGACTTCAGTCGCCGGATCATGTCGAGCATGAGCCGCGCGTGGCCGTTGGCGACGTCGGGGACGAGGACGTCGACCCCGGCCTCGACGAGGGTGGTCGCGCGCTGCCAGGCGTCACCGAAGTAGCCGATCGCGGCAGCGACGAGCAGGCGGCCGTGACCGTCGTTGCTGGCCTGCGGGAACTGCTCGGACTTGACGAAGTCCTTGACGGTGATGAGCCCGGCGAGCCGGCCTTCGCCGTCGACGATGGGCAGCCGCTCTCGCTTGTGCTGGCGCAGCAGGGCGGTCGCGTCCTCCCGGCTGATGCCGACCGGCGCGGTGACCAGCGGCATCGGGGTCATCACCTCGTCGACCTTGGTCGTGGCCCACTCGGCCACGGGCGTGAAGCGCAGGTCGCGGTTGGTGATGATGCCGAGCAGCCGGCTGTCGGTGTCGACGACGGGGAGCCCTGAGACGCGGTACTGACCGCAGATCTCGTCGAGCTCCTCAAGGGTCGCGTCGGCGCCGATCGTCACGGGGTTGGAGATCATGCCGGTCTGGGTCCGCTTGACGAGGTCGACCTGGTAGGCCTGGTCGCCGATCGACAGGTTGCGGTGCAGGACGCCGATCCCACCCTGACGGGCCATGGCGATGGCCATCCGGGACTCGGTGACGGTGTCCATCGCGCTTGAGACCAGCGGCACCCGCAGGGTGATCTCCCGGGTGAGGCGGGTCGTCGTGTCGACCTCGCTCGGGACCACGTCGGTCTCGCCCGGGAGGAGGAGCACGTCGTCGTAGGTCAGCCCGAGCGGCGCCAGCAGCGGGGTCTCGTCGGGCGGGTCGGACGGACCAAGGCTCATCGCCTGATTCTAGTGGCCGCCACGACAGCAGCCGACGAGGCGCAGGAGGGGCGCGTCAGCCCTGCGTGCCGTCCGACGCGCTGCCGACGGAGGTGCTCGCCGGGCGGCCGGCCGCGCCGGCGCCCGTCGACGACGCGCCCTTCGGGACGGTCGCCGGCCGAGGCGTCGTGCCCGACGTCGCGGAGGGCGTGTCCCCCGATGCCGCGGAGGGCGTGGCCGCCGATGTCCCGGAGGGCGGCGTCCCCGACGCAGAGCTCGCGCCGTTCCTAGCGCCCTGACCCGCGCCCTGGTGGCCGACGCCCTGGTTGCCGTTGCTGCTCTGGGGGCCGCTGTCGCCGCTGTTGCCGCTGTTGGCGTTGCTGCCCGGGGCAGGGGCGGTCGTGCCGGAGCCCGCAGGCGGAGTGACACCGCCGGATCTACCCTGACCCGCGTTGCCGTTGCCCTGGGCGGCTCCCTGGCCGGTGTTCCCCGAGCCCTGCCCCTGGCTGCCGGCGGTATGCGTCGACCCGCTGGTGCTTGACCCGTTGGAACCCGAGCCGCTGGAACCTGAGCCGGTGGACGCGGGCGAGCCGGCGCCGCCGGTCACGTCCACGTCCTTCCCGTTCCCGGTCTGCGGCGCGGCGGACGACCCTCCGGCGGTCGCCCCGCCAGGGGAGGTCTCCCCCGCAGAGGTCGTGCCCGTGGTCGAACCCGTGGTGGCGGTGTCCGGCGCTGTGCCCTGAGACCCACCGCGGGCTGATCCTGGGCTCGTCGTCGTGCCCGGAGCGACGACGCCTCGGTCACCATCGCCCGAGTCGCTCGAGGAGCCCGAGACGCCCGCGACGCCCGCGACGCCCGCGACGCCCGAGTCGCCCGTGACGATGCGGCCGTCCGCGGCGAGGCGAGCGCCGACCCCCGAGGCGGAGGACCGGTCAGCCGAGCCAGCCGTACCGGCCGAGCCGGCCGTGTCAACCGTGTGGGCCGTGTCGGCCGGGTCCGCCCGGGTCTCTGGCCGAGCGTCCGAGGCCCCATCGGACCCACGCGGGAGCCCGGCGGAGGGGCCTGTCCCCGAGGACATGGTCCCCGTGAGCGCGCCGACCGCGGCCCAGCCGGCCGGGGATGAGGTGGTCGAGGGAAGGAGCAGTCGGCCCGGCACGAGGCCCGGACCGGCGAACGGCAGCCCGAGCGCCTGCAGGGTCTTCGGGAGCACCCGGTTGTGGGCCCAGTCGGCGGCCGTCGCCGGCGCGTTGGGTCCGCCCTCGATCGCCGCCGCCACCGTGGCGCCGGACACGGCCACACCGAGCGCCGCGAGCACGGTCAGTCCGCGATGCCGATGAGACCGGCGTCCGCGCGGTCCAGGACGGGCGATCGGGGCGTCCACGTGCCGGGCGACGGCCAACAGCAACGAACCCAGCTCGTCGTCGGTGTCGAGGCGCGCACCGACCCGGTCGAGCAGCTGGTCGTCGGCCAGCAGGCTGCTGAGCGGGGTGGGCTTCACGAGGCCACCCCTTCGGTGTCGGCGAGCAGGGCCCGCAGCTTGGTGAGCGCACGATGCTGGGCGACGCGGACGGCTCCCGTCGTCATGTTGAGCGCGGCCGCGGTCTCCTCGGTCGACATGCCGACCGCGACCCGGAGGGTGAGGATCTCCTGCTGTTGAGCCGGAAGCGTACGGATCAGGGCCATCGCCCGGTCGGTCGCGTCCCTGACGACGGCGACGTGCTCCGGTCCGGCGCTGTCGTCGACGGTGTCGGGGACCTGAGCGACGGCGGCCGGTCCGCGAATCAGCAGGCGTTGCGCGTCGACGGTCTTGTGAGCGGCGATGGAGTAGACGAACGCCTCGAAGGGCAGCCCGCGATGCTCGTAGGTGCGCAGGCCGGTATGGACGGCCATGCACACCTCCTGCGCCACGTCCTGGGCGACGTCCTCGGCTCCGAAGCGACCCAGCCGGGCCCGCGCATACCGCAGAGCCAACTGCCTGACCCTGCCCATGAGGATCTCGGCCGCACCGCCGTCGTCGCGCTGGGCGACGGCGGCCAGGTCACGCAGCCCCGACGGCGCATCCCCATCGTCCATCGACCGTGAGCCGGAGGTCGTTACGCGGCCTGTCCGAGGAGTGGACACGTCCGCATGCCCGGACCTGGGCTCGGGGGCCGTCTCCTGGGGCCGACGCGTCACGGGTTCGCGACCCGCCCACGACACCGCCGTGCTCACCACACCCCCGTCGTACCGTTCGTCGGCCGTCCGCTCCGACGATGTGGCTCATGCCGCTCATGCCGTTGATGTCGCTGATGCCACTGCGCCCGACCGAACCTTACCGGCGCGGGGGGCCACGCGGAGTCCGGTTGCCCGAACCGTCCTGACGAAGGCCAGGGAAAACCGTGATCGATCCGTGACGAGTGAAGGGCGGGCTGGGGGGGTACATGATCCCCGGCACCGGCAATCGCCGCAACCGGACCCCGAACCGCAACTCGTCCGGAGCGGCTCACGACGACGACACGATACGGAGGAGACATGGCAGAGATCTCCCGGCTTCCCGGCCCGGTGGCGGACCTATGGGACTGGCAGCTGCACGGGCTGTGCCGCGGCGAGAACCCCGAGGTCTTCTTCCACCCCGAGGGCGAGCGTGGCCCGGCGCGACGCAACCGCGACTCAGCGGCCAAGGCCGTGTGTGAAACCTGCCCCGTGCTCGTGCCGTGCCGGGCCCACGCCCTTCAGGTCCGTGAGCCCTACGGCGTCTGGGGCGGGATGACCGAGGACGAGCGTGAGGCGGCGTATGCGCTACGCCGGCCCGCGCCGTTGGCGACGGGTCTCGCCGCGTCGTAGGCCCGGCCTACCGGAGCGGTCAGCGGGCACGAACCCGTTTGACAACGGTGTCAGGTGCCGTTCCGCCCAGTCGTTCCTGTCGAGCGGTCCGCGCGGCCGCCCGTCGACATCAAGGGCATGACGACGAACATGACGACGGGCCGTCCCCCGAGAGGGACGGCCCGTCGCCACGCTGCGGCTGCGGCTGCGGCTGCGGCTGCGGCTGCGGTCAGTGACCGTGTCCGTGACCGGATGTGGCCGTGGCCTCCTCGGTCTCCTTCTTCTCCACGACGAGGGTGTCCGTGGTGAGGATCATCGAGGCGATGGACGCGGCGTTGCGCAGGGCCGACCGGGTGACCTTGACCGGGTCGATGACGCCGGCGCCGACGAGGTCGCCGTACTCGCCCGTCGCGGCGTTGAAGCCGTGGCCCATGGGCAGCTCGGCGACCTTCGAGGTGACGACGTAGCCCTGGACGCCCGCGTTCTCGGCGATCCAGCGCAGCGGCTCGGCCGAGGCCTTGCGGACGATCGCGGCACCGGTGGCCTCGTCACCCTCGAGCTTGAGGTCGTCGATCGCCGAGACGGCCTGGATGAGGGCCGAGCCACCACCGGCGACGATGCCCTCCTCGATGGCCGCGCGGGTCGCCGAGATGGCGTCCTCGATGCGGTGCTTCTTCTCCTTGAGCTCCACCTCGGTGTGCGCGCCGACCTTGATGACGCAGACGCCGCCGGCGAGCTTGGCGAGGCGCTCCTGGAGCTTCTCGCGGTCCCAGTCGGAGTCGGTCCGCTCGATCTCGGACTTGATCTGCGCGATCCGCCCGTCGACGTCGGCCTTGTCACCGAGGCCGTCGATGACCGTGGTGTTGTCCTTGGTCACAACGATGCGACGGGCCTGGCCCATGAGGTCGAGACCGGCACCGTCGAGCTTGAGGCCGACCTCCTCGGCGATGACCTGGCCACCGGTGAGGATGGCGAGGTCCTGCAGCATCGCCTTGCGGCGGTCGCCGAAGCCGGGCGCCTTGACCGCGGCGACGTTGAACGTGCCCCGGATCTTGTTGACCACGAGCGTCGACAGGGCCTCGCCGTCGACGTCCTCGGCCACGATGAGCAGCGGCTTGCCCGACTGGACGACCTTCTCCAGCACGGGGAGCAGGTCCTGGATCGAGGAGATCTTGCCCTGGTGGATGAGGATGTAGGCGTCCTCCAGGACGGCCTCCATGCGCTCGGTGTCGGTGACGAAGTACGCCGAGATGTAGCCCTTGTCGAACTGCATGCCCTCGGTGAACTCGAGCTCGGTCGCCGTCGTCGAGGACTCCTCGACGGAGATGACGCCGTCCTTGCCGACCTTGTCGAACGCCTCGGCGATGGTCTTGCCGATGGTCTCGTCCTGGGCGGACAAGGTGGCGACGGAGGCGACCTCGCTGGTGCCGTCGACCTCGCGGGCGTTCTCCAACAGCCGGTCGTTGACCGCCTGCACGGCCTTGTCCATGCCGCGCTTGAGCGCGGCCGGAGCGGCTCCGGCCGCGACGTTGCGCAGGCCTTCCTTGACCATCGCCTGGGCGAGGACCGTCGCGGTCGTCGTACCGTCACCAGCGACGTCGTTGGTCTTGGTCGCGACCTCCTTGGCGAGCTGGGCGCCGAGGTTCTCGAAGGAGTCCTCGAGCTCGATCTCCTTGGCGATGGTGACACCGTCGTTGGTGATCGTGGGGGCGCCCCACTTCTTGTCGATGACGACGTTGCGGCCCTTGGGGCCGAGCGTCACCTTGACCGCGTTCGCGAGCGCGTCAACGCCACGCTCCAGCGCCTTGCGTGCGGAGTCGTCGAACTCCAGCGTCTTTGGCATGAATGTCCTTCTTGAGTCAGTACTTCGTGGAGGAGCAGGTGGTACGGGTATGCCGGGGCCACGCCGAGACGGCGGGCACCCGGCATACGAGGTGGTGCAGATCGGTCAGAGACCGATCGGTCGAGCGGTCGAACTCAGGTCAGGCGACCACGGCGAGCACGTCGCGGGCGCTGAGGATGAGGTACTCGTCACCCTTGTGCTTGACCTCGGTGCCGCCGTACTTGCTGTAGATCACGCGGTCGCCGACGGTGATGTCGAGCGGCACACGGTTGCCCTTGTCGTCGATGCGACCCGGGCCCACGGCCAGGACCTCGCCCTCCTGGGGCTTCTCCTTGGCGGTGTCCGGGATGACCAGGCCGGATGCCGTGGTCTGCTCGGCCTCGAGGGACTTGACCACGATGCGGTCTTCGAGCGGCTTGATGGAAACCGACACGATGTTGACCTCCCCTTCGGGAATGTCGAACCCGAAACTTCAGGTTGGTGGATGTCTGGGCTGCCCGGGGTTCGCCGTCGCGGGGGTCGACCCGCCGAGCGGTTAGCACTTCCAGGTGGAGAGTGCCAACACCCCAAATCTAGGTAGGTCGTTAGCACTCGGTCAAGTCGAGTGCCAGCACTCTCGGCGGCTAAGCCCCCCCCGAGTGCCCCCCGAGTGCCTCCCGGTCACCCGCGTGGTTGCCTTCTCGACATGGACCTCGACGCGCTCGCCCTGCTGGTGGACGGCGAGGGATGGGACCTGCTGGCGTCCCTACCGCCCTACGACCCGGCCGGCGAGCTCGCGCTCCAGACCCGGCTCCGGGCGGCGGGGTATGCCCCCGAGCTGGTCTCTGCGGCGCTCACCCAGTCGATGCTGCGGGCCCGGGCGCGCGAGAAGTTCGGCGCGTTCGCCGACCAGATGCTCTTCACCCCCGACGGCCTGGAGCAGGCGACCCGGCTGGCGGTGGCCGCCCGGCACGCGGCGCGCTACCTGCGCGCCGAGGTGCGGCTCGTGCACGACCTCGGTTGCGGGATCGGCGCCGACGCGATGGGCTTCGCCGGTCTCGATCTCGCCGTGCGCGCCGTCGATGCCGACCCGGTGACCGCGGTCGTCGCCACCCTCAACCTGCGGCACTGGCCCGACGCGGTCGCGACCCACGGTCGGGCCGAGGACGTGACCCTCCCCGAGGGCGAGGCGGTGCGGCATACCGGCCTCTGGCTCGACCCGGCCCGCCGCACCCGTGGGCCGGCCGACATCACCGGGCGGTCCCGGCGGGTCTTCTCCCTCGACGCCATCTCACCCTCGTGGTCGGAGGTGCTCCGATATGCCGCCGCGGTGCCGGCGACCGGGGCCAAGCTCGCCCCGGGCTTCCCCCATCAGGCCGTCCCCCAGGGGGCCGAGGCGCAGTGGGTGTCGTGGCAGGGCGACGTCGTCGAGTGCGCCGTCTGGTGGGGTCCGCTGGTGACGACCGCGGGGCGCACGGCGATGGTCCTACGCCCCAAGGCCGAGGCCGTCACCCTCAGCGAGGCCGACGCCGCGGGCGCACGTCCGGCCCTGGAGCGCGGGCACCCGGTCGGCCGGCTGCTCTACGAACCGGACCGAGCCGTGATCCGCGCCGGCCTCACCGGTGCCCTGGCGCGGCAGGTCGACGGCGCCGAGCTGTCGGCCGGGGTCGGCTACGTGACGAGCGACCGGGTGCTGGACGTGCCGTGGGCCCACCGCTACGCCGTCCGGGAGGCGCTGCCGTGGAACGTCAAGGCGGTGCGGGGCTGGCTGCGCGACCGCGGGATCGGGCACCTGACGATCAAGAAGCGGGGCGTGTCCCTCGATCCGGACGCGGTGCGGCAGCAGCTGCGCCCGACCGGCGACAGCGAGGCAACCCTCGTGCTGACGCGGGTGGGCAGCCAGCCTCACGCCCTGGTCGTCGACCCGGCCTGAGCCGCGTCGGGCCCCGTCTCCCCTCGTCGGCTGCCCACCGCGTCGAGCCACAGGGCGGCATACCGGGCTCCGTCGACCCCGAGGCCGACGTCGACGAGCACCGGCGAGATGCCGTGAGGGTCGTGGCTCATGTCGCCCGTCCAGCTGCGCCGGTCGACCACGGTCCGCCCGCGCGACCACGACCCGCCGAGCTCGACCCGCAGCGGCAGCCGTTCGGTGTGAAGGGCGGTGCGGTCGACGACGGCGCACACGGCGCCGGCGTCGCCGATCGTCGCCGCGGGTGCGGCGAAGCGGCGGCACTGCACCTCGATGAGGTGACCCGCAAGGCGGGTCGCCGGGTCGTCCGCGCTGATCAGTACCCGAGCCTGCTCCAGGGTCACGGTGGGTGCGTAGAAAACGTCGAGGCCGTAGAGCGTGAGCGGGATGCCCAGGTCGGCGGCCGCGTCGAAGGTGACCGCCGCGGCCTCCGGGTCGTGGAATACGTTGAACTCCGCCGACGCCGTCGCATTGCCGACGTCGACCGCGCCGCCCATGACGACGATGCCGTCGAGACCGCGGGCGACGTCGGGGTAGGAGCGCAGGAGCAGCGCGATGTTCGTCAGTGGGGCGAGGGTGACCAGCGTGACCGGTTCCGCCGAGGCCCGGACGACGTCGCGGAGCACCTCGACGGCCGGTCGTGGGTCCGGCCGGCGGGTCGACCTCGGCCAGTCGAGGTCACCCATGCCGTCCTCACCGTGCACGTGCCGGGCGTGCACGGGCCGCTCCAGCAGCGGGCGGGGGGCACCCGCGGCGACGACGACGTCGGGCCGGTTCGCCGCGTCGAGGACGGTCTGGGTGTTGGCGACGACATCGTCCAACGGCGCGTTGCCGCCGACGCAGCTCACGGCCAGCAGGTCGAGGTCCGGGTGCCGGGCGGCCAAGAGGATGGCGCAGGCGTCGTCGAGCCCGGTGTCGACGTCCAGGACCACCGGGCGAGGCATGGCCGGGAGCATACGGGGACGCCAGCGGCCGACCACCCGGCGCCGGTAGGGTCCGGCCCATGGGTGGAAACCGGGCGACGACGCAGGTATGCCGGGTCGTCACCGCCGGGGTCGGCCTGGTGCTGCTGGCGGCCTGCTCGGACGGCCCGGCACCGGCTCCGTCCTCCGCGACCTCCGGCACGCCGTCGTTGCCACCGTCCCCATCGTCCCCATCGTCGACGTCCTCGCCCGCGCCGACCGATGCGACACCGCCCGCCACCTCGACGGCGACCTCAGCGAGCGCCACCGCGACCGGCGGCCCGCCCGCGAGCTCGAGCGGCTGTGCCGACCGGCTCGCGCGGGGCCTGTCGCCGGCGCAGAAGGCCGGCCAGCTCATCATGGTCGGAGCCGAGGGTGGGCAGTCGACCACCGCGGTCGACCGGGTGATGCAGGACCAGCAGGTCGGCGCGGTCATCCTGCTCGGCCCCTGGAGCGGCGCCTCAACCGTCTCGACCGCCGGGCAGCACTGGCAGGGGCAGGCGAGGACGGCGTCCGGGGGCATCGGTGCCCTGCTGGCCACGGACCAGGAGGGGGGCCAGGTGCAGCGCCTCACCGGAGCCGGTTTCACGTCGACCCCGTCCGCCTTGACTCAAGGGAGCTCCCCCGCCGAGGTGGCCAGGACGGCCACCCTGGTGGGCGGCCAGCTGGCGGCGGCCGGAGTCACCGTCGACCTGGCACCCGTCGCCGACACCGTGTCCGCCGACTTCGCCCGGCAGAACGCGCCCATCGGGGCGTACGACCGCGAGTTCGGGCATGACCCCGAGACCGTCTCGGCCGCGGTGCGAGCCGCGGTCGGCAGCCTGCAGGGCGCCGGAGTCAGCGCGACGCTCAAGCACTTCCCCGGGCTCGGCCGCGTCACAGGCAACACCGACCTGACGGCCACGGGAACGACCGACACGGTCACGACGGCCGACGACGCCGACCTGGCACCGTTCCGGGCGGGCGTCGAGGTGGGCGTCGAGGTGGGCGCCGATCTCGTCATGGTGTCGTCCGCGCTCTACCCCAAGATCGACCCCGACCACCGGGCGGCGTTCTCCCGGGCGGTGGTCACCGGGGTGCTGCGCGAACGGCTCGGCTTCCGCGGGGTGGTCATCACCGACGACGTCGGTGCGGCCAAGGCCGTGGCCGCGGTGCCGGTCGGCGACCGGGCCGCCCAGTTCATCTCTGCGGGCGGCGACATCGTCCTCACCGCCCTCCCGTCGACCGTCCCGGCGATGGCGGGAGCCGTCGTGGCCCGGGCCGCGGCTGATCCTGCCTTCGCGTCACAGGTCGACGCGGCCGTCAGACGGGTCCTCGACCTCAAGGTGCGCCGCGGCCTCGCCACCTGCAGCTGACACCGAACCGCACGTGAGCCGACGTCGTCGGGGCGTGGCTCAGGCCCGGACCAGCGTCACCGGCATCGAGGAGTCGGCCGGCAGGTCCAGGGCCGACGGCGCCCGACCTCGAGCCACCATCTGCGCCCCGAGCGCCGCGACCATCGCCCCGTTGTCCGTGCACAGTCCCGGGCGCGGAACCCGCAGCCGGATGCCGGCCGCCTCGCACCGCTCGCCCGCCAGCGTCCGCAGCCGGGAGTTCGCAGCCACCCCGCCGCCGATGACCAGGTCGTCGACCCCTTCGGCCCGGCACGCGGCAACCGCCTTGCGCGTGAGCACGTCGACGACCGCCTCCTGGAAGCTGGCCGCGACGTCGGCCACCGGCACCGCCTCCCCGGCCCGCTCCCGCAGCTGCACCCAGCGCGACACCGCCGTCTTCAGTCCCGAGAACGAGAAGTCGAACCGGTGCCGCTCCATGTCTCGTGAGGCGGTCAGCCCCCGCGGGAAGTCGATCGCGACCGATGAGCCCGACCGGGCCTCCCGGTCGATGTGCGGGCCACCCGGGAAGGGCAGGCCCAGCACCCGGGCGACCTTGTCGAACGCCTCCCCCGCGGCGTCGTCGATCGTCGCCCCGAGCGGCTGGATGTCGCCCGTCACGTCGGGCACCAGCAGCAGGGACGAGTGCCCGCCCGACACGAGCAGCGCGAGGCACGGCTCCGGCAGCGGGCCGTGCTCGACGACGTCGACGGCCACGTGCGACGCCAGGTGGTTGACCCCGTAGATCGGCTTGCCCAGACCGACCGCCAGGGCCTTGGCCGCCGCGACCCCGATGAGCAGCGCTCCCGCCAGGCCCGGGCCGGACGTGACGGCGATCGCGTCGAGGTCCGACAGCCGCACCCCGGACTCACGGCAGGCGCGGTCGATGGTCGGCACCATGGCCTCGAGGTGCGCCCGGCTCGCG
>JAABVA010001800.1_pt1 | contig 22237 bp, 21 predicted proteins | sample 5560331 | NCBI WGS metagenome assembly JAABVA01 (sample SAMN12812661, study PRJNA571458) | rock metagenome | isolation source: Antarctica rocks | place: Antarctica: Victoria Land, Mt New Zealand sud | collected 2016-01-07
GCGGCGGGCGCCTACTGCTTGCCATTGAGCAGCCAGTACAATGGGGCGCTGCGCCCGGCGGTCGTGGTCGTCCGCGGCGGGGAGACGCGCCTGGTCCAGCGCCGCGGCGTCTTCGCCGACCTGCTCGCCTACGACGTCACGGACGAGGCGCCGTCAAGCACCCCGAGTCCCGTAGCGCCGTGGGCCGAGGTCGTGCCCGACGCCCCGTATCCCATGACCGTCGACGAGTTGCATGCCCTCCCGGACGATGGATGGACCTATGAACTGCTTAACGGGGTCTTGGTTCGTATGCCATTAAGCAGCTTCGGAGCGTCGAGTGTCGGCATGCGCCTCGCCGCACGACTAAGCGTATACGTCGAGGACAATGATCTGGGCATCGTGACGGGTGAGCAGGGCGGCTACCGCCTTGACCCTGCCCACCCGCTCGACACGGAGCTTGCGCCCGACATCGCTTTTGTGCAGGCCGACCGCCTGCCGTCCCCGACGTCTCCCGACTATTACAAAAGGGCGTCGCAACTAGCCCCCGATCTCGCCGTCGAAGTGGCGTCGGAGAACCAATACGCGCCCGGCATGGGCGCCAAGGCTAAGACATATCTCACCTTCGGCACGCGCCTCGTGTGGGTTATTTGGCCGCGTTACAAGCGCGTGGACGTGTGGCGCCCTGGAGACGAGGCTCCGACCACGCTGGGCGTCGACGACATGCTCGACGGTGAGGACGTGGTCCCCGGCTTCACCTACTCGATTGTACGCCTCTTCCCCTAACGGCCTATGATGGGCGCCGGCTTCGACCGGGACGCGACGCGCTCCATCGCCCTCTTCGACGGACCAGGCCGACCGGCGACCGGGAGCGCATCTAGTCAGTACGATATGGATAGACAATTAATAACCTTTGGTGCTAGTTGGGGAGTCTCTCCAACGCCTTTGATGCGATGGAGGTAGCCCCAATGCCTCTGTATTGCGTCAAATGGTGCGCACACGGGTGAATCAGGGTCGTCAGGACCTGTTCGATAGCCGCATCGGCCTCCCATCAGGCATCTGTGCAACAAATACTAGATCAAAGCATCGAGGACGCGAGAAAAGCGGCGGTTTCAACTAGCACCACAGGTTAATATAGGTGACGCCTTCATAGACGCGTGTAAGACGGATGGCGTCGCGGAAAGGGTGCTTCCGATGTTGCGCTCGATTAATGCTCTCGCCCTCGTTCCCCTCGCTCTCGTTCCCCTCGCTCTCGTTCCCCTCGCTCTCGTTCCCCTCGCTCTCGTTCCCCTCGCTCTCGTTCCCCTCGCTCTCGTTCCCCTCGCTCTCGTTCCCCTCGCTCTCGTTCCCCTCGCTACAGCCCGTTTCGCCGCGGCCCATGCGGCATCCCACGGCGGGGGAGCCATCATGCTCCGCTACCGCTTCGTGCCGGGACAAACTCTCGCCTACCGCTTTGTCGAATCGGGTCGGGCCACGGCGACAGGGGATCTGAGCATCCAAGACGGCTTTACGACGTCCTATCGCTCGATTGGGAGTGCGACCGTGCGCGAGCGTGTCCTGTCCGTCGACGCGCGGGGGCGCGCTACAGTGGCGGTAAGCGTGAGCTTCCTGCACGCGACGGAGACGCGCGGCCGGACGACGACGAGCCCGACGACGACAAAGACCGCGACCGTGCGGATCGCGACGGATGGCAACGGAAGCGGTGCACGGCCTCCTATACGATAGAATTGGATCAGCAACTGCGCGATCAACATGGCCGGGAGCGGACGGCGCGGACGCGGATTGTCTGGGACATGTCTTTCCGGCGCATCTAGCCGGTCCTTCGTGACTATGGGTTTACGTGCGCAACGTGAACGTGGGGCGTACGTCGCCGACCCGCAGGCGGCGATGGTTACGCACGACCGGATGCGCTAGCTCACCGAATGCGTCGACCTCGGATGCCGTGAGGAGATCGAGTTGCCGCAGCGCTTCTATGGCGACGGCGTGCGACCACTCGTTGCGCCCGCTCTGCATCTTGATAGCCAGCCCGATGCCCGCGCCGCGCACGGCCACGCAGAGCACGCCCTCGGCGCCGCTTTTGACCACCAGGCGACCTCCGGCGCGCTCCATCAGGAGGGTGTCGGGACCATTCGTGCCGTCGACATACCAAGGATGCGTAGCCATAGCCTCGGCCAGGAGTTCCAGCGTGGGCGCGTCGGTGGGCGCGCTATGCGGGTCGGCCAGATGCGCGTAGGCCTGCGCCATGCCGCGCACGGGGAGGCCGTGCACCGGCGCGCTGCAGCCGTCGATGCCAATCACGATACGCTCACGCGGAACACCGCTTAACGCCGCGACGTTGGTCAGGATACCCTGTTGCACGGGATGGTCGATGGATAGGTAGTCGTCGAGCGAGGCGTCCAGCGCCCGCGCGGACGCCAGCATACCGGCGTGCTTGCCCGAACAGTTGTTGTGCAAGGCGGTTGGCTCGCCGCCCGCGCGCCACAGCGCCGCCGCGGCTGGCTGGTACGAAGGCGCGTGCACGCCACACCGCAAGGCCTCCTCAGGCGCTCCCGCGCGTGCGAGCACCGTCCGCACGGCCTCGACGTGCCCCGGTTCGCCGTTGTGCGAGGCGCAACAGATGGCCAGGAGGGCTCCGGTCAGCCCAAAGCGTTCCGCCGCGCCCGACTGCACGACCATGGTCGCTTGCAATGGCTTGGCCGACGAGCGCAGGTAGCTCCAGGCGTCCGGGTCCCCGGCGCTGCCCAACAGGCGCCCCCGCGTGTCGACGACGGCGATGTGGCCGCCCTGGATGGTCTCGACCAAATCTCCACGCGTGCTGTGGAGTAATTCAACGCTCATCACGATCCCTTCATTGATTACGTCCGATGTTTCACATCCGCGGTCGCCGTCCCCCCTATCGCTAAATCGTCGTGCCAACGAGCTAGAATATGGCCGAGCCGCCGTCCACGCTCAATACCTGCCCGGTACACCAACAGGCGTAGTCGGAGGCGAAAAACAGCACCGCGTGGGCGATGTCCTCAGGCACGCCGAGCCGCTTCAAGGCGATCTTGTCGACGAGCGCGCGCTGCCCTTCCGCGCCGTACGACTCCCACTGTCGCTGCGTGGTCGGGTTGCTCAACACGAACCCCGGCGCCACGGCATTGACCGTGATATCCCAGGCACCCAGTTCGTGCGCCAGCTGGCGCGTCAGGCCGAGTTGCCCGGCCTTCGCGCTGGCGTAGGCCTGGATGCCGGTTAGGCTCACGCTACGGCCTGCTCCCGACGAGATGTTGACGACGCGCCCGTAGCGTTCGCGCTTCATCACCGGCGCGACGGCCCGCGCCCAGTAGAACGACCCAGTCAGGTTGATGGCGACGATGCGGTCCCAGTCGGAGCCGCTCACGCTCTCGATAGGCTGCCCTACCTGCCCTAGCACACCTCCCGCCGTGTTGACGAGGATGTCGATGCGTCCCTCGGCGGCGTCCACGCGCCCGACGAAATCCGCCACTTCGCTCTCCCGCGTCGCATCGACCGCCCCCACCTCGCACCGGCCGCCCGCGTCCTGGCACGCCTGTCGCGTCGCGGCCAGGTCGTCCCGCAGGATGTCGTTGGCCCACACATGAGCGCCGCGTCGGCTCAACTCGACGCAGATCGCGCGCCCGATTCCGTGCGCCGCCCCGGTGACGACGGCCACCTTGCCCTCGAAGCTGAACTCCATTCGGCCCTCTCTCTTTTCTCATTCAACAGTAGCGCTACGCGATGGGTGCGCGGCGCGATTGTGATGGTGGGCGCCGTGGGCCAGGCCACCTCTCACAAGCGTGTGGCGCACCCGTCCACTTCTAAAGGCCGGCGATGGCCGCGCGGGTCTCCTCGACCCCGACGCGCCAGATCGACAGCATCTGCTCGTCGGGCTTCTCGTAAGCCCCGCCGTAGTTGCCGTCCCCCAGCAAATCCTTCACACCCTGGGGCGAGAGCGTGCGCAGGCGGTCCAGATCGGCCATCGGTTTTTGCCCGGACGGCGCGGGGGCGACACGGTTCCAGGGAAAGTTTTCCATCCACGAGCCATGCGAGCACAACGGGTCGACCGCCTGCACCGCTTGCCAGGTTCGGGGCGCGTTCCACCAGTTGTGCAGCGCGACCGTCACATCGGGATGGTCGGCCATCCACTCCCCCGCGAGCGACGCGGCGGGACTGTTGCCGCCGTGACCGTTGACGAGTACGATCCGCCTGGCGCCCTGGCCTGCCAACGCGTCGAGCAGGTCGCGCACCACCGCCAGGTAGGTGGACACGCGCAGGCTGAGCGAGCCGGGGAAGGCGAGGAAGTAGGGCGTGATGCCGTAGGCGAGGGCCGGGAAGACGGGCACGCCGAGCGGCTCGGCCGCCTCGACGGCGACGCGCTCGGCCAGGATCGCATCGGTCATCAGGCTCAAGTAGGCGTGCTGCTCGGTGCTGCCGAGCGGCAGGACGACCTTGTCGTCGTGCCCCAGGTAGTCGGCGAGCTGCATCCAGTTCATGTCGGCGACGCGCATCTTCGATCTCCTCTCATCACAAACCCGTCGTATCTCGTCGTTTCCGGCGTCCCTGTTACCTTTAATTTGGCTCTAATCGGCTACCCCCGTTGTATCGCGCCGACGACGCCGGCGTACTTCTCGGCTAGCGTGTCGGCGGCGGACTGCGAGTCGCCCTCGGCGACGACGTGGAAGAGCGGGCGGTCGGCGTCGGGCAGGATCAGCGCCCACTCCGCGCCGCCGTTCTCGTCGACGCGGATGCCGTCGATGGAGCCGCCCGCGCCGTTGCCGTAGCGCTCGTTGAGCACGCGCATGACCGTGCCCTTGCGGTCCCACGCGCAGGGCACGTCGGTCGCACCCATGTAGTAGGCGGGCAGCGTGTGCACGGCCGCAGCCAGCGTCGAGCCCGTCGCCGCGAGCACTTCGAGCAGTTTGGCCAGGCCCATCATGGCGTCGAAAGTCGGCTGGAAGCGCGGCACCATGAAGCGGCCCGCGCCATCGCCGCCGAAGCGTACGTTGGAGCCGACCGTGATCAGCGCCTGCGGGTCGACCTTGGTGCGCACGACCGTCCCGCCGTGCTCCGCCGCGATATGTTCGAGCACGCGCGAGGCCGTGACCGGCACGGCCACGGCGATGCCCTGCTGCCCCTGGAAGGCCAGCGCGACCATCGCCGCGAGCGCGGACATCGGCGGCACGGCGTGGCCGTGTTCGTCGGTGAGCAGCATCATCTCGCCGGAACTGTCGATGACCACGCCGAGGTCCATGCCCAGCGTCGCCGTGATCGCGCCGACGCGGCGCAGGTTTTCCGTGAGGTCGCCCTCGGCTGGGCCGCCGGGCAGGTTGTCCGGCGCCGTGGCGTTGATAGCCAGCACCTCGCAGCCGAGCGCGTCGAGCAGGCCCGGCAGCACGCTACCGGTGGGACCATGGCTGTAGTCGACGACGAGGCGGAAGCGGCGGTCGCGCACGCGCGCGATATCCTCGACCTGCTCCAGGAAGCCCTTGCTGTAGCGGCTCACCACGTCGGCGGCATAGGCGATCGAGCCTACGTCGTCGGGCTGGGCGCGGCGGAAGTCCTCGCGGAAGAACAATGTCTCGATCTTGCGCTCGGCGTTGCGCGACATCTCCTGACCGTTGCGGTCGATCAGGCGCAACTCCACCACGCGCGCGTCGTCGGGGTTGATGCGCACATGCACGCCGCCGCCGATCTCCCGATTGGCGCGAATATAGTAGCGCAGCACCGGCAAGGGCAACGACTCGCAGTCGGAGACGTTGACGCCGGCCGACGGCACGCCCGCGATGAGGGCGCGCTTGATCATGCGCGAGGTGCGATAGAGGTCGCGGTTGATGGCCACGGTCGCGCCGAGCGGCAGAGTCGCGCCATAAGCCGCGCCGATCTTGGCGGCGAACTCGGGGGTCACGTCGATGTTGACGAGGCCCGAGACGGCGTGGCGGCGGAAAAGCATGCGCTGGCCCTGGCGCCCGAACACGATCGACGAGGACACGGTCGCGCCGGCCTCGATGCCCTTGTTGGGCCAAATCTTGACGTTGGACTGCACCACGGCGCCCTCGTCGATGGTGCAGGAGTCTCCGACGACCACGCCCTCCATCAGCATCACGCCGCTCTTGAGCACGCAGCCCTCACCGACGAGCGCGCCGGTCAATTCGGCGCGCTCGCCCACGTAGCAACTGCCCTGTAGCACACTGCGCGCGATATGGGCGCGTGCCGCCACGCTGGAGTTGTCGCCGATGACGGTGGGTCCGTCGATGACCACGCCGGCGCCGATCGTGACGTCGTGCCCGATGTACACGGGGCCGTTGAGCGTGGCTGCGGGCGAGGTCGTGGCGCCCGGACCACACCACAGGCCTGGCCGCGCGCCCGGGTCGCCGATCTGCATCTCGACCTTGCCTTCAAGGGCGTCGAAGCAGGCGCGCATGTACTCCTCGATCGTGCCCACGTCGGTCCAATAGCCGCTCGTGGGCACGTAGCCGTAGATGGGCCGCCCGTCGGCGAGTAGGCCGGGGAAGAGGTCCTGGCTGAAGTCGAACGGCTGGCCGGACGGGCAGCGTTTGAGTACCTCGGGTTCGAGCACGTAGATGCCCGTGTTGATGGTGTCGCTGATGACCTCGCTCCACGAGGGCTTTTCGAGGAACTGGCGGATGTGTCCCGTGTTGTCGGTGATGACGACGCCGTACTCGAGGGGATTGTCCACATGGGTGAGAGTGAGCGTGGCCACGGCCCCCTTGGCCTTATGGTATTTAATGATGGAGGTGAGGTCGTAGTCGGTGAGGGCGTCGCCGCTGATGACGAGGAAGGTGTCGTCGAGCAGGCGCTCGGCCAGCTTGACCGAACCGGCCGTGCCGAGCGGCACGTCCTCGACGCTGTAGTGCAGCGTCATGCCGAGCGACTCGCCGTCGCCGAAGTAGTCCTGGATGACGTTGGCGAGGTACTGCAACGTGACGACGACTTCGGTGATGCCGTGCTTCTTGAGCAGCAGCAGGATGTGCTCCATGACGGGGCGATTGACGATCGGGACCATGGGCTTGGGGCGGCCGATCGTCAGAGGCCGCAGCCGCGACCCCTCACCGCCCGCCATAACGACCGCTTTCATCGGGCCTCCTTCTTGTAGGGGCGTATCACCATACACCCTTGCATAGGCGTATCGCCATACGCCCGGCCATCAGCTGACGCCTTGCATGGGCGTATCGCCATACGCCCTTTCCTATCGATTTCGGTTGGCCGCAATTTTCGGGCCTGCGTGTGCACATTCTAACGCAAGTAGGCTCACCTTTGTCGCGCCGGTTCACTGCATAGACGCCGTCTTCGGAGTCATATCGTAGTTCTGTGGATCGAAGCGGCGCGTCCGCAGGCGGTACTCCCAGGTGAAGCCAGGCCAGAGGGTCGTGTTGCGGCCGTTGGCGGCCAGGTACCAGCTGGCGCAGCCTGAGGCCCACACGGTGCGGCGCATACGGCGCTGCAACTCGTCGTTGTAGGCGTCCTGTACGTCGGGCCGCACCTCGACCGCGCCCAATCCGCGCCGGTCCATCACGCGCAGGCAGTCCAGGATGTAGGCGAGCTGCGACTCGATCATGAACACCATCGAGGTGTGGCCGAGGCCGGTGTTCGGCCCGACCATAATGAAGAGATTGGGGAAGCCCGCCACGGCGGCGCCCAGGTAGGCGCACGAGCCGTCATGCCAGGCGTCGGTGAGCGCGCGGCCGTCGCGCCCGTGCACGCGGCGGTAGATCGGGTTGTCGGTTACATGGAAGCCGGTGGCGAGGATGATCGTGTCGATGGGGCGCTCGGCCCCATCGTCGGTCACGACGCTCCGCTCCCCCACCGCGCGGATGTGGTCGGTCACCACCTCGACGTTGTCCTGTGTGAGCGCGGGATAGAAGTCGTCCGAGAGCAAGATACGCTTGCAGCCCATCGTGTAGCTTGGGGTCAGCTTGGCGCGCAGCGCAGGGTCCGCCACCTGCGCCTCCAGGTGCGCGCGGGCGATGCGCTCGGCCGCGCGCATCATATGCGGCCGGTAGACCAGGCCGAGCGCGCCGAGTTCGCGCTGCCAGTAGATAGCCGTGCGCCGTGCGCGCTGGGCGATGGGCGCCGCGCGGAACAAGGTCCGCTGTCGCCCCGAGATCGGGCGGTCCAGGCGCGGGACGATCCAGGGCGGGGTGCGCTGAAACAGGGCAAGATGCTCGACACGCGGCTGGATCTGGGGGACGAATTGGATCGCCGAGGCCCCCGTGCCGATGACCGCCACGCGCTCCCCCGCCAGGTCGTGCCCGTGGTCCCAGCGCGCCGAGTGGAACAGCGTCCCCGCGAAGTGGTCGAGGCGGGGGATGGATGGGACCGATGGCTCGGCGAGGGGACCGTTGCCGAGCACGAGCACTCGCGCGGCGAACCGGCCTTGCGCGGTCGTAATGATCCACCCCTGGGCGCCTTCATCCCAGGACGCGTCGCACACCTCATGGCCCCAGCGGATGTGGGACCTGACGTCGAAGCGATCGGCGGCGCGGCGCAGGTAGTCCCGGATCTCGCGCTGGGGCGAGTAGGTGCGGCTCCAGTGAGGGTTGGGCGCGAAGGAGAACGAGTACAGGTGCGAAGGCACGTCGCAGGCAGCGCCCGGATAAGTGTTGTCGCGCCACGTCCCGCCGACATCGTCACCGCGCTCCAGCACGACGAAGTCGTCGATGCCAGCCTGCTTGAGCCGGATCGCCATGCCCAACCCCGAGAACCCGGCCCCGACGATGGCCACGCGGACGCGCCGGACGCGCTCCCACCCGACGCCGGCAGGCTCGATAGCGATGTCCTCTTCAACTTGGGTGGGCGTAGCGTTGGCATAACGCGCGTCGGAAACCTGGCCCATTAACGCCCCCCGCGCTGAAAATGTGGTTGTGCCCGTATGCTACCACGTCCCCGCCGTGGAGTGGGTTGTGGCGGCGATGCGGGAGCGGCTTGGCGAGACGCTGACGCCGCAAGACATGGCTGACCTGGCGCATCTGAGCCCGTACTATTTCACCCGCGTGTGTAGTCAAAGGCTTCCTTGCTGGATCAACCTCTCACGAACAAGCGTTGCGAACGTTGGGGCATGTAGGGTTAGCTTATTCAGGGTGTTAGTGATCGTGTTCAGTGGGGCGCGAAGCTGCAAACTAGTCGTACAGACCGTATTCTTGACTCAAACGTACTAGTTCCTTGAGTCCTTCCCTCTGTAGCGCTCTGAGGCGCGCCTTGTGGACCATCACATCGCGAAGAGAAATGCAGCGCCGCGCGCCTTCGCCCGTGGAGGGAATGATGCCTTCGTCAAGCCTCTCGACCACATACTGTCGGGATGCATTGAGGAGACGGGCGGCCTCATCGATGGTCACCTCCATGTGTAGTGGACGTGACATCAGCGTAAGCGCCTCATCTTGCGCTAGCGCGGCGGTCAGTTGGAGCAACGCCTCATAAAGCGGTTGTGGAATGTCTATGCGCTCGTCGTTCGGCGCGACAAACCGCATCGTACGCGACGACCCATCGGCGGCAAGAAGCCGTCCGATCCGTGTGATGTCCTCAACGTCGGCCTCATCGGTTGCCGCGACCAGGTATTGGCGTACCGTGTCCGTTTTCATATGCAGTTCCAACACTGTTTCTCTACAAACTCGTACCTTCACTGTATCACGAAAGATGACACCCAAGACCGGCAAGACCAGCAGTGAGCCACGCGGATGCAGAGCGTGTAGAGCCCCGCGTGGTTCACTGCTGGAAGTAGGTCTTGCCGCCAGAGGCAGGACGGTCACGTCGCGTGAGGTCCTATCGGGGATGACCCGAAAGCTTCCCTTGCCGCTGCCGTCAGGCTCGCCTACCATAGTCACGTCGCATCTAGCCATGCCGCGCTAACGAAGGCGCAATTCGTACACGAAAGGGTTCCTCTCATGAGCTTGAGTTCAACGGCGCTGCCTTACTTACCGGTCGGCGCGCTGCGTCGCCGTGTCGCTCTCGCCCTCGATCTGGTCACTGGCCCGCTATCCTTCCTCGTCCTGTGGTTCGGTACCATCGCGCTCGTCAACGCGATCCACACAAACGACCTGTGGAGTGGTACCATCACCGGTAGCGCGCCCACGGCGCTCTTGCTCGCCGTTGTCCTCGCCCTTGCCTGGCGCGGCCAGACCGTCGGCCAGGCGCTTGCCGGCCTGCGTTGGGTAGCGTGCGATGGACGGCCGGCGCGCTGGCGTGTCGCCGGCGAGTTGCAATTCTGGTGCGCCGGTCTGGCGATCACGCTGATGGGCGGCCCCCTGTTCTTGATGTTTGCGTGGAGCGAGATGGCTTGGGGTCTGGCGCGGATCGCCCACGTCGGCCTCGGCATACCGGCCGCGTGGGGGAACGGGATCGCGCCTGGGTTGATCGCCTCGGCCGTCATGGTCGTGGCCCTCATGTGGCTGGCACGTCGTCGCCCCGCGCGTGTCGTGCGCCTGTCCCGGTAGCGCGAACGTCTTAGCCCAGGCAGGCGCGGTTCCCGCTTGTTGATAGAAAGGTTTTCGATGACCATCGCTACGACCGAGACGACCGGCACGGCTGTGAGGAAAGGCCGCATGCGCGACGCGATTGTCGTGGACCTGGCCGTAGGCCTCGCCACGATCCCGGTCTTCATCTTCTGCATGACCCAACTCAACACGCTCCTTTGGCTCGTTGCCCCGCAGGCGCGGTGGCAGGTGACCTGGTGGTCGGTGCTGCTCATGTCCGTGATCGTGCTTGTGCTCGGCGGGGCGGCGCTAACTCTGCTCGCCCGTCTCGCCGCGCGGGGGCAGACGCCCGGGCTCACCGTTGTCGGGTTGCGCTGGGGCGACGAGACGGGCAGGGCAACGCGGCGGCGGCTCCTGGGTGAGCCGCAGTTCTGGTGCGCCGCGCTCCCGGCCTTGTATGTCCTACTCGCCTGCGCCGTGGGCACGCCGCAGTACTTTGTGAGGCTCGCCCCGTTCTATGGCGCCCTATCTACTATCGATACCTTGATCGGCCCCATCCTCGTCGTGGGCGCACTGGCGTTCATGGCCCTCTCACGCAAGCATCCCGGACGGCTCAGTTCACGAGTACGGGCATAGTCCAACTGACAAAGGCGCCGCTCCCGCTGTATCATGAGCAAGAACAGATCATGGTAACAGTGGAGTTGAGAGGAGGGCGCCCTATGCCAGGGGAACTGACGCCGGAGAATACGGTTTTCGTGAGCCTCTCGTTCGAGGGGCCCGACCAGTACGCGCAGGCCGGCGGCCTGGGCGTGCGCGTGGCCGAACTGGACGCCGCCCTGGCCGCGCAGGGCTTCGAGACGCACCTGGTCTTCGTGGGTGATCCCACCCTGCCGGGCCGCGAGGAGCGTGAGGGCGGCCGGCTGACCCTGCACCGCTGGGGCCAGTGGATCAGCCAGTACTACCCCAACGGCGTCTACCAAGGGGAGGAGGCCAAGCTGGCCGACTGGAACGAGAGCGTCCCCTCGTTCGTGGCCCGTACGCTGCTGGCCCCGGCCCTACAGGCGGGCAAGACCGCCGTTGTGATCGCCGAGGAGTGGCAAACCACCGAGTCGCTGTGCCGCCTCTCCGACGAGTTGCACGCCCTGGGTCTGCGCGACCGCGCCGTGCTCTCCTGGAACGCCAACAACCTCTACGGTTTCTGGCGCATCGACTGGGACCGGCTCAGCTTCGTGTCGACCATCACCACGGTCAGTAAGTACATGAAGCACCGCATGTGGGACTACGGGCAGAACCTGCTGGTGATCCCCAACGGCATCCCCGCGCGCTTCCTGGAAGCGCCCGACGCGGCCGATGTCGCTGCCTGCCGTGAGGCCCTGGCCGTGTCCAGCGGCGAGGACGGGAAGGCGGGCATGACCCTGTTCAAGATCGGCCGCTTCGACCCCGACAAGCGCTGGATCATGGCCGTCGAGTCGCTGGCCGTGCTCAAGGCGCAGGGCGTGCCGACGCGGCTGCTGATGCGCGGCGGCATCGAGCCGCACGGCGCCGAGGTCATCGGCCGCGCCGGCATGCTGGGCCTCTCCGTCGCGGACGTCAAGGCGCGTAGCCGCTCCATGGAGGACTGCGTCGCGGCCCTACGCGAGGCGCCGCCGGCCGACATCCTCAACCTGTCGTTCTTCCTGCCCGAAGCGTTCGTGCGCGCGCTCTACCGCGCGTCCGACGCCGTGCTCGCCAACAGCGCCCACGAGCCCTTCGGCCTCGTCGGGCTCGAAGTGATGGGCGCGGGCGGGACGGCCGTGACCGGCAGCACCGGCGAGGACTACGCCGTACACTTCGAAAACGCCGTGGTGGTCGACACCGACGACCCCGGCGAGATCGCGGGCTACCTGACCTACCTGCGCGACCATCCCGACCAGGTGGAGCGCCTGCGCACGGGCGCGGCGGCGACAGCGCGCCAGTATACCTGGGACGAGGTGCTGCACAACCTCTTAGGCAAGGCCGCCTACATGGGCCGGAAGCAGGGTGTGCGATGATCGACGACGCCATCGCCCGCTACCACGACCTGCTCCAATCCGACCCCGCGCTGGCCGCCGCGTCGCAAGAGGCGCTCGACGCGGGCCTGCGCGACGAGAACCTGTTCTTCGGCGACCGTCCGCTGTGCAGTGTGCTACGCCCGCACATGATCACCACCGGGCAATACGCGCGGGTACGCGAAGCCTGCCGGCTCGTCATCGGCGCGACCATCAAGGTCGGCGCACGCCTGCTGGCGGACGAGCGCCTGATGGAGCCGCTGCGCCTGAGCCCGCGCGAACAGGAGCTCGCGCGCGTCGACCACGGCTACGACGCCGTCAGCGCGATCTCGCGCCTGGACGCCTTCCTAGCCGGTGATAGCCTGAGCTTCATCGAGTACAACGCCGAGACCCCGGCCGGCGGCGCCTACACCGACGTGCTGACATCCGTCTTCCTGCGCCTGCCCGTGGTGCGGCGCTTCCTCGACGCGGGCGGCTACACGCTGCAAACCTTCGACACGCGCGCCGGGCTGACCGACCTGCTGCTGCGCTGCTACCAGTCATGGCGCGGACAAAAAACGCCGGGCGCGCCAAGCATCGGCATCGTCGACTGGGCGGGCCTGCCGACCGCCTACGAGCACGAACTCTACCGACGCCACTTCGCGGGGCGCGGGCTGCCGGCGGTTATCGTCGACCCGCGCGAACTGGAGTACGCGGGCGGCGCGCTGCGCCACGGCGACACGACGATCGACCTCGTCTACAAGCGCGTGCTGGTCCACGAGTTGCTGGCGCGCGAGAGCGAAGCCCCGGCGCTGCTGCAAGCGTACGCGGACGGCGCGGTGTGCATGGTCAATAGCCCGCGCGGCAAGCTGTTCCACAAGAAGGCCATCTTCGCGCTCTTGACCGACGCGGCGTACCAGGGCGATTTCACGCCGGAGGAGCGCGCGGCCGTGCGCCGCCATGTGCCGTGGACGCGGCGCGTGGCCGACGCCCGCGCCGCCTTCGAGGACCGCGAGGTCGACCTGCTGGAACTGCTGCGGACACAACCGGAGCGCTTCGTGCTCAAGCCCAACGACGACTACGGCGGCAAAGGCGTGGTCGTCGGCTGGGAGGGCAGCGCGGGCGACTGGGACCGCGCCCTCGACGAGGCGCTACAAGGTGACTACGTGGCGCAGGAGCGCGTGGCGGTGGCGCGCGCCCAGTTCCCCGCCGTCGTCGACGGGCGACTGGAGTTCCGCGAGTTGTCCGTGGACATGGACCCCTTCATCGTCGACGGCGCCGCCGACGGCTTCCTCACGCGCGTCGCCGGCACGACGCTACTCAACGTCACCGCCGGCGGCGGCTCAACCGTCCCCACGTTCGTCCTGCACGAGTAAATAGGCGCATATGCGGTACATACGCTTTCCATGGCGTGTCACGTATGATCGACTGGAGGAGGACAGTTCGTGACAACCGAACTCTCGACGCAAGGGCGGATCTTGATGACGGGTGCGGCGGGCCGCGTCGGGGCCGCCTTCCGGCGTTACGCCGGGGAGCGCTATGCGTTCCGCCTGGCCGATCGCGCGGCGGACGCCCTCGCCGCCGTGGCGCGGCCGGGGGATGAAACGTTCGCGCTCGACGTGGCCGACCCCGAGGCGTGCCAGACCGCGTGCGCGGGCGTCGCCACGGTCCTGCACCTGGCCGCCGATCCGTCGCCGGAGGCGGACTTCTATCCCGCGCTGCTCGAGGGCAACATCAAGGGGACGTACAACATCTTCCGCGCAGCCGCGGACCAGGGGTGCGGCCGCGTCATCTTCGCGAGCAGCGCCCAGGTCATCGAGGCTTACCCGGTGGATGTCCAGGTCCACATGGACATGCCGCTCCGCCCCAAGAACCTCTACGGCGTCAGCAAATGCTTCGGCGAGGCCGTGGCGTCGTACTTCGCCGACGTTGAAGGGCTTTCCAGTATCGTCGTGCGCATCGCCAACTTCCTCGCCGATCCGGCGGCGCTGCGCGGCGCCACCGCGCGCGACCTCAGCGCGTTCGTGAGCGCACGCGATCTCGGCCAGTTATTGGTGCGCTGTATCGAGACGCCTGACATTCCCTTCGCGGTCGTGCCCGCGGTCTCGAACAACCGGTTCAAGCGCATGGATCTCACGATTGCCCGCGAGTTGCTGGGCTACGAGCCGCGGGATGATGCCTTCGCTCTCGTCGGCCTGCACGAGTGACGACAGACGGCACGGTTCGAATCTTCCATGGGACGCCACTTTAGGTGGCCGCGGGCGCCGTTTGCTTCAGCGCCGTGGCGAGACCGGTAAGGGCGACGTTAAGATCGGGCGTCGAAAGAAGGCCGAATCCTAAGCGAAAGACGCGCGCCTCGTCGCCGAACCAGCTGCCGTTGGCCACCCTGACGCCCTCGCTTGTCAGGGCGTCATAAAAGCGGCTAACAGCAACGTCAGTAAAGACCGCGGGCTTCAAGCGCACGCAGCAGAGCGCCCCTGCATCAGGCTGCACCCACTCGACAAACTCCTTGTTCTCCCGTACCCACGCTGCTGTCCTCGTGCGGCCGTCCGCCAGACGCTGACGGCGTGCGGCAATGATGTGATCGCGCTGCTCAAGAACCTTCAGCGCCAGGGCTTCGCAGATGGGCGAGCAAGAAATCACCGTGTTGAACTTGCCGAGCACCAATTGCTCGCGCAGCGCTGGATCTCGCGTAATCGCCCATCCGAGCCGTAACCCAGGCGCGCCATGGCACTTGGATAGCGACGCGACCGAAATGACTTTTGAGCTCAGAGCCACCGCACTGGGGGCCACGGGATCATCCCCATAGGCCGCTTCACGATAAGTCTCATCCAGCAACAGATAGGCGTCCGGACACCTCTCTCCCACCACGGCAAGGACGTCGCGGAGCGTTTGGGAGGGGATGGCGACCCCGGAAGGATTTTGCGGCGAGGCCAGACTCACCAGTTTGGTTGAGGGCGAGAGGCGCCCGCGGAGATCCGCCGGGTCGAGCTGGTAGCCTCGATCGAAGGACAGCGGCAGGGTCCGCACGTGCGCGCCGATAACGTCCAGCGCATTGCGCGCCGATGGGAACAGCGGCGAGGTCGTCACAGCCTCATCACCGCGCTCACAGAGGATAAAGGCGAGGAGAAACAAGGCATGCATGCCCCCCACCGTGACAACGACATCGTCAGAGTTCACCCCGTGCGCATCCGCAATCGCCGTGCGGAGCCGAGGGTCGCCCGCGGCCGTCGCGTAGCCGAGCGGCATGTCACCCAAGCTCGCCTGGCCCGACGCATCCAACAATTCGGCGAGGCGAATATCTGGCCCGACACTTTCACCAAGGTCGTAGCGCGGCGCCTCCCCGACCAGGGAGATGATGTCGTTCCCAGGAAATCGCGTCATGTGGCTCTCCTTCGCTTTCTGATCGACGCTTATAAGGGCCGTACAGAGGCGCAGGATCGACAACCAACCCTACAACACCCCTTCTTCATGCCTCTCCTAACCTCTCGGTAGGTCGCCGTGGCCGTCGTTGGACAGGAACACGTACGCGCCGACCCGCGCCGCCGTCCCGCTACAGGGCAGGGGCGGTGCTCAGCGCAACTGAGCCAGCAGGCCCATGTTGTCGGCCGTCACCCACACCTCGACGGTCTTGCGCTCGTGCACGCGGTACACCGCGAACTCGTGGGTGCTGACCACGCGTCCCGTCGCCGCCACACCGAGGAACGTGCCTTTATGCGTGCCGGTGTCGACGAAGTGGGCCGACAGCCAGCAGCCGTCGATGAGCAAGTGGCGCAGGTCCCACTGGTAGTCCGGGAACGCGCGGACGACCGTCTGGAGCCCGGCGATGTAACCCCGCAGGCCTTGGACGGCGCCGTTGACCGCGACGTCGTCAGCGACGAACTGTCCGAGCTGTTCGAACTGGTGGCCGTTGCACCGATGGAGGTAGCGGCGGTAGAAGTCCTCGAACTCATCGTGTGTCGGCATCCGTCTCGGCCTCGGCTCTGATCTCCGCGTCGATCTTTCGAATGGTTTCGTCGCTCATGCCTACGTGTCGTAACCAATCGTCGGTCTCGTAGTAGTGCGGGGCGCGGTCGCGATCCCGCAGCTCTTCGATCAATTGTGCGAGCAGGCCGGCGGGCGCCTGACCCCGCGTCACCGCCGCTCGCTCGAACGTTTGATACTGCTCGTCGGAGAGTTGAATGACTTTGCTCATGCTCATGACCTCCTCACAGTAGCATAATCTGTTTCCGCCAAACTTTGGCGGCTTCACGCCGGAGGAGCGCGCCGCCGTGCGCCGCCATGTGTCGTGGACGCAGCGCGTGACCGACGCGCGCGTCACCTTCGAGGACCACGAGGTCGACTCTCGCACGTCATATCAACACAACAATAATGGGCGGACATCTATATGTGCGTATGCATCCAGGCGAGACGCACGAAGTAGCCGCCGGACGAAAGACCCGGCGCGTCCGCCGCCAGGACGGTTCTGATTTGCCCGGTCGCGATGTCGACGACGTGGATAGTTGTCGTGTTCTTATTCGCCCGTAGTCCGGTGATGTAGGCGATCGCCCGTCCGTCGGGCGACCATGTAGGGCTGCCGAGCCAGCCTTGCACGTCTTGCCCGATCACGAGCGGGCGGCCGTGCTGTCCCTGTGCGTCGGTGACCCACAGCGTCGTGCGGCCCCTCTCGTGGATGTCGAGGCTACCGGAGACGTACGCGATATGGCCCGTCGTCGGGGCAACTGCGGCGTCGCGGCCGGGGGCGATGAGCACGCGGCCCTTGCCGGTCATTGTGTCGACGGCCACGACGGCCTGCACGTCCTGTAGCGGCCCCGTGCCCGACAGGATACAGTCGGCGCTGGCCACGACTGTCCGGCCATCGGGCATCCAAGAGAGCGCGTTGATGGTGGGAATCGCCCCGTGACAGGCCGCGTTCAACGACGGGGCTGTCGTGGCCAGCGACACGAGCTTAAACACCTGGCGCGGCGCGCGTTTGTCGTAGCGCGTGAGCCAGATACCAGTGTCGCGCGCGAAGTCCGGGGTGATAGAGGTATCGGTGAAAAGATCAACCGCATAGGCCAGCGTGTAGCGGTCGGGCGACCACGCGACGGGCGCGATACTGAGCGGCTCGCCGTAGCGGACCGGATTGCGCAGGCGCGCTGCGGGAGGCGGGAGGAGCAGCCGGTGCAGCACGGCCCCGTTGGTAGAGACGAGCCACAGGCCTTCGGTCGGCGGCTTGTCCACGCCGTTAGACCCTTTGCTGTAGTTGGGCTCCTGGCTGAAAGCGATGTAGCGGCCGCGCGGGGACGGTGCGAGACCGCCGAGGCCACAGCATGTGGCGGTTAGACCCTTCGCTACGACGCGGATAACGCCGCCCTGCAGGGCCAGGATCTCGTCGTGCCCTGCCCCGATCTGCACCTGCCCCGACCGTTCGCCCTGCTGGTCGATGACCAAGAGCGGGCCGTTTACAGTCGACGCAGCCGCGCGATGGTGGTAGTGGTATTGCGCACGCGCATGTAGATGTGATGTCAGCGGGTACGGCGGCCGTAAGGGCGCTGTCCGCGTGGGTTGGGTTCCGCCGACGGCGAGCGCGACCGGGACGACGATAAGTGCGACAAGGGAACGATACGCGACGCGTGCCATAAAAACCAAACCTTCTTTCAGCCTATAAAGCGGACAAAAAGCCTACTCAGTAGATATAACGTCTTGCACGACAGCGGAGTTACGATAGCCTCGGCGCGTGGGTACGCCTCCTTCACCCGCGTCCACGGCTTCAGGAGGGTCTCAAAGAAGCGATTGTCCGGTTTGGCGCAGCGGCGCGTTGTAACAAGTGTCATCGCGATGAGAAACGACGCCATACCCAGGAGAGGACCAATGACGACATCACATGGAGAGACGAGCCTGTGCGTAGCATCGCGGTGAGCGTTAACGAAAGCGATCACGGCGCCCTGAACGACGAAGCAGCGCTTATTCATGACGCGCGGCAGCATCCGGCGGCGTTCGGCCCGCTCTACGACCGCTATGTGGACCGTATATACGCGTACCTATGGGCGCGCACATCCAGCGCCGAGGACGCCGCCGACCTCACGCAGCACGTCTTTACGCAGGCCCTCGACGCCCTCCCACGCTACCGCGCGGGGCGTGTGCCTTTCGCCGCCTGGCTCTTCCGCATCGCGCGGAACGCCGCGACCGATTGGCGCCGGCGCCAGCGCGCCACCGTGGCCTGGGATCTCGTGCCCGATGCCTTACACCCACGAGCGCCTGACGACCTGGAGGCGGGAGTCTTGCGGCGGGAAGCGCTCACCCACCTGCGCGCGCTCCTGGCCGCCCTGGACGCGGAAACGCGCGACGCCCTCATCCTCCGCTTTACGGCCGGGCTTACCCTTGCCGAGGTCGGGGCCGTCATCGGCAAGAGCGAAGAGGCCACCCGGAAAAAGATCGCGCGTGCGCTACACGCCCTCAAGGAGCAGTACCATGACGACACCCCCTAATGACTACGCCGACCTGCTGCGCGGGCAGGACGATCCCGCGCTGGCGCGTCTCGTCGCCGACATCGACCAGGCCCTCCGCGCGCCCGCGCCGCCGCCCACGCTACGGATCGCCCTGCGACGAGAGTTACATCAGCGAACCGCCGTGGCGCCGCGCCCGCGTCGCCCGCGGGCAAGAAGTTTGTCCTGGCATCCAACGCGCCGCTGGGCGGCCTCTCTGGGTGCCGCGGCGCTCCTAGCTGTGAGCGGCGTGATCGGCTATTTCCGCCTATCACCGCCAACGCCTGTTTCCGCCGCACAGTTGGTCCTGCGCCACGCGGCGACGGCGTTCCGGGCCGTCCCGCCCGATCAGGCCAGCCACGCGGTCTATACGATGACGCCGGCGCCGCCCTCGACGGGCGTCTATCTCTTTGGGGCGACGGTCCCCGTGGGCACGCTCGACACCTGGATTCAACTGGACGCGGGCGGCGCGGTCGCGCGGCAGGCTACGACGGTCTACAGCGGCACGGCGACTATGCTGAACCGTATCGTGCAGACTGGTCAGACGGCCATGATCTACGACGCGCGGGCGGGGACGGTCATGACAACAACAGTACCCGCGGACGATCTTTCGTCTTACCATGTATTCAATGCGATCGGTCTCTATCGTTTCGTGCAAGCCGCGGCTCAGGACAGTGCTCAACACGCGCGACTTCTGCCGCGGCAAACCCTTGACGGTCATACCGTCGATGTTGTGGAGATAGATCAACCTCAGTACCAAGAGAAGGAAACGCTCTATATTGATGCCCGCACGTATGTCCTGCGCGACGTCGACGTCGCGACGATCACGGCCGCGCATGTCACCCTCGACGCATTCACTATCCACCTCCTACAGTCCGACACGGTACCCTTGTCGTCTGTATCGGCCCGGACGTTCGCGTTGGATGCGCCGGCGACGGCCCGCGTGGCGACGCTCGACCAGTCGCAATCCGTGAGCGCGGCCCAGGCCGTCGCCCAAGCGTCCGCCGCGTCCGATACACCAGTCTTGCTTCTCTCCGGCAACCCTGCCAGCCTGGGGCTCCGACTCCAAGGGGTACGAAAGGACACACTGGCAGGGACGCAGAACTTCATGTATCAGTATGAGACGGCAGGACCGCAGCCGAAAAGGCTTGTCGTGAGCACCATATATATGTCGGTCCAGCCCTCGCGGGCCTGGACTGCAACCTCGCGCCCCCTGACCCTGACTATTTTGGGGCAGACCGTCCAGGCGGACTACGACGACCAGGCGATGACCGAGTCCCTACCCCACCGTTGGTTGACCTATCCGCAGGGGATGACGCGCGTGGAAATCGACGGCTTTGGCCTGAGTAAACAAGAGTTCTTCGCCGCTGTGCACGCGCTGGTAGACGGTCGGACGCATCCAGACGTGATCGCGCAGTTACAGCAGGACCTCGGCGCTACACGAGCGAGCGGTAAGTAGCTTAACTGTCCGCGTGGTGTCACCACCAGACGCCATCGCATGTTCGTGGTGGTGGGACGAGAAACGGGCCTGGGCTGGTACCGGGAGCCTTTGGCTGATGGGCTACCCGGCGCTCGCGGTAGAGAACCGACGATGGTTGTGCGCAGCGCGCCGTGGGCGTTGATGACGCCGGAGATCAGGGCCGGAACTCGCCGCGCCGCACCGGCTCAGGGACCACCTCATCTACCCTGTCTCACCACGTTCGGGAGAGCCAGGCGATCGTGGCGAGGCGTCCTCCGTGGGCGCCCGGCCCCCGCTGGATGACGCATCGTCGGCCCGCGTGTACGACCGAGAGGATGCCGGTCGGCGCGCTATCGGCACGGTAACGACAAAAGTGCAGGGACTGACCTTTATTAGCCAGGCCCCGCGCTTTAGCGCTGGGGAGTACGTCAAAACAACCAAACCCTGGCTCACGGGGCGCATTTGGTGGGCAGTATTCCACTTCAGAGTAACGACGATGTGTTCCGCACCGCGAGTTCCATCCTCGGGGGGCGTCTACGCCGTATCCCTGATGGGGAAACAGGCGAACGCTCCGACTGGATCGTCTGGCAAGCGGGCGTCTTACAGCGCCAGCCTGAACTCGCCTTGATCCCCCCTGATCCGGAGGCCTACGCGCCCCTCCCTCAGTTCACCCTCCGTTCCGCCACGAGCGGGGTAACGTTTGGCCCACTCGGCTATGCCGGCGCGGCGCTGGCATCCTACGCTGTCTTCACGCGGCTCAAGCAGGAGGGTGTACTGCCGCCCCACTACCGCTTCCAGATCAGCCTCCCCACGCCCTTGGCCGTCATGGGCGCCTTTATCGTCCCCGAGAATCAGGTGGCTGTTGAACCGGCCTATGAGGAGCGGCTACTCACCGAGCTAGACGCCATCCTGGCCGCGATCCCACACGACGAGGCGGCGATTCAATGGGACATGGCCATCGAAGTCGTGATGCTCGAAGGGGTCATGCCAGCTCCCTTCCGGGACGTGCGGGAGCGTATCTTGGAGCGCCTGATATGCGTCGGGCAGCGTGTGCCAGCGGATGTTGAACTGGGCTATCATCTGTGCTATCAATGGTCACGTTAATTAGCCAGGGGCTTGGGGAGACTCCGTAATTGACGTTGGACTGCGGCCGAGGAGTTAGGGCGTCGTCTTTGTGCGACCAGCCGAATCACAGCGTCGGGCGATGCAAGCAGTACGCTGAAGATATGACAACTCCCTCTATTAATCAGGCCCCCTGCCATGTCCGTCATGTCCGCTGCAGTCGTTTCGTTCTCCCCTGTGACCGTTGCCGGCAGGCTGCGGGGCGGGTGTGGGAGACCAGTTGTAGGCGCCGTAAGATGCTGCTGGCGACCCTCGACGCGGCGCGCGGCGCGGTCATGAGGGTCGCGAAGGGCGACCGTCGCGTCGGCGCTACCGGGATGGCGGCGAGCCATGCAGCCGTCCGGACGACGTTGAGCGCCGTCGCGCGCAACACATGGAGCAAGCGCGTTTTCGCCAGGCCGATGTCGCGCGATCGCCGCAGGTCACAGCGGTGCACCCCCTGGGAAATCGTCCCCTCGATCCCGGCGCGGGTCGCCTACTGCGCCTTGAACGCGTCCGTCGTCTGACGCGGGCGCGCCGCCATCCCGGTAGCGCCGCGTGCTGCTCCCGTGGCCGGATCATGCGCGCGCGCGGGCGCGGCGACTGGACGCACTGCGCCCGCAGCGGGCAGACGCGGCAATCAGCGGGCGCGACGCGGATGGTGATGACGGCGTGGCCGGCGCTGTTCCTGGCTGGTTTCCAGATTGTGCTCACGTTCCCGCGCGGACACGTCGCCCGTTGGGCCTCCCAGTCGACGACGCCATAGGCCCGGCCTATTTCCTACAAGTTAAGGTTCTGAGC
>JAABVA010001802.1_pt1 | contig 22232 bp, 24 predicted proteins | sample 5560331 | NCBI WGS metagenome assembly JAABVA01 (sample SAMN12812661, study PRJNA571458) | rock metagenome | isolation source: Antarctica rocks | place: Antarctica: Victoria Land, Mt New Zealand sud | collected 2016-01-07
CACCCGCCTGCGCCGCACGGAAGCCTTGCGGTTCAGCCTCGGTCGCCTGAACCGGCACGACGGCGGGCCTCAGCCCACGCGGCAACGCTCCAGGGCGACACCTCTGCCTCTTTTGGGTAGACCCCAGTGACGCGTCGACCTGGCACACTTTCTCCGTGCCAATAGGGTTGCTTCGGGCATTCTGGAACGGTAGCGTTCCGGGGTCTAGACCCTCTTGGAACAAAATGGCCTTCTACGGCTACGCCCGCGTCAGCACGTTCGACCAGGACCTCACCATCCAGCAGCAGGCGTTGTGCGCGGCCGGCTGCGGCGTGGTCCGCGCCGAGAAGGCCAGCGGCAGCCGGCGCGACGGGCGGACCGAGTTGCAGGTGCTGCTCGACTTCGTGCAGCCCGGCGACACTCTCGTCGTCACCCGCATTGACCGCCTCGCGCGGTCGTTGAAGGACCTGCAGGACATTGTGCACGAGCTGAAAAGCCGTGGCGTGGCGCTGCGCGCGACCGAGCAGCCCGTGGACACGAGCACTACGGCCGGCAAGGCATTCCTCGATATGCTGGGCGTGTTCGCCGAGTTCGAGACCAACCTGCGCCGCGAGCGCCAGCTTGAGGGCATCGCGATGGCCAAGACACGCGGCGTCTACAAGGGACGCAAGCCCAGCGTCGACGGGGCCGAGGTCAGGCGCCTGCGGGACGAGGAGAAGCTGCGGCCAGTCGCCATCGCGCGCCGGCTCGGCATCGGCCGAACCAGCGTGTATCGCGCACTCCAACCTCAAAAACAGCCGGCGTAGCGGCCCGACTCAGGCCGCAAGCTTACTTTGCCCTTCACAGCGCAAACGTTGGGTCGGCCCCATGTTTGTCGTCACCGAGGCCGATGCCGCCGCGATCCGGGCCGTCTTCCACGAGGAGGGCGAACTGTCGGCCGTCATCGAACTGCGGCGGCGGTTCCTGGGGATCACCGACCACGCGCAGGCGCGGGCCTGCGTCCGCACCATCGCCGGCTGGACGCCGCTGCCCGCGGCGCCATGCCCGGTGACGCCGCTGCATCCTGGCAAAAGTCGTCAAGGATCTCCTTAACCCCTGCTCGGGGCTGCTCCACCCAGCGTTTTAATGGAGTGGCCCAGAGAACGAACGTAATCCGACGGACCCAACAAGACGGCAGGACGGTGATGGAACGCAAGCAGAGCAGTGCCTTCATCACCGCCAGGAAGGGCTTCTGCTATCTCACGATCAGATATGGCGGCCGCAACTTCGAGATGATGCGTATCCGCAGCTATAAGCTCGATCCAGACGAGAAGCGCCACATGCGCCGGTTGTACCCGGAGGTCGCTTTCGACTGGAAAAAGATCACCCAGCAGCTTGCCGAGAAGCGCGAAGCCTGCCGGCGCTACCGCTCCCGGCGGAGACGCCCGGACACCGCCCGCCATCCGGGCGCCGGCGAACCGTTCTACGGCGTCTATGAGCCAGGCACCCGCACCGCCTACGTCAACGACGTCCCATCCAGTGCCGCAGGCGTGGGGGCGCTGCTTGATGCCCTCCTCTAGATTGACTGCGGCTTGCAGGATGCCCCTACCCTACTGGAACCCGTTCGCAGGGGCGCAAAGCCAAGTCTTGCGCTGGTGAAGAACGGCGGCCATTCCAAATCCCGATGAGCTAAGGTGGCACTGCGAGCTTGTATGGCGCTACCGGAGCCTATGAGGGACGGTGACCTCCTGCAACACAAGCCCTCGTGCTGCTTTTCTGTTCCGATCGGACGCATAGACCGAAATTTTCGCATATTCGAAAATCCGAATTTCCAAAAATATGGAAATTTATATAGACAAAAATACACATTTCCGCCTATGCATATGCAACGGTCCACATTTTCGCATAGATGGATATATGATAATAACGGTCACAAGCTATAAGGGTGGTGTTGGCAAGACGACCACGGCGATACACCTTGCCGCATACCTTCAACGCCTAGCACCTACCCTGCTGGTGGACGGTGACGCAATCCGTAGTGCGACCAAATGGAGTCAACGGGGAGGCAGCGCCGGCCTGCCATTCAAGGTCGTGACGCATGCTCAGATGGTGACCCATATCCGCGACTATCAGCACGTGATCATCGACACAGAAGGCAACCCAACCGATGACGACTTCAAGGACTTGGCCAGCAATTGCGACCTGCTCGTAATTCCAGCCGTACCGGAGAGCGTGGCAACAGATGGTTTGACTCATACATTGGCAAAGCTTCGCAGCCTCGGAAACAAAAGCCACAGAGTGTTGCTTACTATGGTGCCGCCCAAACCGCGCACTGAAGGTCAGCAGCTACGCGAAATGCTCATTTCCGAGAGCATCCCGGTATTCGCAACGGAAATTCCCCGGCTTGCCGCTTTCGAGAAGGCCGCAGCCGAGGGTGTGCCGGTATATACAGTCAAGGACGATCGTAACGCCGCGCGTGCCTGGGACGCCTACGAGGCTGCGGGAAAGGAAATCACCCATGGCTGACAAGCGAAAATTTGCGGCCCTGGCCGACTTGCATCGCCAGCCTCCAAATACTGAAACCTCGCAGCTAAACGACGAACCGTCGGTTATGGCGCCAGAAGTGAGCAAAGGTAGGGGACGCCCAGCTACCGGCAAGCGCAGCAACCCGGAATGGAAGCTCTATTCGCATTTCTTAAAAAAGCGAACGCAGCATGCTGCTGCTGCACGCTTGCAAGCGGAGGACAACGGCCGTGACCTCTCTGACGTTTTGCAGGAACTGCTTGAAAATTGGTTGAGGGCCTAGCCATGGCAGCCAGAATATTTGCGTATATACGGAAATCCACATAGGTGAAAGTCTATGGAGATGTAGGTGCGTCGACTACTCTGGTTTTTCGACTTTGCCGCGCAGCCGCGCCATGCGACCGACCTTACTGCAGTTGCGCTCATAAACGGCAGCGCGGAACTCATCGCCCTCTTTTTTCCACCAGGACAAGGTAACGGCATGAATAGGCGCTCTGGCATGTCGTCGCTGCACCTCGGCTTGCACACTCATATCTGAAAGGCCGTTCACTTCCAGCGTAGCTGGATTAATCACCTTACGCTCGAAATCGAGGCCACGTTCATAAGCGCCAGGTGGCACACCAAGCATATCGCGGAACTCAGCTATGTTTAAGGTGCGCACGCAACGATCGAGATTGGTCCATAGGCAGATTTTTTCATAAAGGGCGATGGCGTATTTGCTCGTCATTGCGTAGGCGACCTCGCAGCGGACACGACCCCAGCGATTCGAACGGATCAGTATAAGCCTAAGGCGTTTCGGAATACCAAATTGCAAAGTGGCATTTTCGTTTTCGCCGTCATCAGTGTCAGTAAATTCCAAAAGGTGCGTTTCCATCGTCCGGCGCTGGCCCGTGCGCGCGGAGATATAAGTGACCTTCACTTCAGTCCGTCGAAGCCGGCGCAGGCTCTCTCGCAAGCGGTCGTTGCTTTCATGGCGAGAGGATGAGCGCCTGAGCGCGGCGAGCGAAATTTCCCACTCCGCGTCTGACTCTGCAAGTCGACCGCTATCATGCGCGGTTTGCAGGAGATGGTTGAAGATAGCGCGGTCGGAGGCTTCCAGCGCGTGCGTGCCGGTAATCTCAATCAGCTCGGCTGCCTTGGGAAAGCCACCGACGTTCGTAACTTGTGAGATGGTCAAACTCATACACCACAGACGCTAATGCGACCTAATCCATCAAACAAGTCGCTTTTCATGCCCCGCCCGTTTAGTCGCAATTAGAGAGGCAGAATTGCAAAGATTATGGCTCAAGCGAATTGGAGCTGCCCGCCCAGTTAGTCGTATTTGCCGCGCCCGAAGTCGCACACCAACGTTTTGGGCTTGTAGAAATGTCGCTCCTACGACTGAAAGATGCGCCTTAGAGGCAATATTGTTCACTTTGCAATTTGGATAGCGGCAACGACATCGATCCACGTCGTCGGTTGTGGGGTGCGCGGGCGCAGCGGATAGCCGCTCATCTTACGCTTGACCCCGCGCGGCACCTGCCTGCCACGGGAACTCGCCACGCGCTCCTCCAGGATCTCGTCCAGCACCTGCTCATGCAAGGCCAGTCTGTCCCGAGGGGGGAAAAGCCGCGAACAGCGGCAGCTTGCGCCGGACCACGCGCACGGCATGCAGGAACGACAGCCGGTCCGGGTCCTCGCCGGCCCGCAGCGCCGCCTCGTGCATGAGCCCGCGCACCGCGAAGTGCGCGAGCAGCAAGCCCCAGAACTCCTGGGGCACCAGGTCCGGGGTTTTGCTGCGCAGCACGGCCCGCGCCCCACGCAGCTGCGTCTTCAGCTCGGCCAGCGCGCCCTCGATCTCCCAGCGTTCATGGTAGAGGGCCGCCAAGTCCGCGGCGGGCGCCTGCTTGGGGTCCAGGATCGTGGTGATCAGCCGATACAGCGGCTCGGCGTCGGCCACGCCCTCCAGCCGATCCTCGACCACGCGCACTTGGATGCCATTGGTCGCGTGCCGTCGGTCTTTCTCGCTCGGGTAGACCACGGACAGATACGACCCGTCCACCAGCACCGCCGCGCGCGGCAGGCGCAGGTTGCCCTTCACCCGCCACAGCAGGTCAGCACCGGTGGCTGCCGCTGCCTGCCACAGCGCATACCCGAAGAAGTATCGGTCGGCCAGGCACAGCATGCCGGGCCGGAGTGCCGGCACCACGTCATGCGCCAGCGTCGTCTCGCCGTCCGCGCAACCGCCCAGTTTGGCGCCGAACGGCACGTGCGTGCCGTTCTCCACCAGCGCCACGAAACGAAGCTGCGGGAAGGCACTCTCGCCGCGGCTGGCACCCGGATAGCCGAAAGCGATGCCGTTCTCGGCGGTGTCGGCCACATCCAGGCTGGACCCATCCAGGCTGACCAGCCGCCACGCCCGATACCACGCCCTCTTGGTGGCGCGCGTCGCCACCGGCTGCACGACCTGCTCGTAGAGCCGGCGCAACGGCAACTCGCCCAAGCGGCTGCGCGCCTGCGAGATGCCGCTCTTGCCCGCGACCTTGACCGCGTCCGTGCCCCACAGCCAGCGCAGGCCCTCCAACAGGCGGCGCAGCACCTCGCGGGTGCTCGAGCCCATGTACAGCGCCATCGCGATGGCGTAGTAGACCATCACGTGGGCCGGCAGGTCGCGCTCGCGCTCGCTTGCCTTGCCGGTCTCGGCCAGGATCTGCTGCACCCGGTCGGGCGGAAACGCCCGGGCGATCACGCCGAGGCTGATGTGGTCAGTTACACGAACGCCGGCTGGCAAGCCGGCAGGAACACGCGCCATCGCTGTCGATCCCAGAAAACCCTGTCAGTGATATAGGGCTTCTGAACTCCTAAATGAACGCTATTGGCCTTAGAGGCATATAACCGCCCGTTTAGTCGTATTTCAGCCATCCGCCCGTTTGGTCGCAATTACCCGCCCGTTTGGTCGCAATTACCCGCCCGTTTGGTCGTAACTAGCCGCCCACTTGGTCGTCGATAACCGCCCGTTTGGTCACATTACAGCACTATAAGTGCTTGATATAATAGAAAAATTTTAGCTGTAAATTGAAGTTAAAAAGAACTTGAACTTTCCGCTGTGGACAAGTTCGATCTGTGGATAACTTTCCAGTCCAGGCAGCTTGGGTGCCGCGGTGCTCGCTGCGGGCAAGGGGTGGGTCCTCCCCGTGCTCGCCATGCTCGCCGCCAAGCGGCGGCTGCGCGTGGCTGCGCGCGGGTCCGGTCCCGGCGCCAAGCGGCGCCGCCCTTGCCCTCCGCTGCGCGCCGCAGCCGCCGGGAGGCGTCGGGGCGAGGAACGCCCCGCGCCATCGATCCCGCCTCCGGCGGGTCGAACAAGGAACTGGACAAGGGTTTCAGGACCAACAGCATGTTGCTGAAACCGAACCTGATCGCCTATCCCCCCACCAGACGGCGCAGGGCCTGGTTGGCCCGGACCTGCCAGCCCTGGCCGGAAGCGCGTAGACGGTCCACCACGTCCCGGTCCAGCCGCAGCGTGACCTGCACCTTGGCCGACTTCGTGCCAGGACCGCGGCGCCGGACCGCATCGCGTGCCAGCTTAGGCACGAGCTCAGACGCCGGCCGCGCCTGGGTGAAGTCGTCCGCATTCCATTCCGCGTTGTCCGGGTCGGACGCGATGCCGCGCTGGACCGCGGCCTCCTCCTCGGGGGTGTTGGGCTCAAACGTGCGCGGCATAGAACCTGACCTCCTGGTTGCTGGCCTTCCGCAGGCTGATGATGCGGCAGGTGTTCGTGCGGAGAGTGAACACCACCAAGTAGAGCCGGTCCCCCAAGGGTAGGATGGCCTTCAGCCTGACCTCGCCGGCCCCGTACGCCAGGTCGGCGCGGACCAGGGCGGCATCCCACTCCATGTCGCGGACGACAGTGAAGTCCACGCCGTGCTTTGCAATGTTCCCCAGGCGCTTCGCATCGCTCCAGGTAAACTCCATGAGCAAAGCGTAGTGCCAATCTGTGTGGGCATCAAGCAGATTGCGGCGCCCCGGCATGGGTATGGTGATCCGGTTCGGCCAAGGCGGGCACGGCTTCTGCCAGCATCGGCCCGTGCCGGGGGCAGTGAGGCGGTCCGACCTGATCGATCCATTTGCGCGCGGTGCGAACGACGTAGCCGCAGGTGGAGCAGGCGCATTTGACGTGCCGGTTGGCCTGCTTGCGGGGGCCGGTGGTGATCGGAGCGTCCCCGGCATCCTGGGCTGCCGCCAAGACCTCACGGTCGGCTTCGAGGCGGGCATGGGGCAGGGGTCCGGCGGCGTCGAGGACGGGCGCGATCAGGGCGAGGAAAGCCGGCCCCGGGCTGGTCGCGCGCATGGGGCCAACAAGGCCGATACTGTGGGCGACCTTGCGGTAGGCAGGTCCGCGGCCGGCCTGGATGCCGACGGCGGCATGGACTAGCTCGCGGGCGAGGGCGGCGGCGACGGGCAGGGCGAGGGCGCCCTCGGCCTCGGCAAGATCGGGACGGACGAGGATCTCGAAGGTGGCGTCGGCGCTGGCGGTGCTGTCCCAGCACTCGCCGGTGGCCTTGGCGCGGCGCCCGGTGGAGGGGAAGCCGATGGCGATGCGCAGCCGCTCGGGCAGGGGCGCGCCCATCTGGGCGAAGGCCGGGCGGAGGCGGGTGGCAACGTCGTTGAGCCAGCTTTCGCGGTTGGGGTGGGTGTCGAGGTGTGCTATGGACATCGGGCGCTCCTGGGCCGTGGGTGACGGTCCCAGGCTGCTGGTTCCCGGCGCGAGTGGGAAAATCCCGGACAGCAAGGACCGCCGCCGCGCCGTGAACACGACCTACGGGAGAGCGTGTTCACGCCCTGCCGTCCTCGGCTTTGTTGCTCCACTGCCCCCGGGGGTGAAGCCGAAGCCGGGTCGGAACAGGGCGGCACGGGAACGAGCATGCTACCAGGCAGACAACTTGTAATGGTTGGTCCGCAGGTAGGTGTCCGGCACCGACAGCCACGAATCGGGAAGCTGCACGAGGCAGGTCGGGATCTTGCCACCCCCCTTGATGGCGAGAGCGGGTCCGGTGGTGATGCAGCCCGGATAAACCTCCTCCCCGGGCCACCACGTTCCCCTGCTGCGCTCCTCGGCCAGCCGCACGATCGGCAGGAAGGCGTCCCGGAAGTGCGCGTCACCGATCCTGGCGAACGCCATCGCCTGTTCGCGGGCCGGGGCTGGCAGCGCCATCAGCCCGCGCACGGCCTGCAGCTGCGGGCTGGGCTTCGTGCCCTTCGCGGCACCGGCCAGTTCGTCCACGATGCCGTCCATGGCGGCCCGCTCGCCTTCGGGCAGGGTGCCCATGGTGCGCAGCACCGAAAGGCCGGTGCCGGCATCAGCGACGGCCTTCCTCATCTCGTCCGCCGTTTCGCGCAGCCGTGCTTCCTCGGACATGAAGCCCACCGTCGTCTTGACTGCCGCCATCTCCAGCGCGGCGAGCTTGTTTGCCGCGTTGGCGGTGGCGGACGCCCGCGCCCACCAAAACCCGGTCAGCAGCCCGACGCCGAACACCAGCGCGACCCCGAGGCCGGCGATCCCGACCGCCCAGCCGTAGCGCGCCCGCCGGTCCACGGCCAGCACCTCGCCGAAGCCCGCCCGGATCACCGCCACCGCCTCCAGCTTGGCCGCCGCCCGGTCCGCCTCGGCCTGGGCGGTGGCGGCTTCGGTTTGCGCCTGCGCCGTTTGCTGGGCCGTCGTCAGCAGGCCGCCGATACGCGCGACCATGGCGCCTGCCAGCTTGGACATTGACCGGACTTGGGCAACTCCGGCCGCCGCCAAGCCCTCGCCGTAGATGCGGATCGGGTCCGTCTTGTCGGGGAACGCGGCCTCGACCCGGGCCCGCATGGTCTGCTCGAGGCCACGGACCTCGGCCAGCGCCTCCGCTTCCAACTGATCGGGCAAGCGGGCGCCGTCCGGCACCCCTGGGGCCGCGGGACGCCCGCTCACGGGGGCCATCCGATCACCCCCGCCTCGGCGTGCCGCTGCTCCATCAGGGCGAGCCACTTCTTCAGCTCGTTGCGGCGCCACAGGTTGAGCGGGCGGGCGTCGGGATGCGGCAGGCCGTCCTCGCCCTTGGGCACGCCGCCCCCAGCCGCCTCGCGGATGCCGATGAACAGGTTGTCGGCCTCGACCATGGTGGCGAGGGGGACGGCGGGCATGCGCACCAGCTTGGCGCCCCGTTCCAGCGCTTGCAGCACCGCCTTGGACCGCAAGGCCGTGGCGAAGGGGTCCTGCCCGGCCGGCACGGCGGGCGCCAGGCCCTCGTTGAGCACGATGGCCGTCCGCGGCGGCTGGAACCCTAGCGCCTCCATGAACGCCAGCGTTTCGAAGTCGTCGCGCCCGCCGGCCAGGAAATACCATGCGGTCAGATCGACGCCCTCGGCCGGCAGCACCTCGTTGAACGCGTGGCGCTCGGCCAGCGTGGCGAAGGACCGGTCGCCGCCGGCCATGTCCAGCACCAGGCGCCCGCGGCTCAGGATGGTGGTTTCGGCCTGTTCCTCCATCCATGCCGCCACCGTCACGTCGTCGCTCGCGGCCGGCGAGCTGGCGTCGGGGTAGAAGCTGCCCAGGGTGGCGTTGTTGCGGTCGCCGTCCGCGATGGCGACGCTGCGCCCCGCGGCCCTGGCGCGCTCGATGGCCCAGCGTGCCCAGGTGGTCTTGCCGGTGCGCCCGCGGCCGAGCAGCACGTCGATCGTGCCCCGGACCGCCGCCTCGATCGCGGCCAGGTTCGGCCCGTCCGGGCTGGTTGGAACGTTCGGGTTCTTTGTCATGGTGCTATGTGTCTCCGAACCGTCGTCGTGGCGGCATGCTCGTCGCCGTGACCTTCGGCTTCTCTGGTGCGGCCCCGGCCACTCTCTCTGCAGGCCCAGGCGGGGCTACGATGGTGGGGGGCAATGGTGCGAGCGGCTGACCTCCGCCCGCACCTGCAATCCCATCCTGCCCCCTTGGGGATGGGACCGTTCCGTCCGAGGTCGGCCGCGCCGGAACGGACGGCTTCTGCGCCTCCAACCCCTTGACCCGACCTGCCCGCAGCAGCACGCCCCAGGCGTTCGACACGGCCTTGCTGCCGTACGGCTCGCCCGGCCTGACCTCCACGCCATCGGCGGCGGCGTCACGGCCGACGTCGTCCCACCGCAGCGTGAAATCCGCCTCGGCCGCCTGGATGCGGGCGGCGTTGGCGAGCAGCCAGATGCCCAGCGGGCCGCGTCGTCCACGCCCACCCGTGGCGCGGATCACGGCCGGCTTCGGGACGCCTCGGCGGGGCGGCTTGGCGTTCATGCGATAGGGCTAACATCCCGCCACATAGGTATTCAACGGTTTTCCTATACTATCACAGGTTTTCCATAGTAGTCCAAGAGTGTCAGTGCATACACGCGGTCGCACCGTTGGTGCTTCATAAGTGCATCATAGGCCAGAGTAGGGCTAAGCTGGCCCCGTCGGATGTTATAGGGGCAGTCGAGAGACGCCCACGGCAGACCGAGCCGGACGCAACCTTCGGGGAAGGATCACACGATGCCGGTCAACCCGGAAGACAGGACGACCGTCGCCCTCGGGGCCGCGCTGATCCAGGCGGTGCGCGAGCGGGCGGAGGCGGAGGGCCGCGGGTTCAGCGCCGTGGTGGCGGACGCCGTGACCGCCTACCTGCACGGCGCGGTCCGTCCGGTGGAGGCCGCGCTGCTCGGCATCGCCCCGCCCACGCCCGGCTTGCAGGCGGAGGTGCGCTCCCTGGTGGGGCTGCTGCAGCAGATGCTGCCGCGCCTCGCCAAGGTCGCCGACGACCACGACGAGCAGATGGACATGCTCGACGAGATCGTGAGCGAGCTGGGCCGCCGGGAGGGCGCGGCCCTCGCGCTGGAGAAGGCGGCGGCCCTGGTCGAGCCGGGACGGCGCTGACCCGTGGCAGTCGTCGGCTTCACCAACCTGAACGGCGGCGACGCCAACAAGGCGTACTACGAGGCCGAGGTGGCGGAGGCGGCGCAGGAGGAGGCGCGCACGAGGCTGGCCGCCTACTACGCGACGCCGATGGCCGCGCGCTGGGTGTCCCTGTCCGGCCGGCTCGCCCCGGACGGCGCCGAGATCGCCCCGGGGGAGATCAGCCGGGCGTTCGACGGTTACGCGCCGCGGGCCTTCACGGCGCAGGACCGGCAGGGGCAACCGGTCGAGACCGGCGCTGTGGCAGACCGCCTGGACGCGCCCAACCGCCGTGCGGGGACGGACATGACCGTCTCCCAGCCCAAAAGCTACTCGGCCCTGGTGGCGATGGCGGAGCTGGCCGGCGAGGCGGCGTTGGCGCGCGACCTGCGCGAGGCCCGGCACCAGGTGGTGCGCGAGGTGGTGAAGCACGCCCTCGACATCGGCCTCGTGCAGACCCGACGCGGGCACGGCGGGCGCGAGGTGGAGACGCCGGCGGACGTGATGGTCGCCGTCATCCCGCACAGCAAGAGCCGGGCGGGCGACCCGCAGGAGCACGACCACGTGCTGTTCTTCAATGGCTCGCTGCGGGCGGACGGCACGGTCGGCACGCTCGACCTGTCCCGGCTGGTGTCGCACAAGTTCTACCTGCAGGCCCTGGTCGCCTCGGGGATGGCGGACCGGATGCAGCGGCTGGGCTTCGCCGTGCAGGAGGCCGGCCGCGGGCGGTGGGAGCTGGCCGGGGCGCCCGACGCGCTGCTGAAGGCCTGGAGCCAGCGCCGCGCCGAGGTGGTGGCGGGGCTGCACGGCACGGCGGCGGACCTTGCCCGCACCCAGGCTGCCGCGGAACAGGCCGCCCATGATGGCACCACGCCCGAGCGGGAGGACGCGGCCCCGGCGCCCGCCCGGGGCGCGACGCAGGCCAGGCGCGAGGCGATGCAGGCCTCCGCCCTCAAGAGCCGCCGGGCCAAGGACGAGATGCCCGACGCCGCCGCGCTGACTGCCCGCCATCGCGAGGACCTGGACAGGCTCGGCCTCACTCCGGACGGCGTGATCGACCACATGCGCGCCGTGGCGCCGCACACGCCGGTGCCGGACGGGCAGCCCGCCGAGGCCGCCCTGGCCGCGCTGTTCGCGCGCACGTCGGTGGCCACCATGCGGCAGGTCCGCACGGCCATCGCCGAGGCCGCCGCCGTGCGCGGCATGAAGGTGGCGGAGGTGGAGGCGGAGGTGCGCCAGGCCATCGACAGCGGCGCCGCCAAGGCGATCGGCGTGGCGCCGGGCGGCGAGGCTGTGTTCTCGACCGACCAGGCGATCCGCACCGAGCGCGCCATGCTGGTGGCGGCGCGCGACGGGCAGGGGCAAGGGCTGCTGACGCCGGCCGCGGCCGAGCGCGCCATGGCGCGGATCGAGGCGCGTGAGCAGGCGGGCGGGCGGGCGGACTTCGCCTTTGCGCCCGAGCAGCGGCAGGCGGTGCTGCACGCGGCACGCGGCGACCAGTTCGTGGTGCTGGAGGGCGTGGCCGGCGCGGGCAAGACGACGAGCATGCAGGCCGTGGTGTCGGCTGCCCAGGCGATGGGGATGCGGACCATCGGTGTGGCGCCGACGAACGCCGCGGCGGAGACGCTGCGGGCGGAGACCAAGGCCGACGAGCATCTGTCGCTGCAGAAGCTCGCCGGCGAGATCGCTACAAAGCGACGTGTCCTGACCAGGCGGGACTACGTCCTGGTGGACGAGGCTGGGATGGCCGAGCTGGCGGACGTGGCGGCCCTCGTGCAGGCGGCCCGGGCCGGCGGGGCGCAGGTGGCGTTCGTCGGCGACGAGCGGCAGTTCGCGCCCATCGGCTCCGGCGCTCCCTTTGCAGCACTTGGCAGCGTGCTCGGCAGCTCGCGCCTGACGGAGATCCGACGGCAGCGCACGCCCTGGCAGACCGAGGCGTCCCGGCGCATGGCGGCCGGCGACTCCGAGGCCGGCACCCTGGCCTATGCGGCCGAGGGGCGCTGGATCTTCGGCCAGCACCGGGCCGACACCTTCGCCAGGCTCAAGGCCGACTGGACGGCGGACCTCGACCGTGCACCGGCACCTGGGCAGGCACGGGCCACCCGCATCGTGGTGGCGCAGCGCAACGAGGACGTGCACGCCCTCAACGCCGAGTTGCGGCAGGTCCTGCTGGACCGCGGCGCGCTGGGGCGGGAGGAGACCACGGTCCGCACGCTGCACCGCGACGGCGGCGCGGGCGACGTGCGCGACCTGCCCCTGCGCGCCGGCGACGAGCTGATCGTCTGGCGGCGGGTGCCGAGCCACAACCTGAACAACGGCGACCGCCTGACCGTGCTCGGCTTCCAGCCCATGCCGGGCACTGCCACGGGCGACCTGCTGCTGACCTGGCGCGTCGAGAAGTCCGGCACCGTCGTCACCGCGCCGCTGTCCAGCCTGGAGGCGCCGCCCGCCCCCGACGACCCGGCCGGGCAGCCGCGCGTGCCCTACCTGCAGCACGGCTACGCCGTCAGCATGTATGCCAGCCAAAGCAAGACGGTGGACCGCGGGTTCGTGTTCGGCGGCACCGGCCTGGACGCTCGCAGCACGTATGTGGCGCTGACCCGGCACCGCGACGACGCCCGGGTGTACTGGGACCGTGGCGCCATCGCGCAGGAGCTGGCCGAGCAAGGCGAGCGCCCCACCCGCGCCGCCGTCGTAGGGCACATCCGGCGCGAGGCCCGGCGCGTCACAGAGGCCCGCAGCGTCCTCGACTTCGTGCCCGACGCCGACGCCTGGTTGGCGACCGGCGACGTGGCGGCCGAGCGGTCCCGCCCCTCGGCCGTCGCCGCCCGCATGGCGACGGCGTCCCAGACCGCGGCCGCGACGGTGCGGCAAGCGGTCGAGACCCGTTCCGACCAGGTTGCGGCCCTTGTTGGAGGCGCACAGGACCCGGCCGCCGCGCGTTCGCGCGTCCGGCTGCCCCGCACGGCTCCCGAGGTGCGCGCCGCTGCGGCCTATGCCCGGGAAACCTCCCGCATCCAGGAGGACGCTGCCGTGCGGGACCGCCGGGCCATGGCCCGGGTGGACGCGGTCGTGCAGGCGCTCAAGCAGCCCGGGGCGGTCCGCGCCGTCGTGGCAGGGTTGCGGGACGTGCCCCGGCGGGTGCGCGACTTCCGGCAGCGCGCGGCACGGGCCGTCCCCACGGCGGGGGAGGCCGTGGTGCGCTGGACGCGCGCATGGCGACAGGGCGAGCGCGCGGCGCAGCTGGATGCCCGGCGGCAAGAGGTGGACGGCGCCGGCCAAGCCGCCTTGCGCGGCGTGACGGCCCTCGCCCCGGAAGCGCGTCAGGCTGTGGCCGTGCCGGAGGAGCGCATGTGGACGGAACACTGGCTGTGGCGGTCCAGGCTCGGCCGGTTCGCCCCGGATGCCCCGGTGCTCGTCCCGCAGCCGGAGGGACACGCCGCCGCAGTCGCCAAGGTGGCGCTCCCGGCTCGCATCGCGGCGACCCTCGGCGCGGACGCGCTGGCGGCCCTCGCCCGGCCGACGCTGGGGGAGGCGCCCGCCCAGGCACGCACCGTCTCGGCCGGGGCCTACGCCGAGGCGCTGGAACGCGAGCGCGCCGGCCTCGCGGAGCGCATCGTGGCAGGCGTGGCGCGCACGACGGGCAAGCCCGCCGACCAGGTGCGCGGGGAGCTTGCCCCCGCCCAAGCCCGGCCGCAGTCGCTGGAGAACGCTGGGTTGCGGGCGGGCGTGGAGCGTCTGAACGCCCTCGCGACGGCGCGGGGCGAGGTGGCCGGCGCCATCGCCGAGGGACGCCTGCGCGTCACGGCGCCGATCCTCGCCCTCGACCCGCACGCCTCGCCCACCGGCTGGCGCGTGGAGCTGCGCCGCGCCATGCAGGCCACCGGCGATCATGCCCCGCCGCCGGACCTCAAGGGCGACCGCGCCGTGCTGGATGGCCGCACGGTCATGGTCGGGGACGCCGCGGCCCTGCTGCGGGCACGCCGGGCCGCGCTGGGCGTGCCCGAGGGCATCCCGGCTGCACCCGGCTCGGGCGCCGCCCTGCTTGACGGCGCGATCGGCACGCTGCGGGAGGCCGTGGCGGAGGGGCGTCTGTCCGCCCGCGCGCCGATCACCGCCGTCCCGCCTGCGGAGCGCAAAGGTTGGCGGGCGGCGTTCCGCGACGCCGCGGCGGAGACCGCGCGCCGGGCCGGGGCGGGCGCCAGGCTGGCGAGGGCGCACGGCCAGCAGGCCGCCTCGCACGCCTACGAGCGCGACCGCGAGCTGTCCCAGACCGCCCAAGCCGTGCGCGCCCGCGACGCCCACGCGCCCGCCGCGGAGCGGGCCATCGAGGCGATGCGGCAGGCGGAGCGGGCCGCGGCGGCACGGGCGGAGGAAGCCCGGCGCCAGGCCCAGCGGCCGCAGCCGGCGCCGCAGGCTTCGCCCGGGATGGGCATGTGACCCCGAACGCCCTGGGGAGCGCCCATGCCCGTCCGTAAGCCTGGACCGTGCCGGAGCTGCTCGCACTGGCGCGACGCGGGCAGCATCATGCTGGCCGGCACCCCGGCGCAGCAGGGCGAGTGCCGCCGGCGGGTGCAGGCGGGCGAGGACGGGTTGCGTCCGCGACCGCCCGTCACCCAGCCTGCAGTCGAGTGCTCGGAGCACCTGCCGATGCCGGCGCCAGGCCGCCTTGCGCAGTGCTGCGGAGATTGCCGGTATTGGCGGGCACCCGAGACGGTCCGGATCGGCGCGGCCGACGAGGGGCCGTGCCGTGTCTGGGCGCCGCGCTGGAGCGGGGCCGGCCCGGGCCACGCCTTTCCCGTGACCCGGCGCGACTTCTATTGCGGCGATGGGGCCAGCCTCAGCTATGTCGATCCCGACGACGAGGAGCAGGACGCCTGAACGGATAGGCGTCTGAGGCAGGGCTAAAGCATAAGACCGCGCCGGTAGAACCACTCGTTCCAAAGAACGCATTCCGATTGCTGGAAGACCCTCGCCGCTGACTTCGGACAACTACATTCTGGCTTATTTTCAGCCGCACATATCAACTCAGAGCTGCTCATGCATTAGCTCTGGGGAGATGCCTGGCAAGATCGAGGGCGGCAACGGATGGGTCCGATTTTGGCAGTGGCTCTTGTTGGGTTTCGGGGTGGTAAGTCCGGGACCGGGAAACGGGGCTAAGGATTTCTGGCGTGCGACCAAGAGCGGGCGTAGGTGGTCTGCTCGCGCAAGGAGCTTTTGTTATGGCTACATCCGACCTGGTCAATCTTTTGGCGCTGCTGGATGACGCCAAGTGCTTCGCGCTGGTGCGTCAGCACCGCTGGCCAGACGGCGTGCACTGCCCTGTGTGTGATAGCAGCACCGTTAGCCGGGATGGCCACGACGATATTCAGCTGCATCGCCAACGCTATCGGTGCAAGGCGTGTGCGTCCCGTTTCGATGACCTGACCGACACGGTGCTGGCTGGGCACCACCAGCCGCTGCGGGTGTGGGTGCTGTGCCTTTACTTCATGGGCCTGAACCTTTCCAACCGGCAGATCGCCTCGGAACTGGGTCTGGATGGCTCGGACGTGCAGGCCATGACGGAGCAGCTGCGCCGCGGCTTGGTCGCCAAAGCGCCGGTGGTGGACCTGAAAGGCGAGGTCGAGATCGATGAAGTCTACGTGGTGGCCGGGCACAAGGGCCAGCCTGCGGCCGTCGCCAAAAGGGGCGGCTTGGACGGTGCCGCAAGCTGGCAGGCGCGCCGGGCCGCGGCACGTTAGAGAAGGACAAGCCGCCCGTCCTCGGCCTGATCCAGCGCGGCGGCCAGGTGGCGCTGCACATGCTGGCCAACGTGCAGCAGAGGACGATCAAGCCGGTCATCATCGCCGCCGTTGCCCCGGGCACCCTCGTCCACACGGACGAGTATGCCATCTACGCCCGCCTGCCAGCCTGGGGCTACGGGCACAAGACGGTCTGCCATGGGCGCGGCGAGTACGCCCGTGACGAGGACGGCGACGGCTTTTGCGAGGTTCACGTCAATACGATCGAAGGCTTCTGGTCGTTGCTGCGCTCCTGGCTTCGCCCGCACCGCGGCATCTCGCAGGACAAGTTGCCGCTCTATCTCGGCTTCTTCCAGTTCGTGCACAACGCTCGCCGACGCGGAAAAGCCTTGCTCAGCGCCCTCATCGCAGGCCTGGTTGCGTGATGGACCCGGCACCACCCCGAAACCCAATAAGAGCCTCCAAGGAAACCAAGGCGTGGGTCGGTAGCCAACCAGAGGGCCGTTTCTCTTTCGTATTCACGCCCAAACATGGCTCCTGGCTCAATCTCGTCGAAGGCTTCTTCTCCAAGATGGTCCGATCAATGCTCCGCCACATCCGGGTCGCATCCAAGGCCGAACTCAAAGTCAGGATCATGTCCTACCTCGACGACCTCAATCGGGATCCCGTGGTCCATACCTGGACCTACAAAGTCGCAGAGGCGGCGTGATAGGAGTCGATCTATGGAAACGCCGTACTAGATTTTGCCGCAATCTCGTGTCCGCACCTTTGTGAGTCCCTACTGCAATAAGGATATAGCCTGCGCACACTATCCAGGAGCCGACTGGGCCATGGGCATCGGTAGCTGCCGCCGCAATCCAAGGTAGCAGGCCGAACAAAGCATAGAACCAGGTATAGAAGAGCCCCATTCCCACCGCACGCGACGTCTCCCCCATAAGTCTTCCAGGCAGGGCAAGGAGGGCGCCAGCCGGAAGCGCGGAGAGCGCTGCGGTGATTAGGGTAAGCAGGGTGAACCAGGAGGGGAGGACTGCCATCAAAATCAATACAATAAACCAACAACCAAGGCTACCACGGACTAGCCGAGCCTCGTTGAAGCCGCGGTGAACCAAATAGCCACCTAAGGGGACGCAGATTGCGCCAATGGCAATAATCGCCACAGTAACACCTTCGGCTGCTGCTACGCCAAACCCATTCGCTTTGAGCATGGTAGGTGCAAAAGTCACAGTTATAATGAAGACCGAATTTGTAAGTCCCCAAGTGATCCCAGCAAGAGAGATAGCGACTGCTTCCCGTGGCGGTGGCAGGCGTCGCGCTAGCGGGATACCTGGGCTGATCCGGATAACGCGCTCGCATAGCAGTAAAGCAACAATTGCCGCGATTGCCACCGAGCCGCTTGCCCAACGCCAATCGCTCACACGCGCTAACGGTCCTATTGAAGCGGCGCCGAGCGCTAATCCCACCGGCCAACTATTTGCAAATATTGCCATCGCAAATGGAGCGCGCTGGCCTTCGAATCGTTCGGCGACGGCCCGTGTGAGGGCAAGATTGGCGGAAATGGCTCCTATTCCGGACACGAGACGGCCTACAAACAGGAGGTTTGCTGTTGGAGCTATCGCGAATACTAAGCCACCCATGGTCATCGAAAGAAATCCAAGGCGCGCAGCGGCCTTTTCACTCACGAACGACCCGAGGTAGCCTGCCGGTAAAGCGACTAGAACTCCAGGAGCCAGGTAAAGGCCTAGTAGGAGTCCGATATTGGCGCTGTCGAGGCTAAAGTGATACTCAAGATCAGCCGCGAGGGAGCCGACTGTTTGAAGTTGCAATGTGATCGTGACGCGCGCCGCCGCCAACATAAGAACCGATATCCAACTCATGTAGCAGCGGCCGTAGCCGCTTCTGTCATTACTTCGGAAAGCCGCGCGCGGCAGTCCGCCGGGATTGATGTAGCACCGTCTTGGCCGACCCGCACGCATACCCACGTGATGGTGCCTCGCGCTACAAGCGCGCGATCGGGCAACATCATAGCCTCGCAGGCGAAGGTCAGACTTGTCTCTCCAAGACGTGTTAAACAGACATCGAGGCCAAGTCGGTCATCGTACCCCGCGGGTCTCTCGTAGACTACCTCCGTTTTACGAACGTGATAGCGGGTCGTTGTCGAGCGCGGTCCGAAAAACCCCGCTAGATTGTGATGCCTGATAAACTCGCTTAGTGCTTGTTCGAAGTAGGCCATATAGATGGCGTTGTGAACGTGGCCATGAGAGTCAACGTCGCGGAACGGCACGCGTAACTCGAGATTATGGACGTTAGGGACGGAAATCGTCATGCAGTCCTCTGCTGCTGGATGTCGATCGGAAGTAGAGCTTACAGGAGGTAACAAACCAGTCTCGTGCTTGGTCGCGCGTGTGTTCGGTCCGGCGGAATCGGTTCTCCGCTTGGAGCATTGGGCTCCCCGCGAGCCGGGGCCGGGCGAAGTCGAGGTCGCCATTGAGGCGGCCACGATCAATCCCTCTGACCTTATCACGATCGGTGGTGCCTATCCAGGTCGAACAACGCTGCCCTTCGTCGCTGGCTTTGAGGCTGCGGGAATAGTTGCGCGCGCCGGTCGTGGCGTTAGTAGTCCGCGGGAAGGCGATCGCGTTCTGCCCATCGGGCGAGCGGGTCTTTGGTGTGATCGAGTGACTTGGCCGGCCAATGACGTGATCTACGTCCCGTCCGCTCTCTCGCCCGCTCAGGCTGCAATGAGCTATATCAATCCGGTAACTGCGCTCCTCATGATACGCGGTCACGCTGGGATTGGTCCCGGCACCGTCGTGGGAATCAACGCCGCAAATTCGGCGATCAGCCGATGGTTGATCAGCCTTGTGCTGGAAGCGCGAGCCATACCTATCGCCCTCGTACGCAGGCATGAGGCCGTTGCAACGCTTCAAACTGCCTTCCCGTCCATCATAGTTCTTACTGCTGCGACAGGAGCGTCCTTGAGCGCAGTTCCGACCCTTGACGTCGCATTCGATGCAATCGGTGGCAAAGCCGGCGAAGCTTTGGCCCTGCGGGTGCGGACTGGAGGCCGATTCATCCATTACGGCCTGGCCTCCGGTGTACCGCTGCGGCCTGATCTCGCCGCGAAGCTGCCGGGAGTCTCGATCGCCTATTTCCATCTGCGGCCCTGGGTACAAACCAGTTCTCCGTTGGAGAAGCGTATGGCCTTTAGGGCCGTCCACGAACGGCTGCTGTCCGGCTTCCCATCCGCGCCGATTGACAGCTGCCATCTGCTTACCGACTTCCAAGCAGCCTTTCGGCGGCTCGCGGCGCCCAACCGTGTCGGCAAGGTCCTGCTGCTTCCGAGATCGGCGCACAGGGAACTTACCGATGAGGACGCGGGATGATCCGCCCTACGCTCTCGAACGGCAGCATTTCACGCCTGCCTTCAACCTCGACAACGAAGCCAGAGGTTGTCGCCCCAACTAAATGTCCGTCACGCTGGACTTCCGGATAGCTCTCAGAACCCGTGTTGAAACCCGTCGCGGCGGCGGCGGGGGACACCGTGGACGTGACCGCCGCCGGCGTCTCGGTCAACGGCGTACCCGTCGTCCCGCCCGCCCTGGCGCAGGACAGCCACGGCCACGCTGCCGCGTCCGTGCCGCCGGGCCGCTATCCGGTGCCGCAGGGCGCGGTGTGGCTGCTGTCCGCCCATAGCCCCCGGTCCTGGGACAGCCGCTATTGGGGGCCGGTGCCCGAAGGCGTGGTGCGTGGCGAGGCTTGGCCGCTGCTGGTGCTGCCGTGATGGACCTGCCGATCCTCTACGCCGAGTGCGCGCCGCAGGTGCATCCCAAGACCATGGACGCCGTGGTGCAGGTCGAAAGCCACGGGCGCGTGCTGGCGCTGAACGTCAACCGCCTTCGCACGCAGCCGCCGCAGCCTGCCATGGCGGACGCGGCGGTGCAGGCGGCCGAGACGTGGATCGCGCGCGGCTACAGCGTGGACATCGGGCTTGGCCAGATCAACAGCCGGAACCTGGCCGTCCTTGGCCTGACCGTGCGCACCGCCCTTGATCCCTGCGCTAACTTACACGGTGCGGCTGCGATTCTTGCCGCCAACTACGTCGGCGCTGTGCAGCGGGTTGGCGAAGGCCAGACGGCACTGCTGATGGCGCTCTCGGCCTACAACACCGGCTCCTACGACCGCGGGTTCGGCAACGGCTACGTCGCCCGGTATGCGCCCGGCTACGTGGTTCCAGCCTTGTCCGGTGCGGCCCCGATCCCACCCCGTGCATCGTATGGCACCGCTGGCATTGCCATGACCATGCGCGCGTCCCGTCCGAACCCGCTGACGGCAGACACGACGGTCGCGTGGGGTCCTGGAGACCCAGACAAGGAGGCGGAGTGATGCTAGGGCGTGCTTTCGCGGCGCTTGGCCGCCTGATCGCCATGTCGCTGTTCGGCGCCGCGCTGGTGCTCGCGCTCGGTCTGGCATGCGCGGTCGGGCTGTTCGGGGGCCTGATCTGCCTGCTGAAGGGCGACCACCGGGCCGGCCTGATGCTCCTCGGGGCCGGCGCCGGGGCATGGGTGGGGATGATGCTCATCTTCGATCGGCTGTTCGCCGCCCGCGCTTTCCTCAATGGCAGTTCCGGCACGGTGTCCATCCCGGCCTCCTCCCTCCGCATCGACTTCGACTGGTAGCGCCCATGCCATTCGACGGCTTCGCCGACGCGCGCACCCGCCTTTCCACCGGCCTGGACACGCCCGCCGCCAGGATCGCCGGGCGTGCGCTGCTGCTGGGCGGCACGGCCCTTGCCGGCCTCGCCGCCTACAGCGCGGCATCCAGCGCCGTGTTCACTTGGGGCGTCGAGCTGGGCGGGCGGCTGGCGGCGCCCACGGACGGGATGTGGGGCCACGCCCCGGGCTGGGCCTGGGACGCCACGACTTGGTGGCGTTATGCCGCCGCGCTGCGCCAGGGGCTTTTCACGCCGGACGTGGGCAACCGGGTGCTGCGCTGGCTCTATGGCGGTGCCGCCGCGGGCGCGTTCCCCGCCCTGATCGCCTATGCCATCGGCCGCGAGGCCGTGCGGAGCTGGGGCGTGCGGAAGCTGCATGGCGAGACGGGCTGGGCCACGCCCCGCCAGATACGCCGGGCCGGGCTGCGCGCCCGCCGCGGCGGCATCATCCTCGGGCGGGACCGCCACGGCTATCTTGCCCTCGGCGGGCAGGAATCGGTGGCGCTCTACGCCCCGCCCCGGTCCGGCAAGACCTCCGGCGTCGCCATCCCGAACGCCATGGCGTTCGACGGCTCCCTGGTCGCGCTCGACTTGCGCGGGGAGATCTACGACGCCACCGCCGGCGGGCGCGCCGAGGCCAGACAGCAGGTGATCCGGCTGGAGCCGTTCAACGAGGAGGGCCGCACCCACCGGTGGAACCCCCTTGCCTACGTGCGCCGCGGCACCGTGGACGCCTACGGCGACGTGGAACGCATCGCGCACCAAGTCATCCAGGATGCGCCCGGCCCCAACAGCTTTTTCAGCAAGACGGCGCGGCTGGGGTTCACCGGGGTGGCGATGATGCTGGCCGAGGACCCCGACGAGGCGTTCACGCTGAACGCCATCGCCCGCATCCTTGTCCGGCCCGACGCGAAGACCTTCGTTCCCGCCCGGCTGGAGCAGCGCCGCCGCGCCGGGCGGCCCTACTCACGGGCCTGCGCCGATGCCTGCCGGGCCTTCGTGCAAGCGCCGGCGGAGACGTTCCAGAACATCACGCAGACCATCCACGCCGACCTTGGCCTGTTCCTCAACCCGCGCGTCGCGGCCATGACCGCGGCCAACGACTTCGACCTGCGCGAGCTGCGCCGCAGCCTGCACGCGATCTACCTCGTGGTGCACGACGAGGACCTGGACGCGCTGCGCCCGCTGACCTCGCTGCTGTTCCAGCAGCTCGTCAACGTGATGACGGCGGTGCGCCCCGGCCGCGGCAAGGGCTGCGACCCCATTGGCGTTAAAATAGCCCTTGATCTGACGCGGGTCGGCCCGATCCTGGGCAGATGCAAAACACAGCATCTCTCCCGGCGGATCAATTTGAAGAGTTGCTGCGGCGACTTCCCGCCGGTCTCG
>JAABVA010001803.1_pt1 | contig 22221 bp, 17 predicted proteins | sample 5560331 | NCBI WGS metagenome assembly JAABVA01 (sample SAMN12812661, study PRJNA571458) | rock metagenome | isolation source: Antarctica rocks | place: Antarctica: Victoria Land, Mt New Zealand sud | collected 2016-01-07
TGGGGGAATCTTCGGTGGAGTCGGCGAAGCAGATCCAGCATTTGAGGGGGTCTGAATCGGTGGGGGCGCGAGCGGGGGGTGGAGGGCGAGTTTGTTGTTGTGAGGTGGCGGGTGAGGCTGAGATTGGGGGCGTGGAGCAGGGGGTGTTGAGGAGGAGGGTTTGGGAGTCTTCGATGGAAGTCGTGGAGTGCGGGAGGCTGGGGCGGCGGATTTGAGGGGAGGAGGGTGAGGTGGGTGTGGTTGGTGATGGGGCGCGGTTGTGGGAGGACTGGGAGGGCTGTGGAGGTTGTGATGCCATGGTAGCAGCGGAGGATGATGACCGCTGGCGGATATCCTAAGATCTATGATGAGCTTCACGAATGTGTTTTGAGAAAAGCTGGTGCCGAAGTGAACTTGTTTGATGGCAGAACAGTTAAACAATCACGCGGTCGAAGCCAAAGTGATGATGCTGACACAAAGGGTTAAGCGCAGCATCGCCAGAGCCTCGGAGTGTTCGGCTATCAAACCCTAGCGCTTTCACGAAATTATTGGCTATGAACTACACGCATTTGCAGACTGCTGTGGCCCGTTCGGTAGGTAGATGATGGTAGCCGCTGATAAAAATAAGTGAACTGCAAAGAGTTTTGAGCACAACTTCGATGTCATTGCCATGGCTGATCCAACTCCTACGAGAAAGTCTGGAAGACAGCGTGTGCCAAACAGGAGATACTCAGTTGATCCCTTGGAGGGATTGGAAGTTCGCAATCAGGTCGAGGAAAGGGACGCAGAACCGTCGCAGCTAACTGAAAACAACTCAGACGATGCAGATTTCTCGGCCGAACAAGCAGCAGCAGCTGCCGAGGTGGAGGTTGATGAGGAAAATGAGTTAATAGCAGATGACGCGTCTGAATACTCCGCAGTTGGAAGCCCAGGTGAGGAACCACAGGATGCTACATCAAATGCTAGCCCGGTAGGGAGTGAAAAGGAAGGAGAAGCTCCTGGGCGCAGAGCTTCTGGCGTTGCCAGCTACGTTCGATCAGATTGGAAAAAAAAGCATCCAGACTCAAGCTTGCATTCAAGAGGCATGACCGAAGGGAAATCTTTTGAAGCTAAAGAAACGTATCTAAAAACCCTCTACGGTACAGGTGTAGAGGATTTGGTGAATATTACACGATCTAGGGATCAATGGGTTGGTGAGGTTTCTTTGCCGAGAAGAAGCAGTGACGATGGTAAGAAAGGGATGCGCCGTTTCTTTTCTCATACCAAGGATAAACGGGAGATGGAAGCTACGGTAGGTTGGGATTGGTATTACAAGGGAGGTAAGGGTTTGTTTGCCACGAGGCAAAAGATGCGGTCCATGAGTGATTCTGAGGGTAAAGAGTATATACACAAACCTACAAAAAGCATTCATAGTGTTCTCTTGGGCTCTTACGGCAAGCAGAAAATATTTCATTTATCACAATCGGAGTATCTTGAATTGGGAGAAGCGTGGAAGGCTGCGACCGCTGACGACAGTGAAAAGGTTCAGGATGAGCGTCAGAGCCGCAAAGGAGGAAGAGCAGGCTGGATGTTGAATGTGGGTACAAGTGTACGATGTCTGGACTGGGCTTCAAACCATGATGGAGATGCACAATATCTAGCTATCGCCACATCTGAAGCGAAAACTGCTGCAAAAAAAGAACTTCATACGGTATCTCCAGCATTTACGCCCTCACCGCCTTCTCCAACCTGCATTCAGATATGGGCCTTTGCTTCCTGTACCGAGCCAGGTCAGGAGGGTCTCATTGAATCAAGAACAAAACCTCGACTTCGCGTGGTTATTTGCACTGAATGGGGTCCCCTCAAACAGTTAAAATGGTGTCCAATGCCTCGGAAGCCGAGGAATGGAGAGCCAAAAGGGATAATCTCGATTGGGTTACTAGCCAGTGTTTGGGGCGATGGTTGTGTAAGGGTTTTGGATGTCCAAATGGACAAAGATAGCAATGTAGATGCCAGCTACGGTACGCAGAATATGATCAGCTGAAATTCAATCTTACTAAGATAACATATGTATTAGCCAAGTACGACGAAGCCTCTTTCACAGCTCGACCTTCCAACACCCTATGCACTTCCCTGACTTGGCTCTCTGCTACTGACATTGCCGTCGGCTGCGCAAACGGTTACGTCTCCATCTACGACATCTCCGGTCTGCGTCCCACGCCAAACCCATGGTTCCATATGCCCCTCCACCGGACCTACATCATAGCCCTTGTTTCCGCCTACCCATCTTTCCCGCACTTGCTTGCTACCTCTTCCATGGACGGCTACCTCCGCCTCACCGATCTCCGCTCACCGCAGACAGACTTTGTACTCTCCAGCCGCGCTCGTGTCCCTCCTTCTACCCTCGTCTACTCCGATCCCCTTTTCTGCATCATTTCTTCAGAGGAAAATGAGCAATTGCGCGCTTATCCTCTACGCCGTTTCTTCTCCAGCCTTACTTTCGCTCGTCTGCCCGGTGTGACTCTTGCTCTCTCCACGGGCCACTTTCATCCCACAGTGATAGCCGGCTGTGCTGATGGAAGTCTTGTGGCTGTTAACCCGATGCGTAGAGTGCTCTTCAGGAGAGAGCAGCAGTACCAGCAGACGGTCTTTCGGCATGAATGGACTAGGAGCTCAGGGGGACTAAGTAGGATCACGGAGGGATACAAGGTTGAGACGACAAACGTGACCATTGCGACGAAGATGAGGTCAGATGGGATGTTCGTGACAGTTCATGAGGAGGAGAGTGCGGTTACTCAGGCGTGTTGGAACCCGAACTTGGGATGTGGAGGTTGGGTGGCGGTGGGGATGGGGAGTGGATTGGTCAGGGTAGAGGATTTGGCAATCTGAAAGGAGTGGACCAGTTCCAATTTACGACAGGGGAAAACCAGACTGATGTGGATTTTGGGATCATGGACTAATTGCTGGACCGTTAACGACGTCAAGAGCAAACGTGCTCTCAGGGAATCTGAAAGGAGTGGACCAGTTCCAATTTACGACAGGGGAAAATCAGACTGATGTGGATTCTGGGATCATGCTGGACCGTTAACGACGCCAAGAACAAACGTGCTCTCAGGGAATCTGAGAGTCAACAAAACTATCGTCAAGTACGGACTGATGGCTATTCGTCCTATGCTTCCAAATCGTGGGATATTCAACTCTAGCACAGCCTGTTCCTCTTTCAAAGCAATTATTGTCCCAATACGCCGCCAGACTTCTCGCCAATGTGCTGATAACGAAAAGAAGGTCGTTCATGTACAACCAAGGGTTCCTGCTCTAGGCCTGCGCGCTATATCAATCAAACCCCCCTGTCCAGCGAATAGTGGTCTTCGTACGTCATGTAAGACGGGAGAGTAAGAAACAGAAACAGAAACAGAAACAGAAACAGAAACGAGGTCAAATCAGCAAATTCCCGACCGTTTAGTGGAGCACCAAGAAGTGTCGAAAATCAGTAGACAAGAACCGATAGCCAGGCACGCCAAACCAACTGTCAGACTGAGTGGCAGCTTGATGTGGAAACTCGAAATGACGCGTTCCTGTTTCCAAATCTCGTTATCACGCAGGTGAATCCGAGTCAATACTTATACTATTGTACGAGAACAATGAGTCGATTTGTTCAGATGGACATCCCCAGCGACATCGGTTGTTATTCACTGGACCTTCTGTGCCACCTGATGGAGCAGCAGACGGACATCCGCAGACGCACTCTAATCTAATTGACCTAGTTCACAAACACCTACCACAGTAACTCCGTACGTCGAGCCAGAATCACTGAATCGCTTAGAATGTTGTCGAGCACAGTCCACACATCTCTGCCAGTCCAAGTAAAGGAATCACCCTACGCGACCCCCATTGCCTTTTAAAAAAAAACACAAATCTCTTCTCGGGCGATGTCGAAACTCCGACCACCAGATCCTCACGATTGCCTTTGTGGAAAGCGTTCGTCCTTGGCGAATCAATCCAACGCGAAACCCCAACCAAAAGGATATCTCACCAACTTATCAACCTTATCTGCCAATCCCCCTTTTGGTAAACCGCACGCATTTCATTCATGATGGATGCAGCGCTGGATATCAGTGCCCAGGAGCTCAAATCTGACAATCTGGACATCTTCGGCTGGACTAAAAGCCGAGCCGACATTTTCTGTCTTTTGCTCAACATCGTGGCAACGTTAGTGGGCTACTGTAACAAAAAAAGAGTCGGGGTGGCTTGGTCGCTGGGCGGATACGAAGGATCTGCTCAAGTTTGAATATCTGTAGAGTATCGCAGCTTACATACAGTATTTCCATCATCAATGCCTCATCTTTTCCTTTGTACTTATCAAGCAATTAGCCTTCACTCCCAACGCACGACCCAGTCTGTCCCTCCCTTATGCACAGCAGAAAAAGCAAATATAATACCCTCAAAATGCCACCGATAGCGAATTCGACCAACTTTTTGATCATGAAAACACTTTTTGCACCCCATCCAGACGCCGTGCGCAGGAAATGCTGTACAGATTACCTTCCAATATATAGGTAATGCGGCCTAAGGAAAGGAAGTCAGGGTTGGATCAGTGACCGGATCGTTTCTTCATCAGAGTTCTTCGCTCCTTCTCTTTGGCTGGAATATCCTGTTAGTATCCATTTATAAAAGCGAATTAGCCAGAAACAACTTACCTTCATCATAAACCAAAAACTCATGCAACGCCTTGCCCGCCGGCACCATGGGCAATACCGGTACCTTCTTATCCGTCACGACCTCCAAAAGCGCCGGGCCGTCAGTGTCGAGCAACCACCTAAGACTTGACTCCACATCTTTTGGCGCGATACACCTTTGGGCCTGAACCCCCATCGCCTCGGCCAACTTGATGAAATCGGGGTTCTTCTGATGCGTATGCGCGAACCTGTCTTCGTAGAACAGAGATTGCCACTGCGTCACCATTCCCTGCTCCTCATTGTTTAAAATGATGATTTTGACGCCAATGTTAAATTGGGCCGCAGTGCTGAGTTCCGTGAGTGTCATGTTGAACGAGGCGTCGCCGTCAATATCAACGACGAGGGCGTCTGGACGAGCCACTTTGGCGCCGATGGCGGCGGGGAGGCCGTAGCCCATTGTTCCTAAGCCGCCGGAGGTGATCATTGTGCGGGGGTGGCGCCATCGGAAGTGCTGGGCGGCCCACATTTGGTGCTGGCCGACGCCAGTGGTGATGATGGTCCGGTCTTTCATGTCTTGGGTCATGATGCTGAGTTTTTCAATAACGGTTTGGGGTTTGATGAGGCCGTCTTCGGTTTCTCTTTCGTATAAGCCCAAGGGAAACCGTTGTTTCCAGTCTGTGATTTGGGAAAACCATTCTGGACGGGATATCTTCATTTCAATATGAGGAAGGAGAAGAGCGAGATTAGCGGCTACGTCTCCTTCGACGGCTTCGGTGGCTTGGACGACTTTGTTGATGTTTTTGGGCATGATCTCAAAGTGGACGATGCCACCTCGTTTCTCAGCTGCTGCGGCTTTTGCTTGCGGAGCGAATTTGGCAATGCTACCTGTGACACGATCGTCGAAGCGGGCACCGAGGGCGATGACGAGGTCGGCTTCTTGCATGGCCATGTTTGCGTAGGCTGAGCCGTGCATACCGAGCATGTGAAGAGATTTATCGTCAAGCTCGTCGAAACCACCGAGGCCTTGGAGGGTTGTTGTTACAGGTATCGAGGCTTTTTCTGCTAGTTCTTTGAGGAGTAGAGGACCTTCTGGTAGGGCAATTAGACCTTGACCGGCGTATATGACGGGTTTTTTCGCAATGTTGATTAGATTGGCCACACGTCTGAGTGCACCGTCAAGTTGCCTCTTATTTTGATCTCGGGCTGCAAGAGTGGCTGCGCTGGTGTGTGTCGGAAGAGTGCTGGCCATTGGAATTGGAGTTCTTAGGATCGCGGCCTGTACATCCTTTGGCAAGTCGACCAATACGGGTCCTGGTCGTCCACTCTGAGCTATTTCAAAGGCCTCTTTTATCCGCTTTGGTAGTTCCGCAACATTTCTGACCATCACATTCCACTTCGTGCATGCCCTTGATATGCCCAACATATCCGCCTCTTGAAACGCATCCGTACCAATGGCACTTGTGACAACCTGGCCGCAGAATACAACGAGCGGGGTACCATCTGAGAGAGCGTCCTGCATTGGTGTGATGACGTTGGTTGCTCCTGGCCCAGACGTTACGAGGACCACCCCTGGCTTGCCGGAAGCTCGAGCATATCCCTCCGCCATATGACCTGCTCCTTGTTCATGTCTCGGAAGGACGAAATCGAAGTGTTTTGAATTGTAGATGGCATCGAATACGGGTAGAATAGCACCACCAGGGTAGCCGACTGTAAATACCATCAGATCCCTGGAGCATTTCCGAAGATATATCGGGCACATACAAACATGTTTGACCCCCTGCCGTAGCATCATCTCGTGGAAAATCTCCCCGCCACTAAGCCCCACGAAACTGGAATCATAGCCACGTTACTCAACGCACTTCTGAGGATTGAAGCCTGCATAGAGCCACTCACGATTCGTCCATCTCTGGTTTTTGGACATTTTGGAGAGGATGTACATTATTCCGTCTTGTGTCTTGATTGAACGCTGGGCTGGGAACCGCTCTTGTCTGACTGCGATTGGAGGTCAACGAAGAGGCTAGTCGCGTGAGATATCAAGCACATACGAAGCCGGTTGGGCAGCAGTACTTTGCCCTCTCCTAGCGATTTCCTTTTGTTGTTTCGAGGGCAAGATATGCCCAGGATTGCGGTGGGGCGAAATAGCCGCTGCTCGCGTGCTTGAAGAAAAGTGAGGACATTGTGCGAGGGAATACTGCTGGCACCGCTTGAGGGCGCAAAATGAACTTCGTGCTGGCTGTGTCCGCAACATGATGTTCGATCTCCAAAGAGTATGAGTCAGGACTTGTTCTGAAGATGAGAGAAATCTCAATTGGCGAGTATTCCGATATCGGCTACGAATAAAGTTGCCGCTAGGGTAGTATAGATCTAGCGTTTGTCTCTAGTGGATGGCGGGGAATCTTACACCAGCATTACGGTATTCTACAGTATTATATTCAGGCTACGTTGTACTTTTGCCGGAATATCGAAAACTTGGAAATGATATCTCTTCTATTCTCCATACTTGACTGTTCAATCTTGGGCAAGTCTGTACTATGTTAAGTTGACCGCTGTGGGACTGAACAATCAAATAGAGTTATTGCCCGCATGACCCGACATTCTGGCTAGGTACATTGTGACAGGTTGCACAAGCCTTAATTATATCTCCAGACGTCTCTCTTCTCTGTATACATTAGCTTTTCTACCATCAAACTTCCTAATTTGCACATTCCTATCTGACTGGGTCTTTTAATATCAAGATGGCTGGTGGTACGATGCATGAACCTGTCCCGGTCGTACGGGACCTCAATGTGGTCTACGCACCAGGAGATCTTCAATTTCAAAAGAAAAGATGGGGAAACCTTACCCGCCGCTTCTCTGAGATATATGATGGCAGATCTCCGCAATTTGTTGCCCGCAGTCCTGGTCGAGTCAACCTCATCGGCGAGCATATCGATTACTCACTATATGAGGTTCTGCCAATGGCAATTGCGGCAGACGTCCTCATTGCCGTACGGGTTTCATCTGAAGCAAAGATTGATATTGCCAATGTGGACCCGTCAAAATTCAAGCCAATGAGCTTTTCAATACCGAGCACCGGTGAGGTGGAAATAGATGCATCAACTCACGAGTGGACAAATTATTTCAAATCTGGCTTCAAGGGCGCTGTAGAGTTGCTCTATCGAAAAGATTCCAAGCCCTCTCTTTGTGGCATGCAAATCCTTGTTGACGGGACTGTTCCTGCTGGCGGTGGTCTATCGAGTAGTGCAGCTTTCGTATGTGCTAGTGCTCTTGCTGTTCTTCGCGCAAATGGCCAGGAACATGTCATCAAGAGTGAATTGGTAGAGCAGGCGATCGTTTCAGAACGTTCCGTTGGTGTTAATTCTGGAGGGATGGACCAATCAGCTTCTGTTTTCTCCATCCAGGGTGATGCAGTCAGCGTATCGTTTTCACCAAACCTCCATGCTGAAGCCATAGCTTTTCCAAAGACTGATCCCCCGATTACTTTCATGATTGCTCAAAGCTTCGTTGCTGCTGATAAGCATGTCACTGGTCCGGAACGCTACAATCTCCGTGTCGTCGAATGTACCCTGGCAGCAGAAGTAATGGCGGCAGTCTTAGGTTTGAAGTTGGAAGATGATCATGGGCCTTTGGGTCGAAGTCTTCGAGGTTTTCAAAATGCTTGTTATAATGGAGTGAAACCAATGGTCGGCTCAGATATTTCACCAAAGCAGCGACTTGAAAACATGCTTGCACTCGTCACGAAACTGCTCAGTAAAACCGAAGGCCACACTCGCCAAGATATTGCTTCTGCTCTGTCCATGTCGATACCAAAATTAGAAGAAACCTTTATGACCAAGTTCCCGGTCAGGACAACATATTTCCAGCTTTACAAACGCGCCCAGCACGTCTTCTCCGAGGCTCTCAGGGTTATAGCGTTTAAGGAGCTTCTGCAATCGCCGCCCTCCGCAGACCTTCTTCCAAAACTCGGGGCTCTTATGAACGAGACTCAAGCTTCCTGTCGCGATAATTACGATTGCAGTTGTCCTGAGCTAGACGAGCTATGTCAGATTGCCAGGGAAGCAGGAGCACATGGAAGTCGGTTGACGGGAGCTGGATGGGGAGGGTGCACGGTACATTTGGTACCAAGGGAGAAGGTAGAAAATGTCAAGAAAGCATGGGAAGACAAGTATTATGCAGTCAAGTTCCCTGAAATGCCAAAAGAAAAGCTGAGGGAGTTGGCGGCCGTGGTTGTGAGTGAGCCAGGACATGGATCCATGGTGTAAGCGGAATCCCTTGATTAGAAGACTCATCGGCTGATAATGATTGCAGTATTGACATGTCATAATCTATGGTAGGCCTGTAGTGGAACAGCAAGGGTTAGATTATCCATAGACCAGCATGAATCAGCCCTTGGAGCGTGCCAAGGGTGCTTGTACATAGATGTTTCGCATGAATAATTTGAGATTTGAGAGAGGAAGTAATTGCTGCTCAGCCTACACATAGCTGCCTTTTTCAAACTAACCAAGGTGACATTGAATTTTGACCAGAAAACGGAAACCGTTGCGTTTGACGCGTCTCGAGGCGCTTGTCACGTACCTCAACCACACTTCTTTATGTAGCTCTGTCGCAGTGCAAAGCTCTCGCAATTCCTTCAACTCACATTGACTTGCGCGGCACGCTGGTAGGTTGCTCAACCTAGTTTCAGAAGTGCGCAAATGTAACTAAACCGCAGTCGGGTCTCTCCAACAACCACCTCGAGCGCAACAATGTCAACAGGTATGTACCAGATTGTCCAAGTTTGAGTACATAACTAAGTCCCAATATAGAAGTTGTCGCGTCAAGATGGCCTCCACGCTCTCCACATGAAGCCCTTCTCAGCTCTCCAAGCGGGCGGCATCGACTGCGCCAATATCAAGATCGAACATCTCCATCGCCTTCCCCCCTCAAGAGATCGGCTGCGAAGCCTAATTTACGCCAAAGTGCCGTTGACGACGATGATGAGGACGAAGAAATGCTGCAATTGCGCCTGGAAACTCTGCAAGCGCAACTGAAGCTGAGGAAGCTGCAGCAAAAGAAAGCAAAAGCTACAGCCGGTTCAGACATTGATGATGGGTCTTTGGAGGACACAAGGACCATGAGAAGGCCCAGCACGGTCCTCGGAATCAGGGAACAAGCTCAGTCTGTTGGAGAGATGGCCAGACCCAAGTCTTCGGTGGGTGTTCAGATTCCAGTGTCTCCACAGCGGAAGCGCGTGGTCCCAGAAGAAGCCAGATCACCCGGGAGAGTGCTTTTGGGTATAGACAAGGGTCTCAAGGGGAGAAATGTCTCACTTCGCAGGCCGCCGAATGCACCGGTCCCAGCCAACGATGACCCTTTTCAGGATAAACCACATCCTGGAAAAGCTTTAGAGAGGGGCTTTCGGAAATCCAGTGCCCCGAACAATACGGATAGGCCAAAATCGTTCAGTGAGAAAATGGCAGAGATGCGACAGCAGGCTAGGGAGCAAAATGACAAGGCTAAGAGAGCTCGAAAGCAGCGGAGTGCTGGTTTCGGTATTCCGCAGCAAGAGCTTGATGCTTTCAAGAGCACTGCCGTAACAGAGTCCGACCTTGGTAAACTGAAAGTAAATGCGAACCCTGGAGGGCATGGGGGGTATTCCAGGGATGATGTCCTCAATGCCATTAATAAACCAGCTGGCGGTCTTGTCCATAGAAGCAACACGGTCTCTGGAGTACGCAATACGCGGTGGCACAACATCTCTGCATTTTCCTCTACCAAATCCAAAACTCGCCCCGAACCCTCAGAACCCTCGCCAACCGCGCCCAGTTCCACACGCTCACAAACACCGCCATTTAATACACCACTTCCAGACTCTCGTCCCAGTAGTCCAACAGAAAATTTTCTCTTTGAATCTTACTCCTCTCTTCATCTCTCTAAGCGTATCCTCCCGCACGACCTCCTAACCCGTACACTCTCTGAGAAATCGATTACACTTCTTCCAAACCTATTGGCAACCGTCAAATCACCAGACTACTCCCTTCCCGAATCCCTCGAAAATGACTACGTAGTCTTTGGTATTATCGCTTCCAAATCTCAGCCTCTGACGCACAAAGATCCGAGGAAATCTACTGCTGCGGAATCAACTTCAATAGCGGAAGCCGCAGAAAGCGAGGCCAACACAAAAGGGAAATACATGGTTTTGACCCTCACTGACCTTAAATGGTCACTTGATCTCTACCTCTTCACTACAGCTTACACTAGATTCTGGAAACTCACCCCGGGCACTATCATTGCTATACTCAATCCCTCAATCATGCCTCCCCCCCCTGGAAAAGCGGACACCGGTCGTTTCAGCCTCGTGCTGAATTCCAGCGATGACACGGTCCTTGAAATAGGCACAAGCCGTGACTTGAGCTGGTGTAAGAGCGTTCGCAAAGATGGTAAGCCTTGCGGTAGTTGGGTCGATAAGCGCCATACGGAATTCTGCGAATGGCATGTGGATCGGGTGGTCGAGAAGGTAAGGCGAGGACGAATGGAAGTTAATGGGATGAGCGCACCTTTTGGGCCTGGAGGGAAGAGAACGGGCTTTTGGGGTGGGAAGGGTGGGAAGAAGAAGGATGATGGTTTGGTGAAGGAAGGGGCGCAGTATGATCGCTCGAGTGGTTCGACATTCTTTGTTGGCCCGTCGAGGAGTGCGGCTAGTTTGTTGGATGTGGAGGGCTTGGAGCGAGGAGGCAGCAAGGAGGAGAGAGTAAGAAAGAGGCTGGCAGAGAGAGAGCGAGAAAAGGACATTGCGAGGAAGTTGGGTGAGGGCGGGAATGGCATGGGAGGCGAGTACTTGCGATTAAGGCATGGCGGTTCTGGGCCCGTTCAGGTTGAAGGGCAGGTAGAGGCTGTAGATGCTGGGGGTTTGGGGTTGTTGGGGAATAAAGCCAGGGATGTGCATTTGAGCCCGATTAAGAAGCGGAAGGCGATGGCGATGGGGGAGAGTGTGAGGAAGAAAACGAGGTTTGTGACTGAGAGGGGGATTAAAGAGGCTGGGAGGGAGAGTTTTGGGGTGGGTAGGCCGGATGATGATGATCTGGATATTGTGTAGGGGGTAGGTCTGGTTGAGTAACCTTAGGATGAACTTGGTTCTCTTCTTGCCGCCCGACGGCACTTCTCACCTCCCCTTGCCTATATTATATTCACTCTGTCTGGATATGTTCTTTCCGCATTCATACACCCTCTGCGCCTCTATTTATACCATTCATCCTTCTTATCTGCGCTCTTTCCCATCCCCATCTGTTCGTTCTACATTCATACCACCGCTTTGCACCCAATTTCCACATTCATCCTCCGTATCGGCGCTCTTCCCCTCGTGTTCACCTGCGCTTTCCCACCCGCGTTCACGGATATTGAATATTTGTTGGGAAATTCATCCGGGGTCGAAGGTCATCCTCGTCTATAAGAACGGCGACTTTCCACCCAGATTTTTCTCCTTTCTTACATATCAGAAGTTTGTATTCCATAACATCTATACAGCTCCTTCTTTGGTCATTGTCTATTGATATGTCTTGCATATATACACACATGGGATAGCTCTTTCCTTTTACATATTAGTATATTGTATCAAGCTTTTCTTTCGGTACCAGGCGCCCAAAGAGATTCTCAACTACGTACCTTGATGTTCCGAAGATCATCGCCGCCTTCCTCCTCTGACAAGCTCTGCGGAGACAGACACAAGCCTAATGCACGAGAATCATGACGACGACGACCTTCAAGCCCACCGGCCCTCTAAGGAACAAGGAACTTGGTCACAGAAAATCCAGCATTCAAGCATGCAATCGAGAAGATCAATGCCGAGTACGGTGAGCATCAAGATAGCTTCAAAGGGTTCTTGGAAACTGCAGAGAACGTCAAGGAAGCTCTCAGACTCTTGTCTGAACGTGTCCATAGACAGGTAGGCAACTACTGCAAGGCATACGGGCTCAGTTAGCGGCTCTGGCAGCTCTGTTCCAGACTACACCAAAAAGCTATAGCGGAATACGCCGAGAAGCTCTGACGATATACAGAACCTAATGAGCGGTCCAGAGTTCTAAGCGAGGGCCTGATCAAGAGCGTTGACGAGCGAGACGAATCCTCGGAATATCGCAAATTCAATCAGGAGTTTCGCAAGAATAGCGGGCGTCTCAGCAAAGAGGCAAGAGAAGTCTACAAGAATGCTCGGAACGCATTGTCAGATCGCGTCATCAATGAATCTTCCTTTGTTCTGAACAATGCTGGCTGTAAGCCACTTGTTCGTGCGTTCAACCCAGCTGTAATCTACATGGATGAGACTGGCCAAGCGCCCATAGCGGCCATGTGTAGACCTTTGATATACTACCGGTCTCGGAAGGGCTGTTCATGTTCGGAGATCCCAACCAGCTAAAACCCATTGTGATCTCGAATATGGCAAACGAGGCAGCCCACGTCGCCCAACTGTCGCCACCGGAGCGAAAAAACCGGGGGGAGCAAGCCAAGCTCGACCAAGAGAAGGCGACCACAGCAGGCAGTCTCGCTTTCGTCAATCGACTGCAGCAGTAGCAGCAGCACAGCCGAAGCAGGCCTGCCGCGAACCAGAATCTTGGTGACGCGTCGTCATCGAGACAGCCAAAGGACCGCCAAAAAGCAAAGAAAGGTGCTCAAAGGGCTGAAAAGGCATAGAATAAGACGGAGGGGAAAGCAGCCGAGGATGCAGTCAACGCGGATAAGGTCACGCCGCACATCCCACGCCCAACGCCCTCAAGCGACATTCGGAACCTTTCCCATAGTCTGCACATTCTCGACGAGGTGTGGGGGATAGAGAGCGACTGTGATAGGGTCGGGACGTCGTGGGAGAAGTTTGGGAAGGAAAATCGTAGACATTCGAAGGGTGAGGGCTATGATCAATGGGAGGGTGATGATGGATGAGGCAGTTTATGTGAAGAAGGCCCGGGGAATTGTGAGGAGATAAGTTGAAGGAGGAGAAGGAGGCTATAAAAGAAGAAGAATGAGTAGGCACTAAAGAAGGCTGTCGATGAGATGTATGTGCTGGCGGAAAAGATGTTTTCGCCAAATCACTGCAGCTCAGAGCTTCAGAAAAGGAGCATATAGGCGTTGGGAGCGATGATCGAGCACGTGTATGCGAGCCGCTTCCGTGACCCTGTCCTCGCTGTCGCTGTTCTCCCTGGCCGAATAGGTCGCGACGGCCTTCCGCGTCGTTCTCCGCCTACAGGAAAGCTGCGGATGAAGCGCCGTGCACGACGGGTTCGTCGAGTCTTCCGTCGCTTGGGGGATGTCAATCTTTACGAAGATGAGGTCTTTGGAAGGAGATGAACGAGATGGAGGTACGTTGGACAGTACAGATGGAGGTGAAGATGTCGGAGCCGGTGTTGAGCACGGGAAAAAAGCGGCGGTGGAAGAAGCTGAGCGCCCCTTCGAGAAACCAGCGGCACCGACACAGCAAGATGGAGGACTTGGACTTTGGTCACTACTACCACTGAATCCTACAAGACCCAGTGTGGGATTTGACGATTTATCCATCTGGACACCGCGGCAGCTGCCACTGATAAGGAGGAGTTTAGCTATAGAAGACTCGATAACAGAAAGGAGCCGAAGCGAAGACAGCACGAGCCCAAGGGCATTAGTTCCTTTGACGCAAGTCGCTAACCCGTCTTAAGTATTCCCTGGTATATACGAGATCATCCCTTCCTCGGCCTACATATTTGGATCAAATCGACATTCTGCTGGTTTCATACCAGGACCATACATATCTCAATATCTACACGACCGAAATGCCTTTGGAGAACCTAAGAAAATCCAGAAGTTTTCGGAGGAGAAGTTCCCAGAGTTAACGCCAGATCCACTTCGGCAAGCCTTGATCTCGAAGTCAGCAATGTTGGCATTTCGTACATTTGAGCAGCGGCTTATCGCCATATTACAACACATGGACAAAACAAGTGCAGACTTGTCTTGGTTTGTGGAACGACACTGAGCCGATCCTAACATTCCAAGGACGGGATAGTACTGTCGTCCACTGGCCAAAGAAACAAACGTACAGGCAAATTCGACAAATCCGGATTTGCCTGAGGTAATTATCACGTCTTGCAGAAGAAGATAAACCTTGGGAAACACTCGCAGAGTTTTGCCATCTACGGCGCGCTGACGGTAATCCGAGAGTCGCAATTCCAGAAAGGCAAGATGATCCATCTGCAGCTTCGACCTCATCGCGTGTTTCTCAAGAGTTTCCCCTCGTTGACAATACATAATCGAGGGATATACACGGTTAGTAAGGACAATCTAACCAACGATCAGAAGCAGTTTCGGACCTATGCGATGGCCTATGTTCGACAGACACCCACCAAGGATGGCATCAAAGGAGCATCACCTTCGGATGATAGCCGTGTTCGATTAGACTAGGATAATTCAGGTCCTAGGAGAGCGCACGCCCCTTCCGAGAAATTCGACTGGTGGTTTGGAGAGGTCATTCCGCGCGATCCAGCTGAACTCACAGCCACCGGCACAGATTCCTGCGTTTTCATTACCAAGTCAGAAAATGCAGATGACCGGGTAACATATCGCGACTTGTTGAAGCTTAAAGACGGGCAACTCAAACTCGCTCACATCGACGTCATCTACGACAGTGAAGCTGCTTCCAGGGAACTCATAGCCATCAAAGAGTTCTCAAACGTAGGTGACAAGAATTCAAGGCTTGACCCCACACGCCAAGCTCTCATTTCGAACCCAGCAAGCAGAGAGTTCACTTTGGCGGACGTTACCTTGGGCGTTCCACCCACAAAAGAACACCGTGCTCAATACGAGAAGGACTACCAGAAATGGGCAACGACAATCGACAACAAGCAGCAACTCGCCGTATTAGACGCGCCAAGGAGAGTGCGTGATTTGCTCAGCGTTTGTATTGGGCCACCTGAAACAGGGCAACTTATATCCAGGTACTTCAGGCGTATGGCTTGATGAAAGTCGGTCATAAGATCGGGTTCTTCGGTACAAGCAACGTAGCCGTGAATACTGTTGCTTCGGCTTTCTGGAAATACTTGCCACCCGAGCTCAAGCATATGAAGTTCCTGCGACTCGAGACCCGTTCTACACAGAGAATGAGCATTCTCAAGGACGAGGACTATATGGACTGGCCCAGCCAAGATGCTAACCTACCACGCGCGATGAAACCGCCGAATACCTCGGACGCCTGAAAGAAAGATCTCGAGTATCAGTACTTCAATAAGTACATGAACTTGGTCACAGAGATGATCAGTGATCAGAAGCTTTTCGACAACTTCAGAGCGAAAGAAAAGGCGTGGAAAGATGTCAGGAAAACTATGCAGCGACTCGGCAACGAGATCTCTACTATCTGTCGAAATGACTCTTGGTTTTCGTATCGCAGATGTCAAACAATATGATCGTGAAATCGCCAATGTTCTGTACGTCGAAGAGAAGAAGAAATACACAGGTTCAGAACTAGCTCAGATTCACTTAGAGAAAGTCATTGATGACTTCGATGTCTTCTACAACTATACAATGCACATGAACAATTTCATTGCAAAGATGGTAGATTTGACAGAGAGACAAGAGAGACTTTCGAGAAAGTTCAGGATAGTATGAAACGACGTATCATACGAAAAAGCGACGCTGCTTTTTGTAGCAGTAACAATGCTGATAGCGAGGTCATATCGAAAGTCTTCGATTCAACCATTCTATACTTCGACGAAGCTGATCAGACGTCGACCCCCAACTTCTGTGTACTATTAACGGTCTTCAAGAAGTGGCAAGCGGTGTTCTTGTGCGAAGATTTCTAAGCAGCTAGAGCCTGTCGCCACAGCTTTCTCGGGCAGCGAGGTGGCGGGCAATGCAAAACTGTCCCCCCCAGCCATGTTATGACCACCGCCAAAGCGAATAGGATCAGAACTATACGTGACGACAGCGACGAAAATGCCAAGCTGCCAAAGAGTAAACCATGTGATCGACCAGAGCAATACGACTATCCAAGCAAAGAGAGCACCTTCATGTTCATACTGACCACGTGGCAATCATGGCATGGGATCTCCGATGTTGTCGATGAACAACACAAGTATTCTTTTCTGCTAAAAGGGAGAAGAATGACCGAAAGCCAGACCGTCCGCCGTTTTCAGTGCGGCTTTGGTATGTGACGCATGCTAAAAGAGATGAGAACTAACCGGCCACACTTTCATTTCTGGCTCATGAAGTCATGATCATGTGACATTATTACTTTGAAAGTGAATTTTATTGCTCGTTGTGTTACTTTGAAATAAAGATCTTTTATGTTATATTATTCAATTTAACCTTAATTCTATTTGATTAAAATCTTGAGTTCTTGACATCAACTTCATTCTAAGAAGACTTTTTTCAAAAAAATACATTGAAAGATCATTTATCTTTTCTGATTCAAAACAACTTTTTTTTTTTTAATTCTTACTCGATTCAACACTCATTATGATAGTTGCAAACAAGAAAATGTCAATAAGTCAACATCATCTCGACACATTCACATCGAAGCAAAAAGTTTACTCAAACGATAGCGACAGTAGAGAAAATGTTACGACGACTGCAATGAGAATTAACTGAGAGTTAAATAAGAGACTGAGAAAATTGACTTTAGTCATCACTCATCATGAAGAACTGAAAGAATTGATCGCGAAAGCAAAACATCTTGCAGACGTAGCGACAGAGAATTGAAAGTGTCATGAAAAGATATACAAAGTATACAGTGATAATCAGACTTCTCTGAAAACAGTGAAAGTTATGATATCAACAAAAGATCAGACACGTCTGCAATGAGTTCAGATTGCACATGAAAGCATTCAATCTTAAGAAGTCACGCTGAAGCTACATTGAGTGACGAGACATGCAGAAATACTTAAAAATGAAGTGATGAACAAGATGATTGATGATGCACATGATTTGTCTCTATTGCTGACTGAGCATCAACGCATTAAAGTGATGACGAGACTGACGCTCATACAGAAACAGATCAGACAAACATGAAGAATAGTCTGAAAAGAAAGATTCAACGCAGCTCATTTTTGATATTTGACATCAGAGATGACACATCGATATCTGCAACTGCACAAGAATCATGCAAAGTTTTACAGCTCATTACTGATGCAGCTACGCATGAGAAAAATTGACTTCAATCAATTTCTATATGAGAGATGAATACTCAATGTTGCTATGATGACGTGCGAGTGTGACAGAGATTGAATGTTGATCAAGCACATTTTATTAACATGTCTCAGATGAAAAGTAGAATGAAAAGCAATGCAACGAGAAGAGAACATCACGAACTTGAGAAAGCTCTTAGAAATCGTGAGCGCAGTGATAACAATCATTCAAATGATACTCTCAACGAGCATATTAAATCAATTTCAAGCTGTGACATCATCAAAGAATCAGATAAAAGAGAGAGAAAATAGAAGAGAAACAGACTTATAAAGTTCTTGCATTGAAAACAGTTATAGTATAGAGCGCAGAAAGAAGCGATTTTTGATGCGAAAAGAACACTGCGCTAGCGCAGCGCTCGCTACAGTATATAAAATCTTACATAGACTCATAATGAATGTTGAATCGAGTAAGAATTAAAAAAAACACTCATTATGAGTCTATGAAAACAACTCTTTTTCTACAGTATTTATTGACAAAAGTGCAAATCTAGCTAAAATCAGCTACAATCTCATCAAGCTAGCATAAGCTCAAAATTGAAGTGCAGCTGATAAAAAGTTGAAAAAGTTGAATCGAGAGTTGAAAAAGATTCTTGACGTTGAGTTGAACTTTAAAAATGAGATTACAAATAAATTCACATCTGATTATTAAAGTCTCGTCTTGTGCATATACGCAGCATCAATCAAGCACAAAGAAACATTAATGAATGACGAAAGCATTAATGCTCAAAATTAAGCGAATGAGATAATGAATTGACTAAATGATTGAGTGTTGCACTTCGCATATGTCACGCATATACTGAGAAGAAACTCAGCTCGCTCAAGATTCTTTCAACGCAAATGATGAAGATGATGAGAAAAGTAATAGTGCAAATCACGAGCAGAATGATAAGAATGAAGAAGAAAATGCAGAATGTCATGATGTCAGATCATCAACTCAATTTAAAACATAAATCATCAATATTTTAAATAATCTCGATTCATTGAATCTGTTTTGCAATTCAATGAATCAAGTCATCAATTTAATTATCATCATCTTAATCTAGTTTCAGCAATTCTGTTTTGATCATCTCAGTTATGTATGCAAATCTTTGCAATCTTAAGTCATAAAACTATTGTTTAGTCTTGATTCTACTCAATTTATGTATATAAAAGTTGAGCTTTCATTCTTTTCTTTCACTTTTTATCTTTCATCTTATACATTATTTGATGTATTGTTTTGTATTTAAATTCTATCAAAGTAATAATAATATCAATCTTTTATATTAATAGTATCTCTAGTTTAACTCAGTTTCTTACATTACAAAAGATTTACACTTTCTGCAACATTTTCATATGTTGAAATCTCATTTAGTTATTCTTTCGCTCAAATAAAGTCATTTCACAATCTCTTAATCAATGATGAGCATGCTGTCAAACAGTTTACTCAAAGTATGATCGAAAATTCAGTTGAGATCTTTCATGCAATGCATAAACTTCAAAATCAAGTTCAACAACATGATGTTATCATTTCATTCTTGTTCATCATTCTCAATTCTTCAATTTATATAAAGTTGAATTCTCAGTTTCTTGTAATGATAATTCAGATTGTCACACAAATCTTGAATAATCAATCTTCTCTTGTCACTCATTTCTCTGTAAATTCTGTTGTTGTCTTCATTGCTTTTAAATTCAAGAAGCTTTTTGACATATTTGAATATAAAAGAGACAAAGATTGATTGAATGCATGAGAGCAGAGTCTGATACAGCACATGAACATGAATGATGATCATTATTTCTTTCATCGAGTCAAGATCATCTATGTTGAGTCACGACTCATCATAGATAAGAAGACTCACAATCTAATGAATCAATATTGAATCAATGATCTTTGTATCATTTTCATCTTTGCAAATTGATGACACAAGTTGCATCATTGCTGTGACAATTCTTTCAAGACAGAAGATGCTCATTTATATCTTCATGAAACTTTGAAGCAAGACATGAATAGCTTTGTCGATTACTACAATCTCTTTTATCAAAAGAAAGAATATTCTTTGATGAAAGATTTCTCATTGATTGACTGTCTGAAGCATAATGTCAATTATTTCACTTAAGTCATCATTTTCTTCTGATAAAATCTTGATAAAACTCAATCATTCATCTTTCATCAATGAATTTAAACATTCTTTAACATCAATGAAGAGTTTCAGCAGCTTAAGCATCATCAATCTCACTTCGTCTTCATTATCATTTCATTCATCAAAGTCAAGAACATCTCTACATTGACTAGTAATTCTTTGAGTTCAAAGATCATCATTTTTGTGACTGTTGTTTTGACAGTATCTTCGTTTCTTTCTCTTTTGTTTCTCAATGAGTCAATGAATTTAAGCTTTGTCATTATCATCATTCAAGATAAGATTCTGATTGTTTCTGAAATCAAGAAAATCTGCAACAAGTAAAAGTTGTGTTACTACTGCAAGTTGCAACATTCAAGTAAAATCATTAAAAAATGCTTAAATAAAAAGTTCTTCACTTTGCATATCATGAACATTTACAACAATGATGTTATCAATATAGATGAAGAAGTCTTGCTGTTCATAAGAAAAGTTTAATCTTTGAGCTAAGTCATGCTTAGAGATCTGTATACATATCATCTTGTCTAGTAGTCTCAATCTTTTTATTCTCACTTCAATCATATAAAAAGTTTTTTGCTAAATCTGTCTTGAAACTCTTTGAATTCAATTCGACATTCAAAGATAGTCACATGATAATATTCTGTATTTTACATCAAGCTTAATCTAAAGTTCTCATTCTTGCTTTAATTAATAGTGAAGTCTTTGCTTATGTCTTTATGAATAAATTCTTCACGCAACAACATCATTTTTTCTTGCATCAATTAACTCACTCTTGCAGACTTTAAGAATTTAATGATTAAGTCACTTTAATTGATGACATTATTCATGTTGTTGAAATCACAACGATTCTCGATGAACACATTAAAAGACTATTCTTTTATGTTATTGAATTAAATCAATACTTCATCATCATGAATTCATCATGACTTCATCATCACGTCATTGATGTCAATTTTGAGCATAATATTCTCATCTTTTCTTTTTTCTTTTGTCTTAATTATTATTACTCATTTCTCATCAAGATCTATGATCTTAATCAACAAGAAGAAAATTTCTCGTTCAAAGTTAACAAAGTAGCTTTCTTTCAATCTTGCTCTCAATTCACTCACAAGAAGCAACTCAGTTCATGAATCATTCACAAGAAGCAATTCAGTCTACAAATCACTCACAAGAAGCAATTCAGTTTACAGATTATTCACAAGAAGCAATTCAGCACTCAGTTCACTTGCAAGAAGTAATTTAATCTTTCATTCACTTGAAAGAAGTAACTCAGTTTTCAGTTCACTTGCAAGAAGCAATTTAGTTTCTCATTTACTTGAAAGAAGTAACTCAGTTTTCAGTTCGCTCACAAGAAGCAATTCAGTTCTCAATTCATTTGCAAGAAGTAACTCAGTTTTTTGTCTGCTCACAAGAAGTAATATAATTTCTCATTCGCTCATGAAAAGTTAACTAATACTCAGCTCATTTATAAGAAATAAATCTCGTTCAATCTTGTCTCTCATCTGAAACAAGAAGCTTTTAGTTATATTCTTCAAGTCATTCAAAAAAATACTCATCAAAAATCAAGTGTTAAAATTCTTTCTTTTTTAAAACTTTTATTATCTTTTAAGCAGATTAATTCAATCAATCTTTTATACAACTTGACATAATTGAGTTGAAAGCTCGAAGCTTTGATCATGCTGCTCATGTCAAAGACATTGAAGTGTTTAGCATCATTTTAAAGAAAATCAATGTCTTTTTGAATCTTGAGTCAATCTCATCTTTTAATCTAGACTCTGATGAATCAAAATTACGTTGTGCAACTTTGACTGTTCATTCAAAGAACAGTTCAACTTTTGCTCAGTTTTCATTTCATTCTCAAGACAGTACATATGATAAGAATCATCATCTGAATCTTCATCAAATGAAAAAGAAATTTTATTTGACTGCATTCATGACACAAGAAGATCTTGAAGTTTATTAACAAAGTAAGAACGTCGATTCAGTCACAATTCTATCATTTAAATATTTTGAGTTTTTAAATATCTTCTTCAAGAAGAATGTTGATATCTTGTCTTTGCATTAAACTCATGATCATGTCATACATCTTAAAGAAGATGCTCAATCTTCAGTCTTTGCTTTGTACAACATGAGTCGTGATGAAATTCTAGAACTTCATCATTATCTGAATGAGAATCTAAGCAAAGATTTCATTCAAGTCAATCACTCTCAAATAATTGCTTCTGTTCTCTTCATCAAGAAACTTGAAGAAGAACTTTGCTTCTGTGTGAACTATCAAGATTTGAATATTATCACAGT
>JAABVA010001804.1_pt1 | contig 22216 bp, 19 predicted proteins | sample 5560331 | NCBI WGS metagenome assembly JAABVA01 (sample SAMN12812661, study PRJNA571458) | rock metagenome | isolation source: Antarctica rocks | place: Antarctica: Victoria Land, Mt New Zealand sud | collected 2016-01-07
CACGTTGGGCAAGCGGGTGGAGCGGCTGATGCGAGGTGCCTGCCTGCAGGGAGTACACCGCCGCCGGCGGCACGGCCGCACCCGCCGCGACGACACCGCGGCGCCGAGCCAGGACCTGGTGGGCCGGGCGGGGAGGCCGAGCAGCCGCCAGAGCCCGGGGTGCCGGAGGGCGCGGGCCGGGGGGGTGTGAGTCTGGGGTGGGGCAAGTAGTCGCACAGCGTGGCCGTCGCCGGAGCGGAACCGTTTGTCGAGGGCGAAGGTGTGCGAGGCCTGGTCCGGGTCGGGGCTGCCAGAGACGGTCTGCGAATCGCGTGCGCCACTGGCCGAAGCTGGCAGCTGGCCCGCCCAATCATCACAAGGCTCGGGATCTCGACCCCATGCATCGTTGAGGGCGGTACCCGGATCGTCGACCCCTGTGACGGCAGCACGCTCATGGCAGGCAGAAGGGCCTGACCGCGGCGGCGGCCCGCGAGGTGACCGAAGTGTTCCGGTGTCTGGTTCCTGGCGCTCAGATCGAACACTCCGACTCGAATCGCCCCGAGCACCAGAAACGGGGACCAGCCCCCTTGGAGCCGCGATTCCTTTACCTACTGGCCGTCCCCGAGCACGTTGCGCGTGTTTCTCCGACGTACCCCGCGTATCCGGTGTACTGCCGCGGCCCCCAACAGCAGGGGGCCTTGCCCTCGAAACCACGCAGGCACGCTGCAGTGTGGTCAAGCAAAAGACAGCTAGGTGAGTACGGGCTTGGGTGGCGTCGTGGTTGCGACCGTCAGGCGGTAACGAGCGGTAGCCGGCGACAAGACCACGTCAGACACTAGGTGTCTCTCATCCCGCGTGAGGTTAGTGACCGGTTTGGTCGTAAGAGAGCTGACGGCGACGTCCTTACGCCTGGAGTAACCGAAGTGTGGGGAACCGCCCGGGTGAGTCGCGGGTCGGGGCGTACCGGCGACCTAGGCGCCGCCCTCTGGACGCGAGCCAGCAGGGCCTGAGCGCGCTCTGTGCAGCCGCCGCGCCGGTCGAGGCGCTGAGGGGGCGAGCCGAGTGTCCGTGCGGGGGAGTGCGGGGGCTCAGGCTGCCTGGGGCAGCGGCAGTTCGGGTTGGTCGGGCCGGTACAGGCCGCGTTCGACCCGCCAGCCGCGGCGGGCGCAAAAGTCGGTCCAGTAGGCGGTGAAGCCCTCGCGCTGCAGCGCGTGCCGGGCTCGGCGGCGAGCGGTGGCGCCGGTACTGCCCAGCAGGGCCGCGGCGGCGGTGAGAGTCCCCGGGAGCTGGCCCGGGTCGGCGGCGGGGAGGGTGCGGGCCCAGCTGGCGCCGCGGCCACCGCAGCTGGCCAGCCCAGCGGCCTGCAGGCCGATCAAGTGCCGGATGATCGTGCGGCGGTGCAGCCCCGTCAGGGCGGCCAGCTGGTCGACCGACAGGCCGCCGTAGGCGCCGTCGTCGAGGGCGTCGAAGATTCGGGCGGCGACCCGGCCCAGGCCGCCGTGGATGGTGTGCGCGAACGCGTCGTGGGCGCGGGCAGACCCGCCGGTGGGGACCAGCGGGCGGGGCGGCAGCTGCTCGAGGACCGCGTCGACGTCGGCCGGCGCAGTCGGGAAGGTGTCGGGGCGGACCAGTCGCCAGGTGGCGGCTTGGGTGCCCTGGTGCGGGTGCTCCAGGCGGAGCCAGTCGCGGTCGACCAGGCGGTGCAGCGCCACCGCGGCGGTGCCGGCGCTGATGTTCGCGGCCTCGGCCAGCTGGCGGGTGGAAGCCGACGGGGTCAGCGTGCAGGCAGACGCTGCGACGTCGACGAGCACGGCGAGCACCGCCCGGTCGGTCACCCCCGCGGCACCGGCCCAGGCGCCCGGGTCGGTGTCGGCGGCGGCGAGCAGCTCCGCGAGCTCGGCCCGGACCGACAGGTGGTCGGCCGCCGGGGGTCGTTCCAGGACGCGGCGCTGCGCCTTGGCCCAGGTGGTCGCGAGCCGGCGTTCGGCGTCGGCGGGGTTGCGGTGCCTGCGGCTGCCGGTCTTGCGCAGCTGGACCGGGGCCCAGTCGCCCAGCGCACTGTCGCGCAGCACGTCGCGCCAGGCGGTTTCGGTCCAGCCGGCGCTGGCCGCGGCCAGCGCGGTTGCCATCACCGCCTCCGAGCGGCTGGCGTAGCGGGCGTCAATGTCGCCGTCGCGCAGCAGGGCGGTGATCGACTCCGACAGCGGCCGCGCCGGCGATTGCGCGTCAAAGCGTGGGCGGCCGACGCTGGCCGCCGGGGCGGTCACCGCCGCAGGCGGCGCCGGCCACGCGCAGGACTCATCTGCGGATCACGACACGCCGGGATCGCTTCTGCTAGGGCGCGCGTGACCCGCCAGGGTGGCGGGGGTATCGTGACCTCCTAGTTACCTGCTACGAAGCCCTGCACCCAAATCGGCGGCCAAACCTACTTGGGGTGTGGGGCTTCGTGCTGTCCCGGGCCGGTCGGCTGTCCGGCCCGTCTGACCGCTACGCGGTCAGCTTCATCTGATCGCTCTGTGCGGCTGGCGTCGCCATCGGCGGGTATCCGTAGTGCGCAGCCAAGACGTTCGCCATGACGTCGCTGTAGGACAAGTCGAGACGCTCCGCCTCCGCGCGAATCGCCTCTGAGACCGTCGGAGCGACGGCAGTCATCATGCGAACTCGATTGCCTTTGCTCGGGCGACCACCTGAGACAGCGCGCTTTGACACGGCGACACCGTCCCACAGTGGGGTTTCTGCAACGGTTCCTATCCACCGGCGTGTCGCGGTCGGATCAGAGTCCATCAGCGACGGCGGCGGTGACCCGCAGCCAGGCGTCGACAGTCCGGGGGGACAGCTGCTCGTAGGGGAGGGGTCCGCCGGGGACGAGCGCGGGATCGTAGGGAACATCGAGCACCGCGCGAGTGAGTTGGCCGAAGTGGGCGTGCAGCCGGTCGGACAGCGCCCGGTCGGGGGTGCGGGCCGGGGCGGCCAGCACGGTTACGGCCTGCGCGACGGTCTGCTCGTGGCCGGCGGCGCGGAGGGCGTCGGCGAGCCAGGCGGCGGACTGGGCGGTGTCGCCGCGGACGGTGGAGACGATGACCAGCTGATCGGCGGCAGCGATCGCGGTCTGGAAGTTGGAGGCGCGCATGTTGTTGCCGGTGTCGACCACCATCAGCCGGTAGAAGCGAGCCAGCGTGCGGTGCAACTGACCAAACGCCTCGGCGTCGATGGAGGCGGCCGAGTGGGCGTCCTCGTCGGAAGCGAGGACGTCGAACTGCGCCGAGCCTTGCGAGCGGACGTAGTTGTCCAGGTCGCCGACGCGGGCGGACAGCGGATCGGCAGTGAACCGGTCGAGGTCGCGCAGCAGGTCGACGGCGGTGTTGGTGTGCCGGGCGGGGGTGGCGCGCCAGCCGAGGGTGCCGCGGGTCTCGTTGTTGTCCCAGGCCAGCGTGGAGCCGCCACGGTGCCGGCCGAAGGTGGCGGCCATCAGCAGAGTGGCGGTGGTCTTGTGCGCGCCGCCCTTGGGGTTGACCACGACGACGGTCTTCGGTCCGGCCAGGCTGCGCTGTACGGCGGCGACGGCGGCGCGGTGCTCGAGCTCGCGGGCGCTGGGCGCCGGCGAGACGGCGCCGCCGGTCAGCCGGCGTAGCCGGCCTTGCCAACCGGTGGTGGCCGGCCCGACGTCCGGGCCGGGACCGGCCTCGAGGAGGTCTTGCAGCGTCGGCAGCGGCAGAGGTGCAGCAGCCGGCGGCGGCGAGGGGGCGGGCGCGGCCCCAGCCGCGGCCGGCGGTACGGCCGGCCGCGCGAGCCGACGCTTAGCCTTCGCCACTGGTGCGAAGGGCCTTGGCTGCTTCGCCGGGCCGCCGGTGTCAGCAGGGTCGACCCGCCCGTCGGGGTGGACGATCAGCTGCCAGGAGCCGTCCGGGTCGGTGGTCGCGATCCGGACCGGCCGGCCGAGCGGGCCGGCGGTCTGCTCGCTGACGTGGGCGAGCACGGCGGCGCGGGCGCGGTCGACGGTGCTGGCGACGACCGGATGGGAGGTGCCGTTGACCGTCACCTCGGCGGTGCCGTCGTCGCGTACGACGGCGGTGACGGCCGGCCAGTCCGGTACGGCCTCGAGCCCGAGAGTCATCGTTCCTCCTACTGGATGGGGGCGCCGTGGCTGGCGAGCCAGGCAGCGGGGTCGGTGCGCGTGCCGTTGAGGTGGACCTCGAAGTGCAGGTGGCAGCCGGTGGACTCACCGTTGCTGCCGACCCGGGCGATCTGCTGGCCGGCCTTGACGGTGTCACCGGTGCGGACCAGCAGCCCGTCGTTGTACATGTGGCCGTAGACGGTGACGACGCCGCCGCCGTGGTCGAGCACGATCCAGTTCCCGAACCCGGAGGCGGGACCGGCGTCGGCGACGGTCCCCGCGGCGGCGGCGTAGATCGGGGCGTTGCACGGCGGGGCGATGTCGATGCCGGGGTGACCGCCGGTGTCCCGGCCGTTGCGGAGGCCGTAGGGCTGGGTCAGCGGCCCGATCGCCGGCCTGGCCCAGCCGCCCGGGGCGACCACGCCGGTGCCCGGCGCTGCGGAGGTGCAGACCTGACCACCGGTATCGGCCGCCAAGCCCGTGACCTGGCTGCCGGACAGCGCGGCGACGACCTGCAGCGCGGGGTTCCAGAACTGTGTGTAGTAGCCCGGATCGGCGTTGCCCTGCACCCGGTGCGCCGCCTGGGTCGGGCTCATCGACTGCCAGCCGGGCACGCCCTGCAGCGCCTGGAAGAAGTTGCTGGCCGAGCGAACCGGGTCCATCCGGTCGGCCAGCGAGCCCCAGGCGCCGTTGTCGCGTTGCTGGAACAGGCCGCGGCTGTCCGGGCCAGCGGCATCACCGCGGTTCAGCACGAGCAGACCGGCCTCACCCATCGCGGTCATCACCCCAATGGTCTGGCCCTTGACGTCCAGACCGAGAGCCTTGCCGGCGGCCAGGATCTTCGCGGCGTTGGCGAGCTGCTCCCCGCGATAGCCGGCTACCGACCCCGCGGGCAGGCCGCGAACGTCGACCGCCCTGCCGGGGGTGCCGCCGCAGGCGGCGGCGCTCGGCTGGGCGCCGATCAGCAGCACGAACGCGACCACCGCGGCAATCAACAGCACGGGCAGCAGCACCAGCGAATACACGGCGGTGCGGCTGGTCACGGACCGACGCCCGGTGGAGGGACGATCCGCTCGGCCAGCCACGGCCCGGCCTGCTGCCTGCGGGACAGCAGCACGGTGTACCGACCGACATCAGTCGGCACCGCCACCCAGGCGATGTAGCCACTGGGCGACGGCAGGAACTGCGCCGGGCCAGTCACCCTGTGCGCGGGCACCCGGACGGGGTCGGTGCCCACATAATCACTGGCGGCCGCAGGAGACAGCAGTGGCGACAGCTCCCGGAACCAGCACTCCTGGGGCAAATCAGGGCGGGCGAAGGTGCGTATCACCTTGGCGGCGGCATCCACTGCGGCCAGCCCCGACAGCCCGTCCTGAACCGGGGGCGGCGCGGGAGCCGGAAGAGCGGCGCCAGCGTCGTTCGGTCCAGCGGCGGCCGTGGACGCCGCGGGTGATCGAGACACGCCTCGCTGCGGCGTGGTCTCGCCGCAGCTGGCGACACCCGTGATTGCAAGCACAGCGACGACCCCTACACAGCCGACCCCGTAGGGCCGGCCGTGGCTCGCCCTGGAGGAGCGGCCGACCGCCGACCGGCCTCTGGTGCGGCTGGACCCCAGCATCGGCTTCCTTACTGCCGTTGTGTTCTTCGCGTCAGCGACGCTACAACAGTTATTCGAGAATCGACACACATGCGAGCGGTTGCGTGTTGCTGCTCTACGCTGGCAAGGGGTGGCCCTATCCCTTCCCGCTGACCTGCAGCTGCAGCTGCAGAGGAAGTGAGCTCGTGATGACTGAGCGCGAGCCCGCCTCCACCCTGGCCGACAAGATCAGCAAGCTGTTCGCGGCGTCGCACCGCCGCGGGGAACGACCGATCAAGGTTGAGGAGGTCGTAGAGACGATCAACTCATGGGGCGGGGTCACGATCTCGGCGGCCTACCTTTACCTGTTGAAATCCGGCAAGCGGGACAACCCGGGGAAGGCGCACCTCGAAGCGCTTGCCCGCTACTTCGGTGTCAGCCCCGCCTACTTCTTTGACGACGCCATCGCGCGCGAGGTCGACGCTCAGCTGACGCTCTTGATGGCCATGCGGGAGGCCGGGGTGGCCCACCTGGCGTTACGCGCCGCTGCGTTGTCGCCCGCCGCTCGTGAAGCTATCGCCGGCATGGTCGAGCACGCTCGGCGCCTCGAAGGCCTGCGGGACGAGGAAGGCGACGCAGACCCGGCCGCTCCGTCTCCTGGCCAGCAGCAGGAGAGCGGCTGAAGATGTTCCGTCGTCGTGACAGCGTCCAGCAGCGGTGCGCCTCGCGCCTAGCGGCCCTCGGGCTCGACCCCGCCCCCGACATCGACGCCTTCCTGAGCCAGCTCGCGGCCCATCGCGGCCGCCCGCTCGAGCGGGTGGGGTTTCCCGCAGCGCCTGGGACGGAGGAGCTCTGTGGAGCCTGGGTTCCACTCGGCGAGACGGACTTCACCTTCTACGAGGACTCGTCGTCGCCGTTCTTCCGGGACCACACCGTCCTTCACGAATGCGGGCACATCATCTGGGGACACCAACCGTCCGTCGACGCCGCACTGCCCTGGCTCGAACGCGTCTTCCCGGACCTGGACGAGCGCCTAGTTCGAGGCGCTCTGTTCCGCCACGACTACGAAAAGCCCGAAGAGGTCGAAGCGGACGCTATGGCCACGATCATTGCCGCGCAGCTGGACGGCTCGCCGGGACGGGCGGCGCCCACCGCCCCGGCGGACAGGGCGTCGTCGCTCGACCGGCTAGCCCGCGCACTCGGCACGACTGGGGCGTAGGGACATGGACTATCTGCTGAGCTCGGCGGCCGTCCTGCTGTGGACTGCCGTGCTGCTGCGTTGGCGGATGCTGCGCGGCGCCCAGACCGATCGCAGCCTGTGGTCTGTCCTGCTCTGCTTCGCGGTCGCCGTGAGCATGCTCATCGACCCGGTGCGCCAGCAGACCGTGGTGGGGCCGGTCACCTCGTTCCTCTACGCGTTCGGCACCTTCTCGGTCTCGGTGCTGGCTTGTGCGGCGACCCGGAGTCTCGTGCTCAGCACGACAGACCTGCCGAATCGGCGCGCCACTGTGACGAACGCGACGCTGGCAGTGGCTGCGATCACGGCCGGAGGCGTCTCCTACGTCTTGGCCCCTCCGCTCGACGGCATGTACGCGTCGCTGTCGCAGTCGCCCCAGCAGGCCGGCCTAGCCGGCCCCTTTCTCCGTTCTGGTGCCTTTCTGGCCTACCTGGGGTGGGCCCTAGCGGGGATGCTGCGTGTCACCCGGACACACACCCGAGGAGCCTCCGATGACGTCCGCGCCGGCCTGACCCTCGGCGCCATCGGATGCGGCATTGGCTTCGGTTTCATCGCCCTTGAGGCAGCGGTGGTGGGCCTCTGGGCTGGCGGTGCCGCCGCCTCTGGACGACCCGCCGATGCCGCCGCTAAGTGCGTCGCGCTGGTCTCCATGAGCTTCATCGTCGCGGGCGTCCTGCGGGCCACGGTGGCACGCCCGCTGCGCGCAGCGGTTCATTGGTGCTGGGAGCTCCGCGCCCAGCGCCGCCTCGACCCACTGTGGGTGGCCTTGCGACAGGCGGCCCCCACGGGCGCCGCCGACCTGGCGCTGGTGATGGTCGGCCACCGGGTCCGGCTAGTCCGGACAGTGATCGAGATACGCGATCGGCAACGCATCCTCCGCCGGTACGTCTCGCCGGATCTGTGCACCGCCGCCTTGACCGCGGCCCACCGGAGCGGGCTGGAGGGTTCGGATGCAGCTGCGGCGGCCGAAGCCGCCTGGACAGAGGTGGCCCGCCGAGCGCTGCTCGCCGGCCTGGCACCGCGTTCAGACGTTGGTGCAGCAGCAGGGCAGGGGGCCACCGCCGGTGGCCACAACCTCGACGGCGAGGTCCACTGGCTGGAACGAGTCAGCACCGCTTGGCGAGATTGCGAGCTCGTGGCTGAATTCGCGGACGCGCATGAAGCGCGGTCGCCCGCAATGACCCGCAATGACAGGAGTCACCCGGTGACCAGCGCCAGCGACACCGGCAGCGGCACGCAGCACCTTGCAGAGGTCTCGCGCTACTACCACAAGCGGGAGTCTCGCCTGGGCTATGACCTGCTCCTCGGCGGCACGAAGCACTTCGGGTACTACCGGCCGGGCGACTCCACCCTCCCGTTCGGGCCGCCCCTGCGCCGGATGGAGGACCTGCTCGGGGCCACCTTGGACGTTCCAGCGGGTTCGGAGGTCCTTGACGCCGGCTGCGGCGTTGGCGCGGTCGCCACTCACCTCGCCGCCACCCGACACCTGCAGGTCACTGGCATCGACATCCTCGACTTCAACCTCGAGCAGGCACGGCGTCGCGCATTGGAACTGGGGCTGGAGACGCGGACCCGGTTCCTGCATATGAACTACGCCGAGCTCGACTTCCCCTTGGAAAGCTTCGACGCCGCCTACACCATGGAGACCCTGGTCCACAGCGACCGGGTTGAAGATGTCCTAGCCGGTCTACACCGGGTGCTGCGCCCCGGCGGGCGCCTGGTGATGTTCGAGTACTCACGCACGCCAGACGACCAAATCAGCCCCCGGGCAGCGCGGGTGCTCCGGGAGGTCAACACCGCCGCCGCCATGCCGGGCTTCCAGCGCCTGGAGCACGGATTGCTCGAGCAGTTGCTGGGCGGTGCCGGCTTCGTCGACGTCGCAGCCCGCGACATCACCCCAAACGTTCTTCCGATGCTGCGGACATTCGCGACTCTGGGGTGGCTCCCGTACCAGCTCGCCCGCATGGCGGGCCGGCACCGCCGGTACGTCAACACCATGTCCGGCGTCGAGTTCTACCGCCACCAGGAGGCCTGGCGGTACCAGATCTACAGCGCCAGGAAGCTGAGCTAGCCCGAGGTCTCGAATCCCGACTTGCCGATGTAGAGCATTGGACGGCTTGTCTTATACGTGCGTAACCTGCCGTCGTGCGCGCAGTTGCCCCCAAGCAGGCGGTAACCAACCGCGCCGTCTGCGCTGACGCCTCTACCGGCCTTGCAGAGACTTCCAACCCCTGGCTGCTTGGCGCGCGTCCGGGCTCGGCGGAAGCTACAACGGAGCGGCCAGCAGGGCCGGCGCTGCCCTCGCTCATTGGTCCAGCTCAACCGCAGCCCGGACTGGTCCCATCCGACGCCGCGGACCGGCTCCGCCGCCGGTCAACCTTGCAGAGCACACAGCTGTGGTGGGTCGGCGCACACGGCGGCGCTGGGGAAAGCACACTCGCGACGCTGCTACCCGGCAGCGCCGCTGCCGGCCGCGCGTGGCCACTCGGCCAGGGTGCCGAGCGCCCGACGGTCGTGCTCGTCAGCCGGACCCACCTGGCCGGCCTAATGGCCGCTCAGCGAGCAGCGGTCGACTGGGCGTCAGGCGGGGTGCCTGACATACAGCTACTCGGCCTGGTGCTCGTCCCCGACGCCCCGGGCAGGCTTCCACGCGCCCTCCGCGACTTCGCCCGCGTAGTCGCCGGAGGCGTTCCACGGGTGTGGCAGCTCCCCTGGGTCGACGAATGGCGCACCACTACCGCCGTCGATCCGGCCCAGGCGCCTGGCGCTGCACGCCGCCTTCTCAAGGACCTGTCCCACCTGCTCGCCGAGCAGACCGTCGCCCTGCAGGAAGGAACCCCGTCATGACCACCACCACCGCCGCTGGCACCTTCCGGCTGCTGGCTGCCGTTCCCAATCCCGGTATGGGCCAGGCGCCACCCGGTTCTGACAAGGTCCTAACGATCCTGTCGTGGTCCGCCTGGATCGCGTTCGGGGTGTGCGTCGCCGGTGCCATCTTTGCCGGCGCAATGATGGCCCTGTCCGCCTCGGGACGGCACGACGGCGGCGGACGGCACGCCGCCTCTTTGGCCTGGGTCTTCGCCGGCTGCATCGTCATCGGCTCGGCCTCCGCCCTCGTCGGCGCCCTGGCTTGACCGCGGCTCGGCGACCCCGCCTCCTGCTGGGATCCGCCCCGTGACTCCCACCACTGACCGGGACGAAAACTCCGATACCCCCAGCCCTTGGACCCAGCCGAAGTTCGTCGTCTCGGCCGCCATCGTTGCCCTGATCGCCATCCTCGGTCTGGTGCTGGCGCTTCGGGGGCCGAGTCGTAACAGCCCCCCGGCGCCGCCGGCAGCAGGCGGCCCGACAGCTCCGTTGACCGGCGCCGGATCGACGGACAGCTCCTGCGGTCTGCCTGCCGGGGACCAGACCGTCCCCCGGGTGGCACCCGTCGGCACCCGCTGGCAGCTGATCGGGACCATGGCAGCGCCCACCACCCCCGCCACCTACGGGCCCGGCGCCAACACCAACGGTGTTCCGACCTGCTTCGCCCACTCGCCAACCGGAGCGCTCTACGCCGCCATCAACTTCGTCGCCACCAGCACAGCGGCGGACAAAGCCTTGACCCTGATCAAGGAGACGGGCACCGGGATAGGTCGGAACGCGGCTCTAGAGCAAGCAAGCCATCCAACTAGTGCGACGCCCGGATCCTTACAGGTGGCCGGCTTCAACATCCTCGGCTACACCGGAGCCAGCGCAAGCGTCGATCTCCTGTTTCGCGCCTCGACCGATGCAGGCGCGGGATTCGTGCACCTGACAGCACCGCTGATCTGGGACGGGACGTGGAAGTGGTCGTTGCCGCCGTCCGGGAATCCGTATGAGGCCATTCAAGCGGTCCCATCCGCGAACGGTTACGTCCCCTGGTCAGGTGCCTAGTGGCTGGCTGTGCTCTCACCAACCCTCTCGGTTGTGCCGGTGGGGTCCTTGGCAGCGCGGCGAGCAGTGTCTTCAACGACGCCTTGAGCGGCCTGGCGAAGGCGGTCTCTGAGGCTGTCGGCAAGGTGGTTGCCGCGCTGGGGACGGTGTGGCTGCATGTCGGTACTCCGCAGCTGACGACGACGGACGGCGGGTCTGCTCCGTCGGATGCGGTGGGGTTCATCCAAGGCTCGCTGTGGTGGTATGCGGCCGCGGCGGCGGTGCTGGCGGTGGTCGTCGGGGGTGCTCGGATGGCCTGGGAACGGCGGGCGCAGCCGGGTCAGGAGCTGCTGCGGGGCCTCCTGACGATGGTGGTGGTGTTCGGCGCCGGGCTGACCGCAATCTCGCTGCTGGTTGCCGCGTCGGATCAGTTCGCCGGCTGGATCGTGGACCGGTCCACGCAGGGGACGGACTTCGGGCAGAACATCACCGCAATGCTCAACCTCAGCAGCGCCGCGGGCAGCGGCTTGGGACCGCTACTGGTGGTGATCTTCGGTCTGCTGGCGCTGTTCGCGTCGGCGGTGCAGATCATGTTGATGGTGGTCCGCGGCGGGATGCTGGTCATTCTGGCCGGGATCCTGCCCCTGGCGGCGAGCTTCACCAGCACCGAGATGGGTCGGACGTGGTTCCGCAAATGTGTGAGCTGGACGATCGCGTTCACCCTCTACAAGCCGGCGGCGGCGATCGTGTACGCCACCGCATTCCGCCTGACCGGCTCCCGGGTGCAGGGCCTCGGCGACGGACAAGGGCTAGTGAATGTGCTGACCGGCCTGGTGCTGATGGTGGTGGCGCTGTTCGCGTTGCCGGCGCTGATGCGGTTCGTGACCCCGCTGGTGGGCTCGGTGGCCTCCGGCGGCGGTGCCGGCGCCGCGGCGCTGGCCGGCGGGGCGGTGGCGGCGTTGCCGACCGGCGCCATCTCACTCGGCGGCGGTGGTGGTGCTGCGCCGAGGATCCCTCGGCAGGGATCGGCGCCGGCGCCTACCGGCGGCAGTGGCGATGGTCCGGCGGGCAGCGGCCCGGCCGGCGGGCCGGGACCGAACGGGAGCCAAGGGCCGTCCGGCAGCCCCGGATCGTCCGGGCCGGGCGGGGGGTCCAGCACCCCGGCGGGCAGCAGCCCGGGCGGGGGGTCGGGCAGCGCCGGTCCGCCGGCGGCCTCCTCCGCGGGTGGTGCTGGCACCGGCGCGGCCGGCGCCAGCCGTGCGGCCGCCTCGGGTCCGGCCGGTGCGGTCGCGTCCGGTGCCCAGGCGGCGCTGGGAGCAGTCAAGGGCGCCGCGCAGGGCGCGGCCGAACACGCAAGTGCAACTCCGGACGAGAAGGACGGTCCTCGTGGCAGTGCTTGAGCCGCCGCGCACCCCCCGCACCTACGGCAACTGGCGCCGCCCGGCGTCGGCCGGGCTCGGCACCCTCGGCACCCTCGGCACCGGTGTGCTGGTCGGCGGCCTGGTGGCGGTGATCGGAACCACGATGGTCGCCGGGCTGTTGCCGGCCCTGGTGCTGGCCGCGCTGATCGCCTGCTTCCTGGGGCTGCTGGCTGTCCGGGACCGGCACGGCCTGTCGGTGCTGAAACGGACCGCGGTCCTGCTCGGCTGGGGTCGGACCCGGCTAGCCGGCACCGAGCTGTACCGCTCCGGGCCGCTGGGTCACACCGCGTGGGGAACCTTCCAGCTGCCGGGGCTGTCCGCTGGGTCCCGCCTGTCGGAGTGGGCCGACTCCTACGGCCGGCGCTTCGCGCTGCTGCACGTGCCGGCCGCCGGCCATTACACGGCGGTGCTGGTCGCCGAGCCGGACGGCGCGTCGCTGGTCGACGCCGAGCAGGTCGACTCGTGGGTGGCGCACTGGGGCGGCTGGCTCGCCTCGCTGGGCAACGAGCCGGGGCTGGTCGCCGCGTCGGCGACGGTTGAGACCGCCCCGGACTCCGGTGCCCGGCTCCGCCGCCAGGTCGCCACGGCCGCCGACCCGGACGCGCCGGCGGTAGCGCAGGCGGTGCTCCGCGAGCTGGTCGAGACCTACCCGGCCGGGTCGGCAACGATCCGGGCGTCGATCGCGCTGACCTTCGCCGCCGCGCCGCGCCGCGGCGGCCGGCGCCGGGACGCCGGGGAGATGGCCCGCGACCTTGCCACCCGGCTGCCCGGGCTGACCCAGCGGCTGCACGCCACCGGCGCCGGCGCCGCCCGGCCGATGAGCGCCCAGGAGCTGTGCGAGACGGTCCGGATCGCCTACGACCCGCCCGCGGCCCGGCTGATCGACGCGGCCCGCGCCCAGCGGCAGGTCCCGGAGCTGTCCTGGTCCCAGGTCGGCCCGACCGCCCAGCAGGCCAGCTGGGACGCGCTGCGCCACGACGGCGCCTGGTCGGTGAGCTGGTCAATGACCAGCGCCCCCCGCGGCGAGGTCTACAGCTCGGTGCTGACCCAGCTGCTCGCGCCGCACCCGGACATCGACCGCAAGCGGGTCACCCTGCTCTACCGGCCGCTGAACGCGGCCCGGGCCGCGCACATCGTCGAGCAGGACAAGCGCAACGCCGAGTTCAAGGTCAGTTCCACTCGGCGGCCGTCGGCGCGGGCGCTGAACGAGCAGCGCAGCACCGCCGCCACCGCCGAGGAGGAGGCCCGTGGCGCGGGGCTGATCAACTTCGGGATGGTGGTCACTGCCACCGTCGCCGACGCTGGCCGGCTCGCCGACGCCCGCGCCGCCGTCGACCACCTCGCCGCCACCGCCCGGGTGCAGCTGCGCCCGGTCTACGGCAGCCAGGACTCTGCGTTCGCCGCCGGCCTGCCGCTCGGGCTCGTGCTGCCCGAGCACCTCAACGTCCCCGCCGGCATCCGGAACAGCCTGTGACCGCCGAGCAGGAGGCCAGCCGCCGGCAACGGCGGCGCGCCCCGGCGGCCGCGGGCCAGCCCGGCCCCCGCGGCTGGCCCGGCCGGGGCCGCGGCCGTTCCACGTTCGTGCAAGCCGCCGACGAGTGGCGCGGCACCACCACCCAGGTCTGCGGGCTGTGGCCGTTCGCCGCCGGCACCGGCAGCCCGATGGTCGGCGTGCCGTTTGGGCTCAACCTGCTCTCGGGCGCCACCGTCTGCGCCGACCCGGTCAGCTGGTTCCAGTCCGCCCGGCTGATCTCCACCCCGATCCTGTTCGCCCTCGCCAGGCCAGGGCTCGGCAAGTCCACCTCGATCATGCGGATGATGCTCGGCCTGGCCGGCTACGGCGTGCTGCCGCTGGTCCTCGGCGACCTCCGCCCCGACTACGTCGAAGGCATCCGCGCCCTCGGCGGCCAGGTCATCAGCCTGGGCCGGGACCGCGGCCACCTGAACATCCTCGACCCCGGCGAGGCGACCGCCGCCGCGGCCCGGCTCACCGGCACCGCCCGGGTCGAGGTCCTCGCCGACGCCCGGACCCGGATCACGGCCAACCTGTCCGGGCTGATCACCATCTCCCGCGCCGCCCCGCCCAGCGACCGGGAGGAGACCATCCTCGACCGGGCGATGCGGGTGCTGGCCGACCGGCACGACGGCGTCCCGGTCCTGCCCGACCTGCTGCAGGTGATCCGGGACGCCCCCGACGTCGTGCGCCAGGTCGCCTTGGACCGCGGCCGCCTGGACCGCTACCACGACCTGACCGAAAACCTCGAAGCGACGCTGGTCGGGCTGATCAGCGGCGGCCGGTTCGGCGACATCTTCTCCCGACCGACCAGCAACCCGATGCGCCGGGACCGGCCGGTGGTGTTCGACGTCTCCTCCATCGACGACGGCCAGGACGACCTGCAGGCCGCCGTGCTGCTGTCCTGCTGGTCCTACGGCTTCGGCGCCGTCAAGGTCGCCAACGCCCTCGCCGACGCCGGCCAGGAGCCCCGCCGGCACTACTTCGTCGTCCTCGACGAGCTGTGGCGGGCGCTGCGCGCCGGCCGCGGCATGGTCGACCGGGTCGACGCGCTGACCCGGATCAACCGCAAGCTCGGCGTCGGCGTCGCAATGATCTCCCACACCATGAGCGACCTGGAGGCGCTGCCGCACGAGGAGGACCGGATGAAGGCCCGCGGCTTCGTGGAACGGGCCGGCATGGTGCTCTGCGGCGGGCTGCCCGCCGCCGAGATGCCGGCATTGACCTCGGTGGTGCCGCTGTCCCGCGCCGAGCAGAACATGCTGATCAGCTGGACCGACCCGCCGGCCTGGGACCCCGACACCGGCACCGAGGCCGACCCCCCCGGCCGGGGCAACTTCCTGATCAAGGTCGGGGGGCGGCCCGGCATCCCGGTGCACGTCGAGCTCACCGCGGTCGAACGCGACCTGCGGCTGTCCGACACCAACCGGCTCTGGCACGACGTGTCCCGCATCGGCCAGGTCACCGACCTGCCCCCGGCCGACGGCCCAATCGACGCCGACGGCGCCGGCGGGCAGGACCCGGGGTGAGCGCCACCGCGCGGCGCACCCCCGGCCGGGATGGCCTGACCCCGGAGACGGTTCTGCTGTGGGCCGTGCTCACCGTGGTCGTGCTCGGCGCCGGGCTGGTTACCGGCGCCATGCAGTTCGCCAACCAGCTGGCCAGCCGGCCGCAGCGGCTGCCCGGCAACCCGGCCGCCCTGGTCGTCGGCCTGGCCCGCGGACAGCTGCGCTGGACACCGGCTGCGACCGGCTCCCTCGCCGGGCTGGCCGTGCTGCTGCTCGGCGCCGGAGCCGGAATGCTGCTCCTGGTGCTGCGCCGCCGCCGCACCCGGTCCCGGGTCGACCGCGCCGCCCGACACCTAGCCCGCGGCCGCGACCTCGGCGAACTGGCCGGCCAAGCCGCCCGGACCCGCGCCGCCCGGCTCGGGATGCCGAACGCCGTCGGGCTCGTCGTCGCCCGGACCCTCGCCAGCCGGCAGCCGCTCTACCAGGGCTGGGAGGACACCTCCGTCGACGTGTGGGGACCCCGCACCGGCAAGACCACCAGCCGTGCCATCCCGGCGCTGCTCGCCGCTCCGGGTGCGGCACTGGCGACGTCGAACAAGCGCGACCTGTTCGACGCCACCCGCGACCCGCGGGCCGACGCCGGCACCGTGTGGGTGTTCGACCCCCAAGCCATCGCCGACGAGCAGCCGGGCTGGTGGTGGAACCCGCTGTCCTACGTCGTCGACGAGGTCAAGGCCGCGATCCTCGCCGGCGTGCTGACCGGCGCCGCCCGCGAACCAGGCTCACGCACCGACGCGTACTTCGAGCCCCGGGCGCAGCAGCTGCTCGCCGACCTGCTGCTCGCCGCCGCCCTCGACGGCCGGCAGCTGACCCAGGTCTACCTGTGGCTCACCTCGCCGACCGAGTACGAACCCGTCGCGATCCTGCAGGAGCACGGCTACCCGCTGAACGCCGCCGCGGTCGACGAGGCGCACACCATGCCCGACAAGCAGCGCGGCGGCGTCTACGGCACCGCGCAGCGCACCGTCGCGTTCATGACCAACCGCCAGGCGATGCGCTGGGTCACCAGCCACGGCCCGGCTGACAGCCGGCCAGAGTTCGACCCGGCCGCGTTCGTCGCCGGCTCCGACACCCTCTACAGCCTGTCCAAGGAGGGCCACGGCTCCGCCGGGCCGCTGGTCACCGCGCTCACCGTCGCCGTCACCGAAGCCGCCGAGCAGCGTGCGCGGCGATCACCGGGCGGCCGGCTGCCGACCCCGCTGGTCGCGGTGCTCGACGAGGCGGCCAACGTCTGCCGCTGGCGGGAGCTGCCCGACCTCTACAGCCACTACGGCTCCCGCGGCATCGTGCTGATGACCATCCTGCAGTCCTGGTCCCAAGGCGTGGAGGTGTGGGGCCGGGACGGGATGCGCAAGCTGTGGTCCGCCGCCAACGTCAAGGTCTACGGCGGCGGGGTCCACGAACGGGAGTTCCTCGCCGAGCTGTCGGAGCTGATCGGCGACTATGAGCTCACCCAGACCAGCACCAGCCACGGCAGAACGGGCCGGTCGACCAGCGCGTCCAGCCGCCGGGAACGGGTCCTCGACGTCGCCGACCTCGGCGCCCTGCCTCGCGGCCGGGTGGTCGTGCTCGGCTCGGGCGCCCGGCCCACCCTGGCCGCCACCCTGCCGTGGATGGACGGGCCGCACGCGGCCGCGGTCCGCGCCTCCATCGCCGCCCACGACCCGGCCGCCGCCGCTGCGCGGGCCACCGCGGCCGCCGGTGCGGACCGGGCGGCGCGCGCAGCGCCTGCAGCGCCCGGCGACAATCCGTGGGTGCGGCACCCGTGACCTCCGCCGACGCCGACGACGAGCAGTGGGACGAACCCGACGACCACCCCGCGTCCCCGGCACCGGCCGCACGTTCGGGCACCCGTGGGGTTGTGCTCGAGCAGGCCGCCGCGCAGGCGCTGGACCGCCGCCTTGCCCGGCTCGCCGACACCGCCCTGGACGACGCGCTCGACGCCGACCTCAGGCGCCGGCTGCGGACCGCGGCCGACGACGCGGCGGCCGCGGTCCTCCAGAAGTATGGCGACCCAGGCCCCGGGCTGTTTCACCCGTCCCTGGACCGGTTCGTCGCCGGGTTCCTCGCCCCAACCTACCGCCGGCACGTCGACGGCCGCAGCCGCACCTGGTGCCCGGCGTGGTGGCGGCACGAGGAGGCGATCGCCCGGCTTGAAGCGCTGTGGCGCGCCTGGGAGCATCTGCGCCTGGACCCGGCCACCGGAGCGTCGGTGTGGTTCCGCGACCACGCCGATCACCACATGCCGATCCTGCTCGACCCGGACACAGGGCCGTTCAAGCATTGCTCGGCGGAGAAGGGGCACAGCTCCCGGATGGAACGGCTGCCGCTGGAGCAGCCGCCGCCGGGCCTGTTCCCCTCCGCCGCCCGGGACTGAGTCCGGCGCCTTCAGCCGGGCACGCCCCACTCCTGAGCTACCGACACTCCTGAGCCACCGACCAGCGCCCATCGACGCCGAACCTCTCCCGCAGCGGGCTTCTGCGCGATCAGCGGCCCAGGCCGGGGGTGCGCTGCCGGCGCCGGCTCGCCGCCGGCACCCCGCTGCGGGCCTGCGGCGCCGCAGGCGGCGGCCGCCGGACCGCTTCGGCGGCAGGCCGGGGGTAGATCGTGTCGGCGGTGACGCGGGCCGCGACGGCCTCGGCGGCGGCTACTCCTCCCGTCAGGGCGTCCGCAGGAGGCCGCCGGCGGTCGCTCGTGTCCCCGCGGTCCTCGCCCGCCGCCCGGGCCGCGGCGGCCGGCTTCGGCTGCTGTTGCCGGTCAGCGCGGTCGGCGGCGGCCAGCAGCCGGGCGGCCGCGGCGTCCTCGGCGTCCTCGGCGTCCTCGGCGTCGGCGGTGCTGCGCTGCGCGCCGGTGTCACGCTCGGCGATGCCCCGCCGGGCGAGCGCGTCCCGGACGGTGGCTGGGTCCCCGCCCGGGGCGTCGATGTCGATGCCGTACCGGTCGGCGACCTCGCGGCGGATCCGGCCCGCCGCCCGCTCGGCCACCGGATCCAGGTGCTGCCAGCTGCGGGCGGTCTCCCACACCTGGGCGATGTCCTCCGGCCGGGCCTGGTGCCACCAGTCGGTCCGGTCGACCGGGGCGAGTTGAGCTCGCGCGGCAGCGCGCTCGGCCTGCAGCCGTTGGGCGAGCTCACGAGCCTGGGCCTCGGAAGCGGCGCGGGCGTCCCGCTCGGCCTGCTCCCGGGCTCGGGCGGCGACCTCGGCCACCCGGCCGGCGGCGGTCAGCCCGATCCGCAGCATCCCCTCGAGCGCCTCATCGATCCCGTCATGCTCGTCGGCCATCGCCCGCCTCCTGCTCGCTAGTGGGTGTCACCGTTCGATGCCCCGCTTCCGGTCCCTGTCGCGGTCCGGTCCGCCCGTCCGGGTCGGGGGCCGAGCCCGTTCCAGCCGGGCCGGAACCGGTGATCCCGGTGTCTGCAGCGGCACCTGGCCGGCGCGGGCGATCCGCACGGCGGCAGCGGCTTGCGGGTCGAGCTCGGCCGGGGCCGGGTCTGCTGCTGGTCCGCGGCCTGCCGCGGCGGTCGCCGGCCGCCGGGTCGGCGGCGCGGGCAGCGCGTCGCGGACCTGGGTCAGCTGGCTGTTCAGCACAGTGGCGATCTGCGCCGCACGGTGCGCTTCTCGCGCCGCGGCGTGCGCGTCCCGCAAGGCGATGGCGGTGTGCGCCAGCTGCCGCAGCAGTACCGCCTGCCCGACGGTGCCCTTGCCGCCGCGGGCGGCGGACGCCAGCAGCAGCGACGCACCCTTGACCGACGGGGCCGGCGCCCGTGGGCCGCCGGCGTCGCGGGCCCGCAGCTGCGCGGAGCGGGCCAGCGCGGCGGCGGTAGCCGCCAGCGGTCCCGGCGTCGGTTCGGTCGCCAGCGACCAGGCGGCGAACGCGCCCGACGTCTCCTTAGCGACCCGGGCCCAGGCCGTCCGGTCGCCCGGGTCGACCCCCGACAGGCTCCGGCGGAACTCGGCGACCTGCTGGGCGTAGCGCCGCCACTGCTCCGGGTCCGGGGTCGTCTGCTCCCGGCCGGGGGCGACGACCCGCCGGCCCCGTTTCGCGGCGGTCCACTCCCCGGCCGCCGTCGCCGCCGCCGTCGGGCTGTCCGGCCAGTCGCCGCGCAGCCGCGGCAGCGTCAGGTCCCGGGCCAGCTGGCCGCCGCCGTACCAGACCGGCCGCCCACCCGCCGCCGGCTTCTGCGCCACCGAATACCCCACCACGACGTCGTCGCGGCCGGCGGCATACCGGGGCCGAGCCAGCACCCCGGCGCGGCGCAGCCGGCGGACGAACTCCGCCTCATCCGCCGCCGCCGCGGCGCAGCCCCGCACCGCCCGGGCCAGCGCCACCCGGGCCGGTTCGGCCGCCCCCGCCCTCGCGGTCCTGGCCAGCTCCGCCGGCTTCAGCCCCCGGTCCCCGCGGCCGGCGCTGCGGCTCTCCAGCACCCGCAGCCCGTGCCGGCGCTCGAGCTCGCCGGCCAGCGTCTGCGCCTTGGGCCGGTCGTTCCACGTGCTGGCCTTGGTGCCGTCCTCCCGCACCAGCGACACCGCCAGGTGGATGTGGTCGTTGCCGGCCGCGGACAGCCCGTGCCGGACCGCCACCCACCGGCACGGCGCCTTCCCCGAGCTGCCGGACAGCCCCATCCCGTCGACGAAATCGGCGGCGACCGCCGCCCACTTGCCGTCGCTCAGCTGACCCTCCTCAGCCGCCAGCGACAGCGAGCAGTGCCACACCGACCCGCCCGGCACCTCCACCCCGAAATGCCGCCGCGGCGCGTCCAGCTCCCTGGCGATAGCCAGCGCGGCGTCCCGGTCCAGCTCCGCGTCGTCGTGCCACGCCAGCACCGCCGGATCCCCGGCCACCAGATGCGGCTCGACGTGCTCATTGGCCCGCCCCGGACCGGCCAGATACACCAGCAGCCCGCTCATCCGCTGCCCGCGGGTGATGTTCGGCATCACGGCCGGGACAGCCGATCCATCACCCCGTCGATCCGTCCCGCCACCCGGCGCACCGCGGCCAGCGCCGCCGCCGCGTCGGCCGACAACTCGCCGCTCGCGTTCGCGTGCCGAGCGATCTGGTTCACGTTGTTGCTCACCGCCGCCAGCAGCCGGTGCACCGCGAACAACTCGGCGATCGCGTCCCGGCGCACCGTCGCGCTCTCCCCCGACCCGGCCAGCGCCGCCTCCACCAACAGCCGCGGCACCGTCACCCGCCCCGCCGCCGCCAGCCGCGCCAGCCGCGCCTCCTCCTCCGGCGTCACCAGCACCCGGTGCGAATGCTGCCGGCCACCCGGTGCGTTCGCTCGCCGCCGCCCGAACCGGCGCCGCACCGGCGGCGCCTCCGCCGCCGCAGCCGTGACCGCCGGCGGGCTCGGCACGTCGGTCTCGTCGGCCACGACATCCCTCCCTTCGGCCCAGCGCAGCGAACTGCCGACCGGCGGGACCATGACAGCATCGCGCTCCGCCGCGGCGCTGTCCACGATGGACACGCATTTACGGAACGTAAGTGCATAGCTTGCTCCCGGCAGGGTTCCGTTGGCATTTTCGCTGCCGCATGGCAGCTTGCTCCCGGCAGGGTTCCGTTGGCATTTTCGCTGCCGCATGGCAGCTTGCACGCCCGGCGTGCCCTACCTAACCCATCGACCCGCAGCGGTCTACGCTGCCCGCCATGGCGACCAACCTCAACGCGAACCGCGTGGAAACTGCGGCCCGCGAGCTGCTCGACAGCCGCATCCAAGCGGTCCGCAGCCTCGCCACCGCCCGGCAGGCTCGCGACGACAAGCGCGCCGAGCTCGACCAAGCAGAACGGGCCGACGCCGCCGCTTACACAGCCGCCCAGCGCGCCGGCTGGACCACCGACGAGCTTCGCAGAGTCGGCCTCGACCAGCCGACCCGCCGCAGTCCCGGCCGGCCCCGCAACCCGCGCACCCCCGGCGCAGGCCAGCCCACCGACTGACCCCAAAAACAGGCTCCACCCCGCCAACGCAACCGCCCCCGGCGGAGCTGCCTCCCGGCAGGTGCCGACACGATCCGGCGCCGCCCTCCACCCGCTAGAGCCTTCGCCCGCCGCCTGGGCGGCGGCTGGGGACGGCTCACAATCTCACAACCTCGTGGTGAGAACACCGAGGCCGAAGGTCACCACCCAGACCGCCCCGGCGATGAGCAGCGGCCGGTCGCCGAGCACGACGTCCTCCGGGGCGCCGCCTTGGCCGCGCTCGAGCAGCAGGCCGTAGCGCAGCAGGCCGAAGGTCATCGGCAGGATCGACAGCTGCCCCCAGGAGAAACCCTGAGCCGGTGCGCGTTCGAACGCCCACAGGCAGTAGGCCACGAGTGTGACAGCTGCGGACAGTTCACGCGTCTGACGCAGGAAGTTGAGCGGGTACTCGGCGAGGATCCGCCGGGCGCCGGCTGCGTTCTCACCGAGCCCGGTGGCTTCGGCGTAGCGCTTGCCGACGACCATGTAGAGCGAGCCGAAGCCAGCGACGATGAGAAACCACCGCGACAGCGTCACGTGGGTGGCCGCGGCACCTGCCACGGTCCGCAACAGGAAGCCGGCGGCGACCATGAGCATCTCCAGGATGGCGATGTGCTTGAGCCAGGTGGAGTAGGTGAACGTGACGGCCAGGTAGACCACCAGCGAGGCGCTGAGCTCCCAGCCGCACAGCAGGCCGCCGGCGCCGACTGCGGTCGCGGCCAGGACCAGTGCGGCGGCGCGCGCGAGCCCGACTGGGACGATGCCCGCTGCGATCGGGCGATACCGCTTGGTCGGGTGCCGCCGGTCGGCGGCCACGTCGCCGGCGTCGTTAACCAGATACCCGGCGGCAGCGCACGCGGTGAAGGCCACCAGTGCGACGGCGGTGCGAGCGAGCACCGACGGCTCGAGTAACACCCCGGCTGACGCCGGAGCCGCCACCACGAGCACGTTCTTGACCC
>JAABVA010001807.1_pt1 | contig 22207 bp, 24 predicted proteins | sample 5560331 | NCBI WGS metagenome assembly JAABVA01 (sample SAMN12812661, study PRJNA571458) | rock metagenome | isolation source: Antarctica rocks | place: Antarctica: Victoria Land, Mt New Zealand sud | collected 2016-01-07
ATGGTTTTCATCACCTTGACCCAGCTGGTTCAAATGATCCCTCTGGGTGCTGGTATCAATTCTGGTCTTGCTATTGGGGAAGCGCTGGGTGCGACCCGCATCGAGTCGGTTTGGATCGTTGCGTCATACCCTCTGACCCAAGGCGCGTTTGTTCTTATCGGTAAGTGTTCGCCTCATCGGTTGCCTTCCACAGCAAAGTGGAGTGGCATGAGGCTGACCATGTTGTTTTCTCATAAGGTGGCCGTCTGGGCGCCGTTTATGGTCATAAAACTATATTCTCCGCCGGCTGTGTGTGGTGGGTCCTCTGGGCTCTGTGCGGTGGATTCTCCAACAACTTGGTCTCCATGTGCTTTATGAGAGGTCTGTGCGGTATAGGTGGCGGCCTGATGATTCCGAACATTGTGGCCTTGTTGGGCATCACCTTCCCGCCGGGAAGAAAGCGAAACCTTGGTCTGGCTCTCTTTGGAGCAATGGCACCTGTCGGCGCAGCTGGTGGTTCTCTTATCTCCGCAGTCATCGTCCAGTTGTCCGAGTGGAAATGGTTGTTCTTTATGCTGTGAGCATTGAACCCTCCTGAACGATAGGTTCCCTTGCTGACATTTTCTCTTCCAGAGGTCTGCTAGGTTTTGTGGTCTACGGTACCGCGATGGTCACAGTCCCATGGGATGAACCCGTTGATCCAAATGGTGAAGTTGATTGGGTCGGCGCTTACCTAGGAGTTGGTGCTCTCATCTTGTTCAACTTCGTCTGGAAGTAAGTAGTCTTGTGGACGTCGACCAATCATCACAGACTAACGTGTTCGCAGCCAAGCACCACTCGCCGGGTGGGATAGCCCTTACGAGATCGCCCTCCTTATCCTGTCCGTCATCCACTTCGCCGGCTTCGCATACTGGGAAACGAAGGTTGCCAAGGAGCCGATACTACCTTTCAACATTTGGAAAGCACCTTCGTTCGGTATTCTTATGCTCGCCATCTTCTTCTCCTTCATGAGTTTGGGCATCTTCTTTTGGTACATGAATATCTACATGCAAACCATTCGCGGAGACAGCCTCATCATGGTCGGTGTTCAGTATTTGCCGCTGACGATTGTTGGTTGTGCGAATGCCTTCTTCGCCGCCTGGCTCGTTCCCCGGGTACCAGCCCAAGTCATTATCGGCATGGGTTGCCTTGCGATGACCGCCATCAACGTCCTCTTGGCCACCATTCCGGCGAAACTGACTTACTGGGCGATGGCGTTCCCAGCAATGTTTTTGTCTGCGTTCACGATCGACTTGATCACCACCAGCGCTCAGATTATTGCAAGCAACACTGTACCAATGAAACACCAAGGTGTTGCAGGATCCCTAGTGGGTACGTTGCTCAGTTATGGCATGAGTACAGGTCTCGGCTTTGCTGGCACTGTTGAGGTGAACACCTTTGACCACGGGAACAATCTTCTCAAAGGTTATCATTGTGCTGCATATTTGGCGGTAGGCTTGGCCAGTGCCTCTCTGATACTCAGTGTGGTCTTCATCCGCATACCCAAAGATACCCGAGAGGGTTGGGGTGAGGACGAAGCGGAAGAGGAAAGGAGACGAGCGTGAGACCTTTCGATCCACAAGCTTCGCTATCGAATTGATGGCATTGCTGCTCGGTGTAGGGCGCATATATACTTATAGGATTATTTGGTTCCTAGTAGACCATTGACGCGTTTCAATACAGGATTAAACCCATAGATTTGAGGCGCTGATGGTCATGGCTTAAGCTGAGCGGAGCTCATAACAACTGTTGATTAGAATTTACTTTGCAAGAACGGAATTACTTTCCGACACTTGCAAACGTAACCCCAGATTGACGACGGCGACGGCGACGACCCTAACCTCGTGGCCCTCCATACCTATACCTGAGCTACCCTTCAGCCCACCAGCACAAAGTTTGCTTCTCCTCGGTGCGGGCTGGGCTTTGCCGGCACCATCGAATCCTTCGTTAACAACCACAACCGCGACGGCTACCGCAGTGCGTGGTAGATATGGGCAACGGGCTCGCGGGGTTGGGTTGAGTTATCGCGCAGGCTTTTGTAGTTGTAGGATTGAGGAGGAGGGAGATCGGCGAGTGAATGTGAGACAGTCACGTTTTTCCGCGTTCTTCCGCGCTTAATCAATAATAACCTCGGCAGTTTTGTCATACTAAATGCAATTGATGAATTGATTTCGAAGTATGCCATTGCCTCATCTTCGTCTGGACATGTACCCTATTTGTACTGAGCACGTATCAGATGTGTTTGTGTGCTCGATGGAGATGATGGGTCTTTATCTCGTATATACAAGGACTGTGATTTCTAGATTATCAAAGCATTAGCCGTGGGGATACTTTATCGCTTTTAGCACGCTGGGAGAAGGGGACGAGGTGCTTGTTCGCTACAGGCGATATGAATGGGTGTAGTTGGGGAATAACTTGGTCATCAGCGCTGTGTGTATGTGAGTCGGAGGCAAGTAGTATATTTACTGTGTGGAATTCCTACTTTTTAAATACTGCAATACGTCTAGCTACTCTGGATTTACCCAACTTTTGCTTGGATCCTATCAGCACCCCCTTGTCGGTTTCAGTTCCTCTTCACGTACGTCCCAAAAGTACTAGAATCTTGGAGGAAACCACATCGTTCAAACTGCTCTATGCTCTCAAAACGCCTGAATTAAGAACGCCTTCACGTTTGCGCCTAAAACCTTACCTTCCTTTTGCAAAACATTGGTTGCATTCGCCAGTGCCCGCTCATGGAATAATGCAAAATCTGCAAACACGCCTCAACGTCAGCATTCCCACCATCAAGAGCCAAACTGCAATTTTCGAAAACTGGGGATATGCACATACTTCGCGGGTGCCCTGTCGTGCAGGCGTATACGCTCCACACTATAGCCGTCTCGTACTGGAAGACAGACTTGCTCTCGAGCGTGACCCAGTAGCCGGAGAAGGAGCCGTTGCCCGAAGTGAATTCGACCGGAACAGTAGAAGCCAGCTGCTCAAATTTTTCGAGGAAAGAGCCGCTGGGATTGGATCGGAGTTCGGTCAACTGTTTGTAAGGACTCGGTAAGCAATGAGTGTCCTTGATGAGGGGAAGAACTGTGATTAGGGGAGATGTTCGTGCTGGAAGGTATGAATGAAAGGCTTGCCTTCTCTGTGATTCTGTAGGTGCCTACAGCAGTAGGCAGGTTGGAGGTACGGGTAGAGCCACGCTGATTATCAGGGCCTTGAGTGGCAAAGGGTACAATGCCAAGCCACGCGGGTTTAAAGACTATGGTAAAGTGTGTAAGCGTTTATTCCACAAATCTCTACTTGAGGAGAAACTCTGTAGCGGACGAACAGTCGGAGATCAGAGCCATGACATCTGTAGCTGCGGCGCCAATGACCGCGAAGGTGACGGACTGTTCATAAGATGTGCCGTAGGGACAGCTGCAGGGCGTGGTGGAGGTGGAAGAGCACTCTGGAAGAGATTCTGCGAGTGCTGCTGGAGCCAGGAGGGCAAGGGTGCTGAGGGGTGCTGAGAGCTTCATTGTAATTGGGAGCAGGAGCGAAAGGTGGTTGCATTATAATTAGATTGGGTGCTGTATATCAAGAAGCTTGGAAGAGAAAGGAAATGGAGTGGAGGACATCTTTAATACTTTGCGATATCCGATATTCGACATGACTAGAATGGGTTGCAAAACAGGCGTAACTCGTAAGCCTATTGTCAGTACCTTAGGGCTGGAGGTCTGAGTAAAACATCGGTAGCTAAAGGGGCCTCCCTCGCTCCTGTATCCATGCTGCAGATCCAGTGAGTTCATTGTCAGATTGTCAACTTCTCATTTTCAGCACCGTATAAGCACGGCCGAGAATGACACAGGATTTCGGAAGATGTGGGATTCAGCCATGACAGCCGTGATCCTCGATCCTTGATCCTTTGCGTGGCACGCGTGGCTAGCTTCAGCCGCGTGATCTTGATCTTTCTCTTTCCTGACCGCTATCAAGGCTCTTTTGTTCGGAAGCGTGCTCGAGAGACCATGAACGGCTTGAAGCGATGTCTATTTATATGAGGGTCGGGGCTGAGGAAATATGGGGACAATCCTCCGTACGTAGTAGCCGAATGCTGATCTTGGTATTACTATTAGCGTCCTTGTTTTAGCGAGGGCGCAAGCCCTAAGAGCCTAGAACTATGCTACGCTAAATGCTTTTACCCTTCCATCACTTCCATCAATCCCATCACCACATCACTTCCACTAACACGCCACCAGACGAAAAACAATGACCGCTTCATGCTACAACAGGTGGACGACTTTGATCGCTGCCAAGAAGCTTTGTTTGAGGCTTGACGCCAGCTGGCAAAAGTGAGTCGCGGAATAGTGAATACAACCATCCGGCCGCACATAGGCAACGCTCCCATTGCCATCACTCGGTTGTGGCTCATACGCCGCATTGCAACATCTAAATAATCCACCGGCATCCTAAAACACTATGGAAGATAACGAAATTGCGAGCCGAAGGCCAACTAAGCCGACAGGCGGTTATTGGGCTCTATATCACCGCCCCCGAGGCTGAGGAGCGGTACAGTCACCCTACCGTCAAGCTGCCATTCCGCCTTCGAGGTTTTGAAAGGCATGGGAAGAAGGGACTCGTGTCATACTCGTACCACCGGCTCCGCGAAGTGAGATAGCAATATGAAACGGCATGTGGCGTTCCTTGGCCTTGTGCCTAGATGGCTCTTGTTTTTTTTGTGGATGGTGGGTCAAGCTGATCATCAAGGATATGGACCGGCCTGTGGGACTTGTAGAGATAGGCTTGTTCGAGCATATAAAGCCGTCCATACTACCTGCTCCTCGAATGCCACAAAGCCAGGTCCAGGTCGTTCGTTGTGCAAAGCTACTACTTCTCCAAAAAGCATTCCTTTCTTCAAAGTCAATCTCTGTGACTCGCTCTTTTCTATGTCGAGATGAAGCTCACCACTTTCGCTATATGCCTACTATATACAGTAGGAAACGTGATCGAGGCTGTTCCTACTAAGAACCACACCCAAGCAGTCGCATCGCGTCAGATCACTAAATGGCAGAAGCAATACAACGAGTACATTGAAGCAACAGTCAAGACTCGCAATTCAGGATGCACTTCGGATAATATAGTCTATCGTCAAGAATGGTAATTATCGCTGGATGACTGAACGGCACGAATGGCTATGTACTGACGTTGCGACCAGGGGATCCCTCTCCCATCAATCCCGCATTGAATACACCAATGCTGTTCAATGCCTACAGCAGAAGCCTGCCATCAGCTCATCCTACGATGTTCCTGGCGCACGAAGCCACTTCGATGATTTTTCTGCCACCCACATCATAGAGGCTCCTCATGTTCACTTCAGCGTACGTATCTTTTGCCTCCTCCATATGGGTCAAATTGCTAGGAAAGACCGACTGAATCCTGAAAAGGGTCTGTTTTTCCACTTCCATCGCTACTTCATCTGGCTCTACGAGAAAGCCCTTCAAGAAGAATGCGGCTACGAAGGTACGCAACCGTACTGGGACTGGACTCTATCATGGCAAGATCCACGAAAGTCTACCGTCTTCGATGGTTCTCCAACCTCCCTAGGCAGCAACGGTAAACCCATTCCCCACGGCCCAACAAATCTCACGGCCTTCGGCCTCAATCTCGAAATCGCCCCAGCCACCGGCGGCGGCTGTGTTTACTCGGGTCCTTTTAAGAATTATACCGTGAATCTAGGCCCGCTCGCATTCGCGCCCGTCGACGGCGACAACGGCCTCGACTACAACCCGCGCTGCCTATCGCGGGACCTCTCCCTTGTCTGGAGCAACAATACCAAACCTACACACGTCGTGAGCCTCATCTCTGGCTGTGCTGATCTCGGCTGCTTCGATACTGTTCTCGAGGCGCTCGACGGTGTCCATGCCGGCGGTCACTTTACTATTGGCGGCATAGGGTTAGACGCCTTTGCCAGCGCCGGCGATCCGGCATTCTATCTGCACCATACACAGGTTGATCGCCTGTGGACAATATGGCAGAATTTGAATGCACCGAACCGGACGAGGCAGGTGTATGGGACAAGTACGGCGTTCAATGGTGAGTTCCATTTCATATGTTCCAGCTTTAAAGGATCCTCTGTGCTAATGGGTCGGATGCTCCTAGTTCCGCCAAGTCCGAACGTGACATTGAACACCGATATTGATTTCGGCATCCTTGCACCTCAGCAGCCAGTGAGCAGTCTGGTGTCGTCTATTGATGGACCCTTCTGCTACATGTATATTTAGCGTGGGTGGGGGCATTACGATCCTCGCCAGTATAGTCTTGAGATGTAATCTCGAAAGACATTGAAAGATGGTCAAAAAGTCTTTGAACCCATTCGGATCGGCGTTATGCGGTTGGGTAAAATTTACTCCAACCCTTATCTGTTATGCATTAAGTTTTCCCACAATTTATCCGCAGATTAACAAACCCGCCCTTCCCCTCATTAAGTACGCGGCTTCTTTATCACGCCACCCAAAAAAAAAAAAAACAATCACCGAGACAAGCTTCCTTGCCTTGTCCCTGCCCCCAACCTCCAGTTTCTCCTTTACTCTTACCCTCCCGATCAGCTCAACCTAAAGACTGAACATCCACCCTGCGACTTGGAAATTTCCCTGAGTATGTTGATTTTCCTCATTTGACCTTCTATCAGGCCGGGATTAAGAGCATGATAATAGCTATCTGATGTATAATGTAGCTTCAGACTTTTATGAATCGATTCCTTTGAAGCGAATGAAATTCGTGGGATCTATGAATGGCAAGCAACGCAGTACAAGAGTGATTGATTGAGGCTAGGCTGACTATAAAAGATGGAAAGTCTCATCTTTGTAAAACATGCAAAGGCAACGCATAGTGACTTTTTCGGACCAAGCGGCCACCCGCATCAGACACTTACTTTGCCAGGCTATTCACCAGACCCTGGACTTCAGCATCGCTCATCTCCTTGATGCCCAACAACTCATTGTCCGGCTTTTCAAAACGAGATCCATACCCCTCACCCCAAATCGACGCCTGGACGAAGTTGAATACGAAGTGATCTGGATTTGGCTTATCCTTCTTCAGCTCTGCCCAGGCTTGCTCGACCACCTCGTCGATAGGCACGACATTCTCCTTCCATCCATCTCCCCCAGTGGCCTTCTTGCCCATAGCCGCCAGCTTCTTCAACGTCGTGGCAGTATCTTGCACGTATACGGCACGGTTCTTCGTTTGCTCGAGGTGCGTAAAGACGCCGGCGACGGCCTTACCGATAGTTGGAAGGGTCGTGGCGCTGAAGACGCGATCGCCGCCGTCGAATAGGTTGATACTCTTTCCTTTGAGGTTCATGACGAAGCCGACCATTATGCCCCAGTCGAGGAATGGCCCCGAGCACATGAGGGTATAGGTCATGCCGCCGGAGGCTGCTTCTTTCTTGAGGGCGTCCTGGACTGCGACTTTGTCCTTGAAGACCGGGAGACCACGGCTCTTCTCATTCAGGGTGTTGGAACCGAACTCGGAGGGAATGAAGCGCTTGACATGGGCTTTGGCCGCGGCTTCGACTAGGAGAAGTTGTGTGGCGATAGCGGTGGAGCCGAGGGTGGAGACGAGGGCTTCTTGGCCTTTGAGGGCGTTGGTGAGGGAGTCGAGGGAGTCGTAGTCGACTGGGATGGCGGTGACGGAGGAGGGAAAGCTATGAGTGCTGCTTTTGCGAGTAAGGACTGTGACTTTGAAGCCAGCGTTGAGGAGTTGCTCAAGGATGGCTGGGCCGAGATTGCCAGTGGCCTGCGTGAGAATTTGGTGTCAGTTTGTTTGAAGGGCGTAGCAGAGGAAATGAGATGGTGAGCTGGATGGAATTATTGAAAGTTTTCTTACCCCAGCCAAAGCGACTTTGGTGATGCTGCTCATATCGTTGGGAGTTTTCGTACTTGTTTTGGTGGAAGGTGAAGATGTGAGATACCGACGAGCCCAAGCGAACTATTTGGGGAGAATCGCTTTGATGGGTTGATAGAGATCTGCTTGACGAATGAAGTCGAGGGCATTTGGATATAAAGTATGGTGAGCCCGCATACAGCATGGAATAAATTCGAAGTTCCCTTCACCGAACTCCGGACTCCAATGTGTAAGCATTCTCTTGATTCCAAATTGACTATGTAACGATGTGCTGTCTTACTCCATTGATCCCTTAGGCTCTCATCATGCAACTCACCACCCGAGGCCCAAGGCTCAAGAGTGAAGACGCGGATCGCTTTCAGGTGTCTCAAGCTCTGGTGCCCTGCAGATCGGGCGCACGTACCACATATCCCCACACCCCACATTAGCCGATACCCATATCCCACATCCCCCCACATCCCACATCCCACATCCCACATCCTAATATCCCGCGTCTGACGCACATTAGCTCATATCCCACATCATGCCACATAGATCATTAGTGCTAGTATATAGTGCCCGCTGTCAGCCCCGGGAGCTAGCGCGGTTCTTACTTATCGGATAATGCCACGGCCAAAGCCGCTGTCTTGGCAAAAAGTCGTACCTCTGCTTACTTTATACCGCCTCGAACAGTATGAACTAACCAGTTGGCTGGGCTCTGGAGGGTGGAAGAGATATGGAGCGAACTGACTACGGAGGGGTGAGATATATATAAGCTGACTAAGCCAGAAGGCTCCTTTTTCAAACGGCGGAAGCGGAGGCGGGCCGCTAACGCTTCGCGGGCGCAGCCTTATGCCTTACATTGACCGGTAATAAATGATCGTGCTTGAAATCCGCGCCGTGTATCGTAATATTAGAGCTGGTATCTCAAATATTGTGACTGGTATCTCGCAGATCCCTACTTCTCCTCCTTCCCTGAGTTCTTATCATCCCCATCTGATAACTTATCTACTTCACGACATTCACGACTAGCCCACCGGCAGTGATGACAATGAACCAGTCCACTCCCTCCCCATACTTCCCCCTGCAAGGCCCCCCGATACCGCAGACTCCGATCCTGCAACCGACGCCAAGGCGCGTCAAATGCATTCTTCCGGGTTGCGGCAAGCTGTTCAATCGAAAAGAGCACATGACTCGACATCTCAAGTTGCATGATCCACAGCGCCAGCATGAATGTCCCATTTGTGGCCGACGATATGCACGAAGGTAAGCGTACCCTCCCACGCTGACCCTCCGGTGAGCTTAAGCGCCAGCTTTCAAGCTAAGCGTCGTCTCTGGTCGGATGTAGCGATGTGTTGAAGCGCCATGTGGAGCATCATTCCCAGGACTCCACCTCGAGCCGCACACTGGTCGCGTGCGCCTCGTGTCACGAACGAAAGCTCAAATGCGACGACAGTATACCTTGCCGATCATGCACTCGCAACTCGACCGAGTGCAGCCGGGTCGGTCTCGGCCGCGAAAGCAGGATGAGTATGAGACTAGACATTGACAGTGGGAATGGGAGTGGCAATGGCAATGGGAACGATATGATGAATGGAAATGACCAAATGCTGACCAACGAGATCAGTGAGATCGACGAGATGAGTACTGTGTTGCCGACTAATGACCGTCAACAGTCATGGTTCCAACCTGTTCAAGACACTTGGTCTCTACCATTCCCTCCTACTGGGCTTAATGCAACGTTCCCGAGCGATTTGAATGTTGGCGGCCTTGCGCAGTGGGCCGTGGATCCTGGAGGACGCGGACGTGTTGAAAGGACATTTCCGGCCGCTGCACCTGAAGATACTTCCTTTCTTTTGCCAGCAACTAATGGTCCTCAAGTCGAACGCTTGTCCAGCGCATCTCGGCAGGATGTGGATCAGGGTGATAGAACCGCGTCATCATGTGTATCGCAATCACGTGCATCTTCAAGATCGTTGCAAGGAGATTATGTAACAGACCTGCAGGCTTGCCTCAACAAAGAGTCACTGGCAACCAAAAGGCTTGTTCAAGTTTACTTTGCAGAGATCCACCTATACTGGCCTATCTTGCATGCCCCGACATTCGATACAGCAAATGCTTCACATGTCTTGTTAGGGTCTATGATTGTGCTTGCCAGCTGGCTGGAAGGTGAGCTAGACCACATGAAGCTTGCTCCTCTTGTCTTTGATGCAGTAACTGCAACGCTGCTGGTACGACATTACTTCTCTTGTGGGCTTATAGAAGATGATTAATCACAAGCATGTAGGAATCTACCCACTCATTTGGCAGGGATATTCAGCCAGCGTCGTTGCACACTTTGCAAGCTCTTTTGCTGTGTGTTGTGTACACTACTAGCTGTCTAGTAAGTATAGAATGGGACGTGGAAGGCAACAAGTTGTGCGCGTGGTTCATGACTAACATGACACAGACTGCCGAGGGAATGTTGGCAAGAGCAGTCCACCTCAATGGCATTCTCATCTCAAACTGTCGCCATCTAGGTGTCTTCAATGGTCAGTACGCGTATCACGACCTCGGGGGTTGCCCATTCGCCTTTTGGCTGGCTGAAGAACAACTGCATAGGTACTCTACACCAGTTTTCAAGACCTCAGCTCATAAGTCGTCGCTTGACCTAATGCATGCTTGTCCATCTAGGCTCGCTTTCTCCGTCCTCCGCGTAGACGCCTATCTCAGCGTTCTTGTGGACCATCCACCTTCCGTCCGCTACCAAGAAATCTGCATCCCTCTTCCCAAGTCCCCCCACCTCTGGACCGCTGCCAGCGAGGACGAACGACGCAGCCTTCAATGGAACGAGCCTGCAGGCCGCGAAAAGACCCTCCTCTGCTTCCTCATGCGCGACACTCTTGATTTCAACCGCCGGCGTCACCTCCCTTACCACCTCACCGAGGCAGACTACCATCTTAGTCTCTGCTCCCTCCAAGTCGGGACATGGGAGGCAGCACGCGAAGCTCACAGCTGCGAATCGGACGAGCTTGACACAAACTCAATACCTAGAGATCCCGTCCAGCTCTGGCGCACTCATCTCGATCTTTGGCGGGTCAGCACGGAGAATGACTGCCTACTCCGCCAGAACTATTTCTCCGCCTCCACATCCAGTGCTGACCAGATCTTTCCCCCTCTCAGCCTCATCCACTGGCACATTTCAGCCCTCACCTTCCATGCCCCTCTTAAACTTCTCCAAGGCCAAGGCTGCTGCTTCAAATGCCGCCCCGGCACCGCTATGACCACGCGAAAAAACAAAGAACGCCTCCGCGCCTGGGTTTCGTCCCCCCACGCCCGCACCGCTGTGTGGAACGCAGCGCAGATCTCCCGCGTGGTCGCACACGAATCTACCAGCGCTAAACCCACCCCCCGCCTCTTACTCAACCCACTCGCTATCCCCGGCGTCCTTAAGAGCGCTATCGTTACTTGCTCGTACGCTTACCATTCTCGCGCTTGTCCCAAATGTACTGGCGGCCCGCCGATTGACTTGGTCGATTTGTTCGATGCCAAGGACGAGGATGTCAGGTTGGTCAAGTGGAAAGAGCAGGGGGAGGGCTTAGCGGATTGGAGTCCTCTCGGAATTCCGGTTTGCGAGTGTAAGGTCATGGCGTTGGCGACGTGGTTCCGCGGGGCGCTCGCGAGGGATAAAGGCGCGGAGATGGAGCTTATGGTGTTTCTCAGAGGGTTAGGTAAGGGATGATTGATTTACGGGAGTGGGCCAAGGCGGGAAGGTTGGATGGCTAGTAAAAGGAGAAGTGTGCCATAGGATTGTGAAACTCTTCAAAAGATATAACCTGCTAATATGAAAGGGGGAAGGGGGGTGGGGGGGGCGCATGAGTGCCACTTGAGATTACTCTGTTCATCGTTTATAGCAATAGGCAGTAACATCGGGTATTCGTAGACATCTTTCCATTTCAGCCAAGAGACCGACTCCAATCAGAGGTCATAATCGCTCTGTTATGTTCATGGACAGTTGACTTCGGTCTGTTGGAACACAAGGTCAAATGGGGGCATTTAGTATATGGGGTTGAAGCTGAATAGGAGTCTATGTAGGAGGAAGAAGGGAAAAACTCTGCTAGCGGATCCCCAGCCCTACAGCCCTATGAAGGCGGAGATTGCCATACCCCTAATTCCAACACGGTCAAGCATTCCCAGTCAAGGGACGCCAATAGTACTTCACGGGGTCATAGATGGACCACTTACCTCCATCCTATTTGATCTAGCTATACACAAAATCCAGTCCTCTAACCATTCATCTATCAACACCAAGATCTTGCCGCCCCCTCCCTCCTCTCCCTCTCGGTGAATGCAGCCAATTCTCGTATCAATGGTCTCTATCAGCTGCCGAAAGGATTCAATATCCCGCCCTGGCCATAAACCGCTCTCGCTGCCGACCTCAGCACCATCATAAAATAAGCCTACTAAGGTAGTGTCTTTTGACAGGCGCTAATTCGAAACCGGGATAGGGTCAGCTGCGGGCCGAACAAGCGAGACGGATTCGATTCTTGGAACGCTAGAGCAGATGTTCGTACCTTACAGTACAGTTACCAAACATACGCATTGCCAAAACGTACAAGGTAGAGTCAAGTCTTTGCGCTCATCCCCGCGAGAGTTTGCGCCTCTTCACCGCCTGGGCCTGCATACACATCGCTGACAGAAGAAGGTTTCAGCCTTGACTTTGGCCGAGTGGAAAGATCTTCAAGCCTACGATTACATCTTGCAGGACTGATACGTTCGTGCCTCTTCTAAGTTCGCTTACGCACTGTCGCTTCTGCGTGAGGTGAGGCTACACCGCCGGTCACACCATGGCAATGCAGTCTGGTAAGGCAGCCTGGCAACCCCGGTGGCGCACCGTATCCGTGTCTCATTCTTCAACCATCATGCTGTATGCTCGAAGGACTCGGATTGGCCCGTGGAGATGGTGCAACGGCTCTCGATATGGTTTGCCAGAAAGTGCTGGCTTAAGCTGACGTACGTCAGTCGGCTCATCTTAACATCTTATCCTGCTGTTTGCGTATTGTGTCTCCTTCGGAAGGAGGCTTGGCCATGGCTCGCTTGACGTAAGCTTTGTTGTTGAGCACTATCTCGAGACACCTTGACGATGTTCGACCTACCGTAAAGGAATCATGCCTGGCCCAGGCTTAATAGCACTGACGTCGGTTGAAGGCTATCCTGGAGCTGGTCGCTGACTTCGGATGCATCCCTTAGTCCAGCGCTGGCATTCTTTTATTCAATCCTACTTACCAAAGCACCAGCAATACTCATTAACTTTCCCAGAATCCAACGTCTTGAGATATCCAGCAGATACTACCAATCTCAACATGGCTCGCGAAGATGTTGTACAACCTATCGAGGACACTCGAGGTAAGCTCCCCAAGGATGATAGATAGTCGCTATTGCTGAGCCAGCTACAGTTGTATGTACTTGCCTTGTCCATGCCGTAAGCCATAAAGCTAATACTACGCCCAGTCAAACGAGGCAAATCGGACCATCGTCCAGGGCCGCAGACAGGTCAGCTCCATTACCCGTCAAAATTCCGATCGCTTGCTTGTAGCGGTTGGGCCCTGCTCCATACACGATCCTGAAGCCGCGCTCGAATATGCCCGTAAACTCAAGGACCTCAGCCAAAGGCTTTCCGGTGAGCTCCGTATCGTAATGAGGGCATACCTCGAGAAACCTAGGACTAGCGTTGGATGGAAGGGCCTGATCAATGACCCAGACCTAGACAACACCTTCAACATTAACAAAGGACTACAGACTTCCCGTCAGCTTTTTGCGGATATCACGGATATTGGATTGCCTGTGATTACCGAAATGCTAGATACAATCTCCCCCCAGTACTTTGACGATCTGATCAGCCTTGGTGCCGTTGGAGCACGCACGACGAGTCACAGCTCCATCGCGAGCTTGCCTCTGGGGTTTCCTTCCCCGTAGGCTTCAAGAATGGAACCGACGGCGGGATCCAGGTGGCCGTCAACGCGATTCAAGCGGCGGCCGGGTGCCACCATTTCATCGGGGTCACCAAGCAGGGTCTAGCAGCCATCATAGAAACTACTGGCAACGACAATGGCTTCCTCATTCTTCGCGGCGGCAGCAAAGGGACGAATTTCGATTCCAAGAGCGTTGCAGCTGTAAAACAGTCATTGAAGGCAAATGGGCAAAGAGAAGTCGTGGTCACTGATTGTTCACATGGTAAGTTCTTTCTCCTATCCTGATGATTGATAGTGGGCGCAGCTACTGAGTTCCGTGATTACTGTAGGCAATTCCAACAAGGATTACCGCAACCAGCCGTCAGCGGCAGCGAACGTGGCAGACCAGATCCGCGGTGGCGATCGGGGGATTGTGGGTGTGGTGCTGGAGTCGAACCTTCATGAAGGTCGCCAAGACCTCTCAGCAGAGGGACTGTGTGATCTGCGCAATGGAGTCAGCATCACGGACGGATGCATTGGCTGAAACATCACGGTGGGGGTGTTGGACAATCTCGCAATCGCAGTGAGGGAGCGCCGACAGGCGAAGCAACTCATTGTGGGTTTAGATTACTGAAACATTTCAACCTTGTCTAATCGTGGGTAACTACTGTAAGCTCTTTGCTTAGTGTGTAAGGGCTCAGGTGTCGTTCTTAACTCGAAGTCGTTTTTTTCTTGAGTTGTAAAGTAAACAGTAAGGTTTAAACTTGAGAAGATTTCTTAAAATTAACAACATCAATAGATATTTGTCAAGGATCTAAGATCAAGTCTTAACATGATATAATTTTCAGCATTATTCGCTGTACAACAAACCCTTCAACAAGCCATCTTATACTGCAACCGACATGAAATTCTGAATATACCTCACGAATATCAAACTCACTAAAACCGCAGAACCTTTTTTATTACAGCTAAAAATGTTTATCACTACTAAAACTCAATCTTTTCTTAAAGAATTTAACTACGACTATTATTACAGTACAGTTGTTATGAAAGTGAGTTGATCTTAAGATTAATCGATGAGAAACAAAAGTCAATGTACAATAAACGAATAAGCGAGACACACTAGTTTTGACCCTACTTACCTTTCTACTTATTTATTTATTTATTTATTTATTCAATAAAACATGTTAATGTTATTGCTTTAAACATGTTATATAATCATACATTCATGTTATTTGACAGTTAAAATAGACAATTTCAGGTAGAAGCAACACAGTCTTCATCGCTTCGCGAGCTACGAGTCGAACAATCACCCTTCTTTTACTAGGATTGACTGTCTTTCAGGAATCTTCTTCTGAAAACGGATTCTCGGCAAATCATTCTTTCTGAGGAGTCACGCTCTTCCAGGAGTATTCTCCTCGAAAATTCTCCTAGAAATTACTTCTCAGAACTTACTCTCTTTCAAGGTCACGCTCTTTCCAGCGTCTCTCAGCATTTCTCGTTTGCACTTGTACTGATGTAAAATGTTCTTTGAGTTAGCTTCTATCGCGATCGTGATTCGCTTACTTCATCATGAGCTACTCTTTCATCGCTTATGATCTATTATTTCATAGTCTACATCATTTTCATTCTAAGCTTCACTAAAAATCCCGCTACATGCTTATTGTCGACGATTCTTCACAATCGTCGCTTCTTTCGAGCAATATTCGTGATCTTTAATTTTGTACAGTAGTGCATCCGCAATGTTTCGATGCTTCTTTCGAAGAAGAAACATTCAATTTGTTTTCATGACAAATTTTCGTTCTGCTTCAAATCGACCAACTGCGCATCTTTCTTCGACGTAAATCTTGATCTTCTTTCTTGAGGCTGTGAAGCTTGCTCAGGCATTCTGACATGTTTCAAGATACTGAAAGTACTCATGATCACTGCGAGAATCTTCATGTCGAAGTCAGATCGCCTCGACGTAACGACGTTCATTGATGAGAGAAGTTGACAGTGAAGATGTTGAAGACTCGTTATCTTAATCATCATGTCAATTGTATCGACTCAAATCGATATAATTGTCGTGAACTCTGCGATCATTCTTCTATCTCTTCTTGATAATCTTATCGATCTCGTCGTCGATTCTCTCTCGCTGTATCTCGACTTGAAAGAAGTTAAACTTGATCGTCACTGTTTCATATCTATTATCTCGCTCTACGTTCTCTCTAGAAAGAAGATCTATCTCATAAACATTCATCGCCTTGAAAAGATCGTCTTCTCAATCACAAACAGCAGCACAATCTCTCTCAAAATCATTCTTGAATCTTCAACTATCTTCAAAGTCATCTTCGACATTCGCAACGATTCAGATGTCTTATTTAGTCATTACAAGATTTTTGTTGACGACATTAAAGATCTGCAACTCATGAAACTCGCAACTCGAAAAGACTCAAAGAATTTCGTCGCTGAGCTAGTCAAGTGCATTGAAAAAAACAGTTCTGTTTCTATTGCAGCGAAAGCGAAATGACAGCGTACAAAAGAAGATGCTAGTCGACTCTATGATTCTAGAAAGAACGATTGATATGAGATATTCAACGAGCATTCTACGAGATCTGAAATCGTACAGTACTGTGCATGCGATGTCGCTCTATTGTCGAAGCTATACAATGTCTACAACGACAAGCTGCGTCTGTCTGAAGAAAATTTTTAGGCAGATTCAAGTGCAAGAAGCGATGAAAGATTGAATCAAGCTTTTGCAGAATTCAAATTATGATGAGCAAGCAAAAACTAAAGTCTGTGAATCTTGAAATAAGAAATCTATCGAGCAGATCACTGATGATTGAAATGATGATGTTATGTTTAATGCATTGAATAATCGACTCTAATCAACGCTCACATTTCTTCCCTCACATTTCTCTTCTATTTCTCACCTATTCTAAGCTTTCTCTTCGTTCTGCTTAAATCATACTGCATCGCGTATCAGAGACGAATCTTAATGATAAATTCTACATATTTGATTGAAGAATTTGAAAGAATCAAGATGAACGCGAAAATCAAAAAGAAAAATCAAATATGCAGAAGAGTCGTTGATGAAATAAAACTTCATGCGCGTTCAATGAAGATACTGAGTGAAGATAGAGCTTCTATTACTGAATCTGAGAATCACTCAGAAAAGACAGCACTTTTGTCAGAAATATTTAACTGTCGAATCAGTCTTTCTATCTCATCGCATTTTGATCTCGAAGAATAGCTCTCATCTTAAAGAAGCTAGCAAGCAAGAATTCGTACAAAGTTTGATCTCAGTCAGACGTATCTATCAAAGAAGATTCTTCTGACAAAATTGTGAAGCAGCTGTTTGAAGATCTGAAGGCAAACATGAAGAACTAATAGTCAAGGGCGAAGTGAGCGATGCAGAGAATCATTTCATACGTTCATCAGAATCGTGCATCACTGACTGTGAAGTATTCATCTACTCAAACATATCAATTTTATGAAATGAAAAGATGTAGTAATATCTTAATTTTACTAGAACATACAGACTTCTACGAATCAAAAAAGTAATGATCATCGACTTTTATCTGCATGTGTTGATCTTCTTCTTTTGCGTGCACGCTGAGCTCGATCTTGTGCCTCAAATTGTCGCAGCAGTTTCTGCGCATTTTCTAACTTGCTTTCAAGCAGTCATGTCTTCTTTCAGCACATCTTGTATTCATAATTCTTTGCTCTTTGTCTCTTGTCAATGATTCTTACGATCTTTCACTTCTCTTCATTCAATGCTGAACTTTCTTGATTCTGAGACTGCTTGAAAAGAGAAGAAATGATGATGATGACGTGAGAAAGATGAACAGTCACTGCTGCTTCTCGATCATCTTCACGAATAGTCTGCTCAGCTCGATCATGAAATAGTGCGATACTGAAAAAGATGAAGCGATCGAAGAAGAAGATAGTAGATTCAGTGATAGTAAAGCTCAAGCAATCGCGTGTCTTTGATTGTTTTCTAGAATGAAAGCTTTGAAGATGTGCAATGTCAATCTCAGACTTCATGCTCGTGACTCTGATAAAATCGCCAGTTTCGTCAGTCTTTTCTTCGTTATTCTTCATCACGACAGAGTCATCTGAAGTATGTTAAAGAAAATTTCGAATGCTGATTAAAAATGTACTGAGAAACACATCTTGACTGTCATCAACTTCACTGAATCGACTTGAGCTTGTTGTTTTCTCGCGTTGCTGAAAGTTTTGCAGATGAAGAGATCATCTGAAGACAGACTTAGATTGCAATCGAATTCATGCAAACTTGACGTCGCTCAAGTCTTCGTCAATATCATTTATTTCATCGATCGCGATCGAGTCTTTCTAGAATCATTAAACGCGTTCGTAGAAACTAGAATCTGCGCACTGATCTGCATGTTGAATCTTCTTCAATCTGTGCACATTTTTCTCATCGTCGTTCAATTCTGCACTGTCTGCTGTGCGCTTGAAGAAATCTTGAATGTCGATGACATCTATGACTGTCACAGACTCGACGATTGTAGAGCGCGTTAGACTTCACATTCATGATGAATCAGCCTGATCTGACGCTGATTCTACGACGTCTTCTCGAAGTGAAGATCATCACGAAATCAATGATGATTCAGAAGTTGACGATGTAAGAGATGATCAAAGAAAGTATGAAATGATGTTGTCTGTACTACAACTTGCTTCTTTGTTCTCTTTCTCTTTTCTTTCATCGAAGTGACAAGACTCGATGTTTTGAAAGCAGATTTGTGTATCATGTGTCAATGAAAGAAGAGTAGTAGAAAGTGAAGAAGAAGAAGAAGAATCAGAGATGAAATCTTTTGACTTTTCACGAAGAATGAAACATCTAAATAAACATTATCTGTCAGTATCGAGATCTGCGAGCGAATGTTTCAAGAGTTGTACTCAGCTTCTGAATCTATCACAAAAGTCGATGAAGTGCTGAAAGAGCAGCATCTTTTGTCTTGCTCAGAAGTCGAATCGTCACTTCTAGAGTGAACGCTGCTGCTGCTATCAGTATTCACACTCTTGTCTTCATTTAATTTCAAGTTCGATCATTGCGACTTTTGTGCTCTTTCAACATCGAGCAGCAGTTTCTTGAAGAATAGAAAACTTTCGTCTTTCTCTTCATCGTCTCTATCGTGATCATCACTAAGATTGAGTTCATTTGAGACAGCTGAAGCTATTATTAAAGACTCATCAAAATCAAAGATGACAAACATTACATTTGAAGTTCAACTCAGTGTCTTTGAGATTTGATGTCTGCTTGCAGAATAATAAATTGAGAGAATTCTTTGGCAACGAGTCAGTCAATTCAAGAACTTCGATTAGATCGTAGTTGTCGAGTTGTTCATTTCATTTGCTGCTGAATCTAGAAGTCGTAGAAGTATATTTCTCTCTACGAATAACAGAAATATCATCAGGCAACGTCATCGATGATCTTTTGTCAGTCAAATCGACTTTGACGAAGTCTTTGTAGAATTGAATGAAATTCAAGTCGATCAAGATCATTGTGTCTCAAAAGCAAATAAAGAAGCTATGATTGAAGTTTGAAGTTGAAAATTCAAGAAACTCAGAACGAGGCGAGATGAGAATTATATGCACTTCTGAAATGTGCTCGCCTTCTGTTGCCTGCTTCTCTTCAACAGTCTCAATCGTCGATCTCTGATCATCGTCGCTCAGTCTTCATTCATCTGTCTCACACCTTGCAACACATGCTGACGCAGTCTCTCAGCTCTTGATGCCTCGTATTCAATTCACATCTCATATCGATCAAGTCTTTTCTGCGCCTCTCGAAGATGTTCAACTGTCAAGTCATGTCAGCTGCTGCTGTTTAAATCTTACGCGCTGAGACTTCTGCAACGAATCGAAGACACTGCATTCTCTTTGATTCACAGCGAAAAGCGAGATCATCGTCTCAAGATCACGTCATCAGAACAAGATGATTTGCAGAAACTCAATCGACGCAGCAAGACAGACATGCAAAGAGCACTGTCGATCAAGACGATCACATTCTTCATTGATTTCAATTCTTGGTTTTTGACTCATCGTCGCTGCTCGCGTACATTCTCAGCTCTTCTCGTGCCAGATCACTAGATCACAGCTGAGTAATGATCTCTGTTCACGCGATTAGACAGATGTAAAGAGAAGTCTGAGCATTCACGACGAGTGATGAGACATTTATTTTATTGATCGTGTGACAGCTCTCTTAGAGTCAGACAGTTGCTTCATTCTGAAATGCTCGTCACAAGCTGAAGTTTCCCATCAATGTCGTCGCAGAGTCGCATATCAGCTGAGCTGTTGTAAAACAGTGACTGGCAAAGAAAGATCAAGAGCAGAAGAATTTAGAGCGACAGAGTTCAGAGCATTTCAACAAGATCGAAACAGAAATCATCTTCGTCAAAGCTGAGCTGCAGCGCAGACGACAAGGTACAAGATGACGAATAAGAGAGTTCATCTGCATCGCTGACTTCAGTTGTAGACGAAAGTGAGCAGGTCAGAAGAGAATGAGAACATAGAGTGAGAAATGTAGCAAAGTGATCTCGAAGGGAAAGGTCATGAGCAAAAATGCCTTATGTCAAGGTTCAAGCAGAGCGATCGGCGATGAACGATAGAAGTCAGCTAGACAGCAGAAAGAGATCGCAGACTCTTGCGATACGAGAAGAAGCGAGAAGACGACAGAAAGATGTGAAAAGAAAGATGAAGAAGACATTAAGAAAACAGCGAGTGATAAAGATCTTTATACTTTGAGAAAGCGACGAATGAAGCGATGCTGAGCGTCTTGCTCGAAGAGGTCACGTCAAACCCGATTGAGACGCGCCTTGGCTGAAAGCAGGAAAGAACTACTCTTTTGTCGTTTTCTTCTTTATAAATGATATTAACATTCTAGTTTACAACAAATTCATTAAAGAAATTTGCAGAACATTAAGCAAAGCACATGATGTCTATGTGAAATGAGTTTGCATTCATGACGTAATGTTTGCATCAGAAAAGTATGAACTTACGCATTTTACTAGAAAATCGAAAAGATTCAACATGATAATTAGCATATAAATAAAAAACTCAGTTATCAAATTGAAATCAGATGTATAAATTTTAAAAGTGCAATTGAACATGAAGTTGCAATGAAATGTGCATCTTTGATAAATAAAAGTGAATCACGTCATCAGAATGCTGACATTTAATCATTTTAAAGTCTTTACATGAAAAGTTATCTTCACAAAAGTGAAACAAGTATACTCAGCAGTAGTAAGATCAGAAATTGCATTTAAAGCGTCAGTTTAACATCAGCATGACAAGAAAAATAAATTGTTGAGCAAAAAATGCAAATTAAAATCACTTTAAAATCAGATTTTGCATCACGTTGCAAAAATATTCAAAAGAATAAGCATTGAAACTTTAAAGACAAAAATATATACAAGCTCATTACATGTTCATTTAAACATATTACAGAACAAGATCATGTTACACAATTAAATCAATGATTGAATGTAAAAGATCAAACAAGTATGTAAATTAATACATGTTCATTTAACAAAAGTTAATCATGTTATTTCTTACTTACTCATCATCAAGAAAGTAATGCTTTTGAACATTTTAATTCAAGAAGATACAAGAATATAAATGAAATATAAATAATTATTTTTCTTTGCAACAGTTTCAATAAATGATAGCATTGCAATAATGCAGTATCATAAAAATCAATGAAATCAAAGATGAAAAAACTACAGAAAATGCATTGCAAATATTAATATCATTTTGACACAAAGATTATATTTATTCAACAAGATGATGAAAATGCATGATGATTTTCAGAAAGCAGAAAGCATTCTTGCAATTTATATTAAAATCAAATGCATAAATTTGAATGTTTATCTGCACTTTAGAAATGTTTCAAACATGAATAGTTCATGATACAGCTGTAAATGAAGTCATCAAATGATGAAACATATACTTATGCATTGTTTAAACTGATTACATCTGTGATTAAAAATGTTATAAAATGCTGACTTCTTAAATTATTGAATAATCATCATCATCATGAAGAGTCTCAAAGCAGTAGTGAAGATGATGATGAAAATGAAGTTCTTGAAGCAATTTAAAGTGATTAAAATACTTATTCTTTAATATGTAATCAACGCAAACAAATTTGATACATAGTTTTAAAACTTACTGTTTCAGCTGTGTAAAGCAGTCATATAAACTGCAAGTAATTTTCTATCTCAAAGAGTTTTGTTTACTTGATATAAATAACATAAAGTTCTTCATAAGTTGATTTAATCAATGTCACTGTCACGGTTTTAGCATGTGTTACTCGGAAAGTGTTGGGAAAAGAGGTGTTAGGTCACTTAGGTGGTGTTGGACAATATTATAGGTGATGATAGGCGTGAGGTTATCAGTGGTGTTATGGGGGC
>JAABVA010001808.1_pt1 | contig 22202 bp, 24 predicted proteins | sample 5560331 | NCBI WGS metagenome assembly JAABVA01 (sample SAMN12812661, study PRJNA571458) | rock metagenome | isolation source: Antarctica rocks | place: Antarctica: Victoria Land, Mt New Zealand sud | collected 2016-01-07
CATCACCCGGCTGCACGCGCTGGTGGCCGAACACGCCCCGGGGTCCTGGGCGGAGCTGCCGCCCGACCAGGTGGCCGGTCAGGTGATCGTCGGGATCGAGACCGACCGTGGCCCGTGGGTCACGGCATTGCGCGCAGCCGGGTATCAGGTCGCGATCAACCCGATCTCGGCGGCGCGGTACCGGCAGCGGCATCGCCGCGGCGCTCTACTTCGCGCTGCGCAAACAGTCGGGGGAGCGGAACTCGGCGCTCTCCCCGGTCCGGGGTCGGTCTACCGTGCAAAAAGCAGATGGTTAGGGTGAGGACATGGATCGGATGATCACAATCAACTCCGACATGGGTGAAGGATTCAGCCTGCACACCTTTGGTAACGACGTGGCGCTAATGGAGCAGGTCGACTTGGCAAACGTCGCCTGTGGCGGCCATGCCGGAGACCCCGAGGTCATGCGGGAAACCGTCCACGAGGCTGTCGCACGTGAAGTAAAGGTGGGAGCGCACCCGGGCCTGCCCGACCTCGTCGGCTTCGGTCGGCGCGAGATGAAGTTGGCCCCCGAGGAGGTCGAATCGCTGATCCTCTTCCAAGTAGGTTCGCTCGTTGCATTCCTCAGGCGGGAGGGGGCCGAGCTTCATCACATAAAGCCGCACGGCTCCCTCTACGGCATGCTCGCCCGTGACGAAGACCTGATGCGCGCCGCAGCGAGAGTGCTCATGCTATATGGCGTTCCGATGCTCGGCCTGGCCGGCACTGCCCACGAGAAGGTATGCCGTGAGGCCGGTATCGAGTTTGTTCCCGAGCTCTACGTCGACCTGAACTACAACTCCCAGGGCGGCCTGATCATCCTGCGCCGTCCGCACGCGACCGACCCCACGAAGGCCGCAGACCGCGTCCGCCGGGCTTTGGAGGAAGGCGTCGTTATCGCTGAGGACGGCAGCGAGTTGCACATAGAGTTCTCGAGCATCTGCGTCCACTCCGACGCGCCCGGCTCCAACGAGGTCGCCCGTTTCGTCAGGGAAGTACTCACGGACCATGCTTGAATGGCCTCTTGACCGTGCGGTCTATCCCGGCGCCGCCGCTCGAACGTTACCGCGTTCCGAAACCGCCACGACGAAAGGACATCGCGTGGCAGACATCGTCTCCCCCCTCCCCGGAGTCTTCTACCGCCAACCGTCTCCCGACGCCCCACACTTCGTCGTGGACGGTGCCGACGTGGAGGTCGGGCAGACTATAGGTCTGGTCGAGATCATGAAGCAGTTCGCGGAGGTGACGGCCAAGACCGCCGGCAAGAACATCCAGTTCAAGGTCGAGAACGAGGCCACCGTTAATCCCGGTGACATCCTCGCCTCCACCGACGACTGAGGCACCCGGCGTGCGACGACTCCTAATCGCGAACCGTGGCGAGATCGCGGTCCGCATCATACGCACTGCTCACGAACTGGGTATTGAGACGGTGCTGACCGTCAGCGAACCCGATCGTCAGTCGCTCGGGGCCCGGCTGGCCGACGAGATCGCTGTCGTCGGGCCCGCACAGGCGACCAAGAGCTATCTCAATATCGATTCCGTGCTGGGGGCCGCCACCGAGCACGATTGCGACGCCGTGCACCCCGGGTACGGGTTCCTCTCGGAGAACGCCCGCTTCGCCCGGGCCGTCATCGACAAGGGGCTGACCTGGGTGGGTCCATCACCTGAGTCCATCGAACTAATGGGTGACAAGGCTCGGGCCCGAGAGGCCGCCAAGGCGGCCGGAGTGCTGACGCTCGCGGGCACCGACGGCGCCGTTCCGGAAGAGAATTCGGACGAGGCGTTCAAGGCGATCGCCGAGCAGATCGGCTTCCCGTTGGTGATCAAGGCCGCTGCGGGTGGCGGCGGACGCGGCATACGTCTCGTGCGGGAGGTCGCGGAGCTCGTCAAGACGGTCAGTACCGCCCGCGCCGAGGCCAGCGCGGCCTTTGGAGACGCGGCGGTATATCTTGAGCGGTACATCGACCACGCGCGCCACGTCGAGGTCCAGGTCCTCGGTGACGGCTCCAACGCGGTCCATCTCGGTGATCGCGACTGCTCCATGCAACGACGCCAGCAAAAGGTCATCGAGGAGGCTCCCGCCCCTGGTCTGCCAGACGAGGTCCGTCAAGGGATCCGCAGCAGCGCCGTCCACCTCGCCCGGGAATGCCACTACTCCGGCGTCGGAACGGTGGAGTTCCTCTACGACCCGTCCCGTCACGAGGCGGCTTTCATCGAAATGAACACCCGACTTCAGGTCGAGCACCCGGTCACGGAGATGGTCACTGGCATGGACCTGGTTCGAGAGCAGTTGCGCATCGCCGACGGCGGCTCCCTCGAACGCACGCAGGACGACATCGAGCTGATCGGACATGCTATCGAGGTGCGGATCAACGCAGAGGACCCCAACAAGAACTTCATGCCTAGCCCCGGCACCCTGTCCGCAGTCGATTGGCCGGGGGGCCCTGGCATCCGAGTTGATGCCGGCGTCGCGGACGGGGCCGTCATCGCCCCGTTCTACGACTCCCTCGTCGCCAAAGTCATCGCCTGGGACGCGACTCGTGAGCAGGCCATCGCCAGGCTGGACCGGGCGCTGACCGAGACCCGCGTCGACGGGATCAAGACAACGATCCCCTTGTTGGTCAAGTTGATCAAGCGTCCCGAGTTTCGCGACGCGACGCATCACACGAAGTTCATTGAGTCCACACCGGAGCTCTTCGAAGACGAACCGCCCGCGCAAGCCACGCAGGACAGTCAGACCAGGGTGAAGGGAGACCGCACATGACGGCCGACACCACTTCGGTCCCCATCGCCGCCCGGTACACGTGGGGAGGGGACGAGTTCCTCTTCGTCGAGGTCGACGAGGCGATGAGCCTGGCCGCAAACGTTCGGGTCATGTCCATCGCCAACCGCTTGGCGGGCGACAAGCCGGACGGCGTCACCGACATCTGCCCGGCCAACGCGGCCCTACTCATCCGCTTCGACCCCGACCGTATCGCCCCTGCCGATCTCGAGGCGAAGGTCAAGGAGATCGAGTCCAACGTCGTCCACCAGGGCCACGCCGCCTTGATGACCCGGATCATCGAGGTGCCCGTCTGGTACGACGACCCTTTCACCAACGAGGTCGGCGCCCGGTTTCGAAAGAACCACCAGACCCCGGACCTCACCGACCTTGAATTCGCTGCGCGTGAGAACGGCCTGAAGGACAAGAACGAGTTCATCGAGCGGCACCACAGCTCACCGTGGCTAGTAACGATGGTCGGGTTCGTGGCCGGGCTGCCGTTCCTCTTCCAGATCGTGCCCCAAGAGGAGCAAATAGAGGTGCCGAAGTACCTCAGCCCGCGCACCGACACCCCCAAGCTCACGGTCGGTCACGGCGGCTGTTTCGCCTGTGTGTACTCGGTGCGTGGCGCCGGTGGCTACCAGATGTTCGGGGTTGCCGCGGCGCCGATCTACGAGCCGGCCCAGCAGTTGGCCGACTTCAAGGACTTCCTAGTCCTCTTCAAGCCCGGCGACATCGTGAAGTTCCGCCCCGTCGACGAGGCCGAGTACGAGGACATCGTCAGGCAGGTCGAGGCCGGCACGTACACCTACAAACACGTGGCCGTCGAGTTCGACCTGCAGCAGGTGCTCGATGACCCGCACGCCTACAACGCGAAGATCCTGAAGGCCCTCAATGGTGCTTGAGGTCATCGAGTCCGGCTTGGCCACGACGGTCCAGGACCAGGGGCGCCTCGGCTACTATAACGTCGGCATCCCGCAGAGCGGAGCGATGGATTCGCTCGCCGCCGAGATGGCCAACGTGCTCGTCGGCAACCCCGAGGACGCTGCGGTCCTCGAGTGCACCTACATCGGCCCCAAGTTGCTGGTGACCGAGACGGTTTGGATGGCGGTCGCCGGTGCGCCGGTCGACATCAAGGTCAACAGCGAGCCGGCGGCGCAGTGGGAGGCCCTCCAGCTGAAGGCGGGGGATGAGGTGTCGTTCGGTGTCATCAAGGGCGGCACGCGGTACTACCTCGCCTTCACCGGTGGCATCGACGTGCCCATCGTTCTCGGCAGCCGGTCGACGTATGCCCTCGGTGGGCTCGGCGGGTTTGAGGGTCGCGCTCTCAGAGCGGGTGACAATCTGTCCCTCGGCGACGCCTCCGCGGCTGGCAAGCCCGGCAGCGTCCCCGAGGAGCTGCGGCCCGCCTACGACAACGCCGTCGAGATCCGGGTCGTGCGCGGGCTCTACGACCACCGCCTGTCCGACGAGGGCCGTGAGGCATTTTACGGGAGTGAGTGGGTGCTCAGTCCCGTCGCCGACCGGATCGGCCTGCGGTTCAAGGGTCCCGGCGTTAAATGGCACGAACGGGAGCAGCCCTTCGGCGCTGGCTCCGACCCGTCCAACATCGTCGACGCCGGGTACGCAGTGGGGTCCATCCAGATCCCAGGTGGCACCGAGCCGATCATCCTGCACCGAGACGCGGTCTCCGGTGGCGGGTACGCCATGGTGGCGACGGTAATTAGCGCCGATATGGACCTGCTAGCGCGGCTGACGCCCGGGACGAAGGCTCGCTTCGTTCAAGTGTCGATGGACGAGGCGCTCACCGCCCGCGCCGAGGCAAAAGCACGCCGCCGGAGGCTGCGGGGCGCTTGACGCCGACCGGGCGCTTGCAACGGATTCGCAGAAGTGTCTTATCCATTTCACTGCCGGATGCCTGATGTGATTGTAACGGTCGCGTGGGCAGCCTAATCAGCCCACAGCCACACACCCCCTATTGGCTGCTGACACGCCGATCAGCGACGATGACCCTCATGGCAGCGCCTCCGGCATCGGCCAGCGCCTGTCCGCCTACGCGCGAGCTGAGTTGGCCGCAGCTGGCGGGCGTGATGGTGCGGTTCCGCGTAGCCTCGTGTCGAGGGTCAGCTCCTCGACGGTGACACCTTGCCGTTGACGCGGCTGCGCTACGGCGGGTCAGCCGCCCGTTGGGGCTTCGCGATGTATACCTGGCCAGGAGGGATGGGTACGAAGAGGCCGTCCTGCCCGCCGTTTCGCTGGTCCCCCCGAAGATGCCCTCGACTGCGCCACCGGCCTCTACCTCGGTCAGCCCACGAGCTGACCAACCCCTGACGGGCTGGCAACATCACCCCGGGCGTCGAAGCGCTTGGTGATCTCCACGGCCAGCGCGATGAGGTCCTGCACGCTCAGGTGGCTCGAAGCAACCTGGCGGAAGGCCACGGCCAACTTAGGCACCTGAAGTTGACGCTCGCGAGGGACCATCTGGAAAAGGACGGAAGGCCGGCGACGAACCCCACCACCATAGAGGTGATCCAGGGCGAACATAGAGGTGATCCAGGGCGAACCCGAGTGTCGGCGATGAAGTCCTGCACCGAGGAGAGGCCATTCTCTGCAGCGGCAAAGTCCAGGTCGGGGCCTTCCTTGCGATGATGGCGGTCACGGAAGCGGGCGGCCGTCTCGTTCGCAAAGGGGTCGTCGTACCAGACCGGGACCTCAACGATCCGGGTCTGCAGCGTGAGCGAGGGCGCGTCTCCGACCTCCTGCTCGGCAGCACGGACCTGCGCTTCCAGATCGAACGGGGCGATGACGTCTGGGTCGAACCGCACCATGAACGAGGCGTTGGCCGGGCAGATGTCTGCCACTCCCTCCAGCGCCTGGCTGTGGAGCAGACGGGAGATGGCCGTTCGAGGATCGCGTTGACCGCCGAGGCGGCTCGCAGCTGGCCACCCATGGTGGCGGTCGTAGCGGCAGCCTGGGCCCGGTAATCGGGAACCACGCGCTCAGCCCGTCTCGGAGATCATCGTCTCAAGGGTGCACACAGCCGTAACCGTCCCGAGCGCGTCACGCACCTGGGCGCCCACGTCCACTCCTGCCGGATCTGCCTGGACGGTAAGGGTCTGCGGGCCGATCATCGGTGACACCAACAGGTACCTGAACAGTTTGCCGACCAGCCCTTGCCCGCGCCAGCGAACCAGTTCACCCATCATCAGTGCCTGCAACGGTCCGTGCACGACCAGGTCCTGATAACCCTCTTGCCGCACCCATTCGTGGTCATAGTGGATGCGGTGGGCGTTGTAGGTCAGTGCGGAGAAGCGAAAAAGCAACGCCTGATCCACCTCGAGCGAGAGCGTGGGCTGGCCAGGTCCGGGCACAGGCCCGGGTTGGGGTGCCCGGGATGGGGTCGGCAACCGGGAGTACGCAGGGCGGTAGACGATGTCGTTTTCGTCAACGATCGCGATCTGTCCATCTTGGGCGTACTCGTTGCGCACGGTGACGAAGGTCAATGGTCCCGTGCGCCCCTCCTTCTGGACGGTGCCGGTGACCCACGTCGTCCGTGTCGCTGGATAACCCAGACGCAGCGCACAGAACGTGCTCACCCGTCCGCCTGCGAACATCCTGCGCCGTCCTGGTCCCGGAGGGGCAGGGACCCCGAATGTAGGGTGTCCGTCCGGCCCTAGATCCGCGTGTGGTCGCCGTTCGAGTAGATACAACCAGTGCCACAGGGGGGGCAGCGCACCGTTGGGTATCGTGGTGGCGATCAGGTTTGCGAGCGCTTCGGCTGGTTCGGGCGCCAGCACCTCGGTGTGGGTAACTTTGTCGCGGTGATCGCTCACGATCCCTCTCCGATTCGGGCGAGCACCGCGCGAGCTCGTCTCGCCACGGGTGCATCCACGAGGTGGCCATCTACGCGTACCGCGCCCCCTGCGACCGAAGCCTGGATGACCCGCCGAGCCCAGGCGACGTCCTGATCGCTGGGGATGAACGCCGCGTTGACGACCTCGACCTGCGTTGGGTGGATGCACAGCTTCCCTGCGAACCCGAGACGGCGGGCTCGGCCGGCGTCGGCGCCGGCCCGCGTCGGGTTGTCCAGTGTGGTGGTGACCCCGTCCACTGGCCCGGGCAGCCCCGCAGCTCGGGAGGCGAGAACCAGGGACGAGCGAGCGAGCAGCATCGCCTGGTCATCGAGGGACGACTCGATGTCGGCGGCGAAGTCCAAGTGGCCAAAGGCCAGGCGGCTGACACCGGGCGCGGCGGCGATCTGTACGGCGCGGATCACACCTACGGCGGTTTCGACCAGCGCCAGGACCTCAACGTCTGGTCCCAGTCGTTCGGCCAGGTCAGTCAGGGCCTCGGGGTCCTCGGACATTGGCGCAACGACGGCCTGTAGCCCTGGCAGGCCGGTGAGCGCTTGTACATCTTGGTCGTGGTGCGAGGTCCTTGCGCCGTTCACCCGGACGGCGGCGCTGCCCACGTGAGACAGCCAGTGGGCCACCGCATCTCGCGCCAAGGACTTGCTTTCCTTGGCCACCGCATCTTCGAGGTCCACGATCACCAGGTCCGCGGTTGCGGCGGTGGCCCTGGCGTAGCGGTCGGGACGGTCACCCGGGACGAACAACAGCGACCGGGCGTCGGCTAAGGGGCGCGGTTCTGATGGCAGCCGGGTCATCATGGTGCCACCGATCCGCGTTTGACCAGCTGGCGGGCGATGACGTTGCGCAGGATCTCGTTGGTGCCCTCTCCCACGATCATCAGGGGAGCGTCGCGGAAGTAGCGTTCGACGTCGAACTCGGTGGAGTAACCGTAGCCGCCATGGATGCGCACTGCGTCTAGAGCGATCTGCATGGCCGCCTCAGAGGCGAAGAGCTTGGCCATGCCGGCTTCCATGTCGGCTCGCTTGCCGGCGTCGAACTGGCGGGCGGCGAAAAGGGTCAACTGACGTGCAGCGGTGAGTTTGGTCACCATCTCGGCGAGATAGTTGCCGATCGACTGGTGCTTCCAGATCGGCACTCCGAAACTTTGACGTTCCTGGGCGTACTGGAGGGAATCCTCAAGCGCTGCCCGTCCGACTCCCAGCGCGCGGCCGGCAACCTGCAGCCGACCGACCTCAAGGCCGCGCATCATTTGCGCGAAGCCGGTGCCCTCGACCTTCCCCAACAGCGACGTTAAAGGCACGCGCATCTGCTCGAAGGCGATCTCGCAACTTTCGATGCCTTTGTATCCCAGTTTGGGTAGGTCGCGCGAGAGTGTGAAGCCAGGCCCTTTAGCTACCAGCAGGATCGAGACGCCCTTGTGGTGGGGGCGCGCTGCCGGGTCAGTCTTGCATAGGACCGCGATCAGGTCTGACCGGCGGGCATTGGAGATCCACGTCTTGGACCCGTTGATGACGTACTCATCGCCGTCCCTCTTGGCGGTGGTGCGCATCGCCTGCAGGTCCGAGCCGCCACCCGGCTCGGTCAAGGCCATGGTGGCGCGCAGCTCCCCGGTGGCCATGCGGGGTAGGTAGTCGTCCTTTTGCTGCTGGGTCCCGTAGTCCTGAATCAGTTTGGCGACCACCGTATGCCCGCCCATGGCGCCGGCAAGGCTCATCCACCCGCGGGAAAGTTCCTCGGTGACCAACACGTAGCAGGGGGTGCTGACCTTAGCCTCGCCCCACGGCTCGGGGATGGCCAGGCCGAAGATGCCGAGCTGCTTCATCGTCTCGATAAGTTCTTCGGGGTAGGTGTTGGAGTGGTCCAGCTCCTGGGCGACGGGCTTGACGTCACGGTCGACGAAGTCCCGCACGACCTTGACAATCTCGCGTTCTTCATCAGGCAGGCTGTCCATGGTCAGGCTCCTCGCTAGGCGTTTCGGCGACTGGTGATGTGGTGCGGCTCCTGTGCGTGGCGATCAGGTGGCAGGACCGCGCAGGTGCGTGCGGAACAGGTTGGGCGCCGAACCCCAGTTGATGTCATCGGGTCGCAGCGTTGTCCCGCTCAGGCAGTCAGTGATCTTCAGCAGCAGGTCCTGCTTGCTGGGTGGGTTCTGCGGTGATCCGGGAGGGAAGGACATGACGCTGCATCGCACGCGACCGCCGGCGTGCACCTCGACCTCGACCTGCCCGGAGAGCAGTTGGTCCCCTCCCGGGGTCAGGTCGACCTGAACCAGCTCGATCAGATCTTTGGCCTCTACTCGGCCCACCTGGGCATTGCTGAAGGTGGAGATCCCGACGAGTTCATCGAGCAGGGCCGCTGCTACGGCGTACTCGAGGCTGAATTTGGCCTCCAGACCTGTTCGTGGCCGCGGGTGGATCAACGGTTTGACTGTGGCCCCCGGAGTACGCACCACGATGCGCTCGATGCTGGCCAGTTCAAGGCCCTGCGCGCGCACGGCTACTGCGGCCCCGATGGGCCGCTGCAGGGCGTAGCAGCAGGGGTAGAGCTTGATGGCCAGGCCGGCGGGGATGGCCGGTCCGGACAGGTCCACGTTCTCGCTCGAGCCGCCGACGAGCGCAAGCCAATCATCTACCGCATACCCGTCAGCGCTGGCCCCGGCGGCGGCCAGCCGGGCAGCGCGCACGCCGGCATGCGCGGCGAAGCCAATCTGCAGCGATTTCGCGTCGGTCCCGAAACTGCGTTGCACGCCACCAGCGGCCGGCACAGCGAGCGCCATGGCTGTAGCGACCCCGTCAGCGTCCAGCCCCAGGCAGACCGCGGCCCCTGCAGCGGCCCCGATCACACCAGCAGTGGTGGTCGCGTGCCACCCGGCGGAGTAGTGCGCCCAGCCCAGGGCGGTTCCGACTCGGGCCATGATTCCGGCGCCGGCCAGGTAGCCACGCGCGTCCCCCCCCAGGGCCAATGTCACGGGGACGCACACGGTGCTAATGTGCGTGGTCGATGGCATGTGCAGGTCGTCAAAGTCGAGGATGTGGCAGGCCACGGCCCATAGGGCCTCCTCGCTAAGCACCGCAGCGGTGGCAAGGATCGGCTCGTGGCGGGCAGCAAGGCCGACGGCAACCGTATCCAGCAATGCACAGTCGGCCAGCGCGAGGTCTTCGGCGCTGGGCTCGAGAGCTACTGCCCACCCGGCGAAGGCGCGCGCGAGGCTGGGCCGGGCGTCCGTGTCCCAGCTCATCCGACTGTCCTCGCCCCGAGGCCGAGTTCGGCCAGGATCAGTTCGGTGTGCTGGCCGGGTGCGGGAACCGGGTCCATCACCGGTTCGTCGCCGTCCAGCGTGGCGGGCGGCACGAGTGCCATGATCGACCCGACTGGGGAGCCCACCGCGCGCCATCGGTGACGCGCAGCCAGTTGTTCATGTTCGACGAGTTCGGCGAGACTACGAAGTTTTGCGTTGGCGATTCCGGCGTTCTGCAGGCGGTCCTGGACCTCTCCCACGCTCACGTCGGCGAAGGCGAGCGTTATGTGGACTGTCAAGTCCTCGCGGTGCGTTACTCGCAGGGTGTTAGTGATGAACCTTGGGTCCGTAGCCAGTTGGCTGTTGACCAAAACCTGGTCACAGAAGGAGGCCCACTCACGCTCGTTTTGGATGCCCAGGAAGACCCGCTCGCCGTCCGCACAGGCGAACGGCCCGTAGGGCGCGATTGCCGCGTGTGAGGCGCCGCTGCGCTGTAGTGGTGTCCCACCGTACCAGGCGTAGTACATGGGAAAGCCCATCCACTCGGCCAAGGCTTCGAGCATGGAGATCTCCACGGTCGCGCCCTGGCCGGTACGGCCCTTACGGAGTAATGCAGTCAGTACTCCGGTGTAGGCGTACATGCCTGCGGCGATGTCGGCGACCGAGATGCCAACCTTGGCCGGTTCCTGCGCCGTCCCAGTGATCGAGACCAATCCGGACTCACATTGAACGAGCAGGTCGTATGCCTTCTTCGTCGTGTATGGGCCGCCTTCGCCGTACCCGGAGATGGAAACGTGGATCAGTCCGGGGTAAAGGTCGCGCAGGTGTGCCGCCCCCAGGCCCAACCGGTCGGCTGCGCCCGGTGCGAGATTCTGGACGAAGACATCGGCCTGAGCAACCAGGGCCTGCATCGCATCACGGCCCTGCTCTGTCTTGAGATTCAGGGCGATGGACTCCTTCGACCGGTTGAGCCAGACGAAGTGCGACGACATGCCGTTGACCGTGGTGTCGTAGTCTCGCGCGAAATCGCCGGGGCCTGGGCGCTCTACCTTGATGACCCGCGCACCCAGGTCCGCCAGCTGGCGGGTGGCGAAGGGTGCCGCCACGGCCTGTTCGATCGAAACCACGGTGAGACCTTCCAAGGGGCGCATGGTTTCCTCTCTGTGCGATCACGATCGCTGTTCATGGCAGTTCACAATCGGGTTTTTAACCGCGAAACGCAGCGTGCCCGGTCATGACCTGGCCCAGCACGAGGGTGTGCATTTCGACCGTACCCTCGTAGGTGAGGACCGATTCCAGGTTGTTCATGTGCCGCATCACCGGGTATTCAAGTGAGATGCCGTTCGCGCCCAGGATCGTGCGGGCGGTGCGGCAGATCTCCAACGCGGCCCGGACGTTGTTGAGCTTGCCCAGACTGACCTGTTCGGGGGCCAGGCGTCCGGTGTCCTTTCGACGGCCCAGGTGCAGCGCCAGGAGTGTGCCCTTGGCCAGTTCCAATCCCATGTCGACCAACTTTTGTTGGGTCAACTGGAAGGCGGAGATCGGCTTGCCGAACTGCTCCCGGTCACCGGCGTAGGCCAACGCTGCGGATAGCGATGACCTAGCAGCGCCCATCGCACCCCACACGATGCCGTAGCGAGCTTCGTTCAGGCAGGACAGGGGGCTCCCCAGCCCGCGCGCCTCGGGCAACATCGCATCGGCTGGTAGTCGGACGCCGTTGAGAATCAACTCGCTGGTGACCGAGGCGCGCAGCGACATCTTGTGTTTGATCCCGGTCGCTGAGAAGCCGGGGGTGTCGGTGGGGACGACGAAGCCGCGCATACCCTGGTCGGTCTGGGCCCAGACCACCGCGACGTCGGCCACCGAGCCGTTAGTGATCCACATCTTCGAACCGTCGAGCACCCAATCGCCCCGCTCACGCCTGGCGCGGGTGCGCATGCCGCTGGGGTCCGAGCCGTGCTCGGCCTCGGTCAGTCCGAAGCACCCGATGGCCTCCCCCGTCGCCATCGGCGGCAGCCACCGCTGCTTGTGGTCCTCACTTCCAAAGCGCCAGATGGCGAACATCGCCAGGGACCCCTGCACGCTGACCAGCGAACGGATTCCGGAGTCGCTGGCCTCCAGTTCCAGGCAGGCCAGCCCGTAGTCGGTGGCACTCATGGCGGCGCAGCCGTACCCCTGCAAGTGCATGCCGAATAGGCCCAAGGAACCGAGTTCTCTGGCCAGCGCGTGAACGTCGAGGATCGAGCCGGCCTCAAACCACTCGGCGACATAGGGGTCGACGTGTGCGGCGCACAACTGCCGCACCGCGGTTCGCACGGCTTTCTCATCGTCGCTAAGTTCGTCGTCGACGCCGGCGAGGTCGAGTGGGTTCAGCACACCCGCGCCAGGTCGTGGGCTCATCGCGGCCCCGCCTCGGCCGACGGCGCCGATGCTATAGCGGCGAGACCTACGGACGAGGACACAGAGTCGTTCACCTGCGCGAACGCCGCGCGCACGCCGTCCAGATCGGCTCCCGCCGCCAAGAGCAGGCTCAGCAGGATCCGGGCCTTGAGGCCATCCAGGAAACCAGCGGGGATCAACCCACGTGCCAGCAGGTCCCGCTCAGAGCCCGCGAACCCGTACGTCTTCTGCAGCAGTTCACCACCACCGGTGCGCGAGGCAAGAATGACCGGCACGCGAGAAGCCAGGGCCTCCAAAGCCGGGACGACGTGCGCGGGAACGTGCCCGCCGCCGAAGGCCTCTAGTACCAGTCCGACATACCCGAGTTCCTGCACCCTCTCGATCAGCCTGCAGTCGTCGCCCAAGGCTGACGTGAGCAGGGCCACAGCAGGCACACGCCCCATAACGGCCGGCGCCCCTTCAAGCGCGGGGGTCCGAAGTGCAATGCGTGGTCGGCCTTCGACGACCCAGCCCAGCGGACCCGCTGTCGGCGAGCCGAACGTTGCGGGGCTTGACGTGTGGGTCTTGCGCACGAACCTCGCGGCGTGGATCTGATCATTGACCACGACCAGGGTGCCGAGGCCGCCTGCCTCCGCGGCAGCCGCCACCTGCACGGCTGCCAGCAGGTTCGCGGGCCCGTCGGACCCGGCCAGGGTCGGGTTACGCATCGCCCCGGTGACGACGACCGGTCGGTGGCTACGAACGAGCAGGTCCAGGGCGAAGGACGTCTCCTCAATTGTGTCCGTGCCCTGGGTCACGACCACGCCGTCCACTCCAGCCTCGAAGCGCTGGGTGATCTCGGCGGCCAGGTCAATCAGGTCCTGCAAGGTTAAATCGCCGGAGGCGATCTGGCGAAAGGCAACCGTCTCCAGGTCAGCGACCTCAAGCAGTTGCGGGACGGCCTCGACCAGTTCGCGGGCCCCCAGCCGCGGCGTGACCCCGCCGGCGGTCCCCCCGCCGTCGGAGTTGGTCGACGCGATCGTGCCTCCCAGGGAGAAGACCGTCACCTGTGGGCGGGGATTTCGTGCGTTCATAGTTTGACTTCGCTTCACTTGATGGCGACGAACGTCCGGAAGGAGCGCTCGAGCAATAGCGGGGCGATGTCGCGGACGATGAACACGAGCCTGGTTCCGGGTGGACTCGGTTCGGTCAGGTGCTCGGGTCGGTGCACGATGTGTTGCACCCCGTTCACCGCGACCGGCCCCACCCCCTGCACATTTAGAGCGCCCTTGACTCTCAGCACGTTTGAACCGTGGCGGTGCAACAGCAGACTGAGCCAGACGGCGAATGCTTGCCAGTCCAGTGGCTCCTCGATCACCAACTCCAGGGTCGAAATGGCGCTGGTGTGGGTGGCCTCGGTGGGTGGCACGGTTATAGCACGGTGGCGGCCGGCACCAGAGGGCGTTTCGGTGCGCACCAGAACTCCACCAGCAGTGACGCTGATCGTCGCGGAGGGGTTGATCGCGCGCAGCCGGCTCACCAGCGGTTCAAGGTGAGTGGGCGTGACCAGGTCTGCTTTGGTGACGAACACGTCATCAGCGGCAAGCAGTTGGCGCAGCGCCACCTGATGGTGCTCGATGCTGCTCAGACCGGTCAGTGCGTCGACCGTGACGCAGACCCGAGCCAGCGCGTAGTGATGCTTCAGGACAGGGTCGTTGGCCATGGTGAAGGCGATGGGCCCAGGGTCGGACAGCCCGCTGGTCTCGATCACGACATGGTCTCGGCGCGCGACCGTTCCCCGTTGTTCGGCATCCAACAGGCCGGTCAAGGCGTGGGCGAGACCGTCTCTGCGGGTGCAGCAGGCGCAGCCACCGGACACCACTAGGGGGGCCTCTCCCTGCGAACCAAGGAGTACGTCGTCCACCACCGTCTGGGCGAAGTCGTTGAGGATCACGGCCGGCGGGCGGCTCCCGGCCTGGTCCAACTGGCGTCGCAGCAAGGTCGTCTTACCCGATCCGAGGAACCCGCTGAGCAAGGTCACCCCACGGCGCCCCGAGTCGACCGGGGATGGCCGCGTCCCTGCGGGAAGGCTAAGCAGCATCACGCGTGTCCACTGGCGTCGAAGGCGTCCAGCAGGACGGGGTCAAGGACGTCGACTTCACGCGGTGAGAGTCGATCCGCGGCCTGCCAGATGCCCGGCAGTCCGGCGACCACCTCCGCGGCACCCTTGCGGTCAGCGATCACGCAGTACGGTCCGCTGCCTGGGTCTGAAACTGTCAACCCGTATGCAGCCAGCACTGCGGCCAACACTCGGGTGCGCCGAAACCTGGACCGGCCCGGCATCTGTTCTGCCCCCGCGATGATGACGCCGTCCGACCAATGATCTTCGGCGGCCAATTCGTAGCAGAGCACGCACATCGGGGTCCGGGGATCCTTCCATTCTCGTTGTGGCGCAGCGGAGTAGGCCGGGCCGGGCGACATGGGGGTCGCACCGGCCCGACCCACCAATCAAGAACCCGGCATGAACGGGCTGCCCTTAGCCCCCGGGAAGGCGTAGCGCTTGCGGAAGTCATCCGCTGCGTCTTCCATGGTCACCCAACTGGTGCCCTCGTGGCCGTTGATGTACTCGATCATCCGCTCGAGCATCAGCAAGACCTGCGGCCGCCCTGCCACGTCTGGGTGGATCGTGAACGCGTACACGCCGTAGTCCTGCTCGCGGTACACCCAGTCGAACTGGTCCTTCCACCAGGCCTCGACGTCGCGGGGATTCACCCAGCCCGCACTGTTGGGCGCCTTCTTGATGAACATCATCGGGGGCAGGTCGTCCATGTACCAGTTGGCGCCGATCTCGACGAGGTCGATGACCTCGCCGCGTTCCAGGGGCTTCATCCAGCTGCTTGCCTCTTGGGAGTAGTCGATCTTCGTCCAGGTGTCACCGACGCGAGCGTAGAACGGCATGAAGTCGTGCAAGCCCTGGCCGTGATCATATGTGAACCCGTACTTCTGCAGCAGTGACGCCGTAATGTTGGACATCTCCCACCATGGGGGGACGTAACCGCGCGGCGCCTTGCCGCTCACCTTCTCAATCAGTTCGACGCACTTGGCCAGGACGTCTTCCTCCTGCTTGGGCGTCATCGAGATCGGGTTCTCGTGTGAGTAGCCGTGCGCGCCGATCTCGTGCCCTGCGTCCACGATCATCCTGACCGAGTCCGGGAACGTTTCGATCGAGTGGCCGGGGATGAACCAGGTGGCGGGCATGTCATTCTTCTTGAACAGGTTCAGAAGACGGGGCGTGCCGACCTCACCCGAGAACATCCCCCGCTGGATGTCCGACGGTGAGTCTTCCCCGCCGTAGGAACCTAGCCAACCACCGACGGCGTCGATGTCGACACCGAATACGCACTTGATGTCCTTTGCCACAATGTTCTCCTTGTCGTCGCCTTGCTGCGGTCTGCATATGAGCCAAGTCCCGCGCCGAGCGAGCTTTTGTCTGCGGGGTCGAGGCCTGCGGGTCAGGTCACGCTGGTGAGCCATCCCTCATGTGTTGCTGGAGGTAGCGAACCACCTCCTTTGGCAGTGAATAGGGTCTTGTCATGTAGCGGTCAGGTCGAACGGGTCCGACTATTGCGGGCTTCGGGACCGGTCGGCGCAACAGTCCGTAATGACGATCGTGTCCAAACGGGGCTGGACCGAGTCGGCCACCGGTGCCCTAACACGCCCCGGCGTGGTGGCACCTGTGCTCAATACTGTGTCGATGCGCCCGGCCACGGACAGGGCCACCAAGGGTGGGAGGAGAGCGCTGATGCCCGGCCCTTGACGATCCGGCTCTGCATAGGCAACCTTCGCCGGACCTAGACGCATTTCGCCCGCGGCCACCGTCACGGCATCACGTCACCTGAGTTGGGGCCGAGCGTCTGACCGACGTACAGGTTGCCACCTGGATCGCTGGCCAGCAGCACCGCCGTGGGTGCGATCTCTTCGGGCGAGCCGAACCGTCCGAGGGGCAGCTCGTTCACCTTCGCTGCCTTCCACGTGTCGCTGATCCCTGCCACCATCGGCGTGTCGACCGGGCCCGGTGCGATCGCGTTGACCAAGACGTTGTGCTCGGCGACCTCGAGCGCCAGCGCCTTGGTCAAGCCGATGACGCCAGCCTTGGCGGCGCTGTAGTGGGTAAGTCCTCGACCGCCCTTGATCCCCAGTTGGGAGGCCATGTTGATCACCCGGCCACTGGCACGGGACACCATGTGCGGCACCACGGCTCGACAACACAAGAACACCCCGGTGAGGTCGACGTCGATCGTCTCTTGCCACTGCTCGGGTGACATCTCGATCAGGGGTGACTCCGTCAAAATACCCGCAGAGTTGACCAGGACGTCGATCCGCCCGTACTGGGCTACGACCCCGCTGACCGCCGCCTGGACCGAGGCGAAGTCACGCACATCCATTGTCGCACTGCCGGCGGCTGCGATCTCCTCTGCGGCCGCCGACACCACGTCGCTGTCTCGGTCGGCGACAATGACCACGGCCCCTTCGGCGCAGAACGCACGCGCGATCGATGCGCCGATCCCGCTGGCTCCGCCCACTACCAGTGCGACCCGGTCAAGCAGATCAGGCGACCGCTGGGCGTTCATGCGGGCATAGACACGGTCAGGCCACCATCGACGGTCAGGGTCTGACCGGTCACGTAACCGGCGTCCTCGGACGTCAGAAATCGAATCGCGGTCGCTACCTCCTCGGGACGGCCGACCCGCCCCCAAGGGATGTCACCTCCAGCTTTGCGAAGGCCCTCAGGACCCAGCGAGTTCACCGGGTCGGACGACTGCGGGGTCTCGATCAGGCCGGGGATCACCGCGTTCACGCGGATTTGGCGCGGCGCGAGCTCTACCGCCAAGCTTCGACACAGTCCCAGGACTCCGGCCTTGGCCGCCGCGTAATGGGTGTGATCCCCCCACCCGTACACGCCACCAGCGATCGAAGAGACAGCCACCATGCTCCCGGGACCCTGCATATGGGAGACCGCGGAGCGGAAAGTGCGCAGCACCCCGGTGAGGTCGACGCTGATCATGTCGTCCCACAGTACGTCGGTGAGTTCGGCCACCGGCGAACGGCGCAGCACCCCCGCGTTGGCTACCGCAATGTCCAACCTTCCCCACTCCTGGACCGCACGTTCAGCAAAAGCGTTGACCTGCTCGCTGTCGCGGACATCCACCTCCTGGATGACGCAGCGCCCGCCCTCTTCGATGACGAGCGCCGCGGTCTCGTGCGGGTCGTGCGGGTCGCCCGGGAAAGTCCCGAGGACGCTGGCGGTGCCCTCCTGCGCGTAGGCCACCGCCACCGCCCTGCCGATGCCGCTAGCAGCCCCGGTGATGATCGCGACCCGAGACGTCACGACAGATGCGAGCCGTGGGAGCCGACCGGGACCATCGAGGTGTCAATGGCCTCCAGCGCAGTGACCTTCTTGGCGCCGAACATCACGACACCAGAGACCAACGTCCCGATCACCCCGACATACAGGGCCGCATTGATCCAGGTGGCGCCAGCCGCCAGCATCGCGGTGATGATCAGGCCGGCAACGATCGCACCAGGCTGGCTCATCGCGTTCAGCAACGAGGCACCGGTGGCACGGCAATCGGTCTCGTAGCACTCACCCATGTAGAACAGCAGCGCCGCGTAGGGACCCACTAGGAAGAACATGCCCAAGGAGTAGAGGGTCACGACGGACGCCGGCGAGTGGGCGACGAGCAGCATCAGGGCAAACAGCACCCCGGAGATCAACCAACCGATCCCGATAACGTTGCGGCGACCGAACCGGTCGCCGGCCCAGCCATGGAACAGGTACCCGGTGAAGCCGACGAGGTTGATGATGACAAACATGATCAGCGCGTCCGCGAAGTCCACGTTCTTGCCCGTAGCCGAGCTCAGCACCGTCGTTCCCAGGATCGCAAACGTCGTGATGCCGAACCAGTTGGTGATCCACGCAATGCTCAGCATGATCGTGTTGCGCCGCGCCTCCTTGGAGAAAATCTCAACGAGGGGGGTGGCCCGCCCGGCGTCCAGCCCGTACTCGGCCGACATCGCCGCAGCCTCATCGGCGCGGCCTTCCTTCTTCAACTGGCGGATCTTCTGGTCAATCAGGAACTGCGGCGTCTCCTGCAACTTGCGCCGCAGCAGCACGATGACGATCGCCGGGAACGTCGCCAGCAGGAAGCAGCCCCGCCACCCCACGAGGGGCAGGAAGACCGCGGCGAAGCCGGCAGCGGACAGGACACCGAGGGGCCAACCGCCCTGGACGATGCTGTAGATGAAGCCGCGGCGCTTCTTGATCGCCTCGTCCTGGCTCACGGCGTAGATCTCATTCAGGTAAGTGGTGTTGACGCCCTGCTCAGCAAGGCCGAGGCCGGCGATGGAGCGCACGCCCACCAAGTAGCCGGCGCTCATCGTCAAGGCAGTGAGCCCCGACGCGACTGCCGTGCCGGACACGGTCAGCAGCATCCCCTTGCGGCGTCCGATGCGGTCCACGAGGGGGCCAACGCCCAAGACCACCAGCGCGGTCCCAACCGAAACCGCCGTCGAGACGCCGGTAGCAGTCGCCGGGGACCACCCCATGTCCTTGCCGATTGCCGGCAACAGCGTGCCAAACAGGATGAAGTCGTAGACGGCGAACACCCAAGCCAAGAACGCGAAGGCAGTTCCCTTGCGGGTCTCCCTCACGCTGACCGCGTGCTTGGCCCACGGGTTGGTAGCAGCTGGAGTGCCAAGACTGGGATCGCTTGTAGACATAGTTCGGGTCCTTTGTTCGGGTCGTCCGGAGGTGCCGGGCAGCTGTCAGGGCGGCTTGGTGCGGGATGCCAAACGCGAATCTGGGCGAACTAGGTCAAACCCCTGTCTCGAACACCGCCACCCAAGTTGCACGCAGATCTGGGCCGTCGTGGGGAAGTCCGATAAGGTGCCTAACCATTGGCGCTAACGATTGGCTAAGGAAAGCGGAGAGGTTGCGGTCATGTCAAGAGCAACGCGTCACTGTCTTAAAATCGACACCAGGAAGGAGCGGGAACCGTGGTAAAGCCAGCAAACCTGCCCGATGTGGAGGGGCCGCCGGCCCCGCTACCGTTCACCGATCGTGCGGGAAGAGTGACCCTGCGGACGATCGCCGAACTGTCCGGCGTCCACGTCACAACCGTGTCGCGCGTACTCAGCCCGGCCCCGCAGCCAGGCGCGCGAGCGGCATCGACTGCTACCTCCAGCCGCATCAAAGCCTTCGCCAGCGAGCTGGGATACGTCCCCAACCCGCATGCGACCGGCCTGCGGACCCAGCGCAGTAACCTGATCGGGGTTCTCGCCCCGCGGATGTCCGACGTCGTGTTCGCGTTGATCTACGAGGGGCTCGAAGACGCCGCCGGCGAACGGGGTCTGCACACATTCGTGACGAACAGTCGTGACAACCCCCAACAGCAGCGTGACAAGATCGAGATGCTGCTCGCGCGCCGAGTCGAGGGCCTGATCATCGGGGACGCCGCCTCCGACGCTCGGGCGGTCGACGACTTGGATCGCCGCGGGGTCCCCTTCGTGCTAGTCAACCGACACGCCGGTGGGCACCCCTCAGCGACCTGCGACGACTACCTTGGTGGGCGGTTGGCCGCCGAGCACCTCCTCGAGCTGGGCCACGAAAAGCCAGCGGTCATCGCCGGGGAGCCCTTTGCCAGCACCGGAATCGACCGGACGGCCGGGTTCGTCGACCGCTACGCCGAAGCCGGTTTGGCGATCAAGCAGGAGTGGGTGCGCCACTCGCACTTCGACGTCCAGGGCGGACGCGAGGCGGCGACCCAACTGCTGCGCGGCGGCAGTCGCCCGACCGCGATCTTCGCGGTCAACGACTTCGCCGCCATCGGAGCCCTTGGCCCGTTGCGAGAGGCTGGAATACAACCCGGACGAGACATCGCCCTCGTGGGATTCAACGATATCCCGCTGGCCGCTGAGCTTCCGGTCTCGCTGACCTCTGTCCACTCCGAGATGAATGAGATGGGGCGCCGGGCGGTCGATCTGTTGGCTGAGCGACTTGCCGGGCGACCGACCAAAAGCATACGACTGGCCCCCTGGCTGGTCGTTCGCGAGTCCAGCTGCCCGCCCAACTAGTAACGGCGCGCGCCGACCCAACGGGCAAAACCGCAGATGACTACGCGGACAGCAGGCAAGGAGCACACGTTGACGGCGACCCGCGGGACCAGCGAACTACTCCGGACCGCCTGGCTGGCACTGGGCGGCGACCCTTACCTAGTCACATCCTTGAGAATTGATCTTCCCCTCGTCCCAGCCCTACTGGCTGGCGCAGCAGGGGGGACGAATGTGTTGCGGCGGTCCAGCAGCGCGCGTTCGAGCTGGTGACTCTGCTACTTACTATGACCTCTGCGGGGGTCCTACTCCTTATTTAATCCGCCGAGCACCACCAAGCTCCCGCGCACCCACTCGTCATCGCACTGCACCAGTGACTACCCGCCCTGAACACCCATCGTCTACTCCTCGACATCAGGAGCGGCGTTCTCCGCGTCGCCACCGGGCCCACACCCCTGCGTAGCCGTCCCTTGCGGGAGTACCATGGGGCCATGTTGTCAGCGATGGCGTCGATGATGGCGGCGGTCAATCCTGGAGATGCCAAGGCACAAATGGCGTTGCTCGCAGGAGTCGCGATTCTGCTGAAATGGCCCGTCCTGGCCCTCGGCGGCCTCTCTGCGTGGTCGGGCTTCCAACGCCAAGGGGTGGTCGCAACACAGGGCCGCCCGTCCTGGTCTAACGGTGCACTTTGGGCTTACTTCCTGGTCGCCGGACTGTCTCTGAGTTTTTGGTTCATCGCCAGTTCGGGAGCCTAACCTCGCCCGTTCACGGGTCGCGACCTGACACACCCCCGGAAAGCGCGAAAGTGCCTGTCGCGCAACGAAATACTGGACTTGTCTAGGGTTCAGTTTCACCGTTTCGGAAGGCACTTCGCAGGTGAAGCATACGTCGTGGTTCACGGGTCTGTCCTTCTCCGCTGATGGGACGGGCGTGGTGGCGCACGCGGGGAACGTGGCAACCCGGCTGCTGGCCGACCAAGTCGGCGTGACCGACGTCCTGTCCGGCGCCCTCGCCCGGCGGGGGTTCACCCCGACCCACGGCCGTGGTCGGGTGCTGGTGGAGTCGCGGTCCTGATCACTGGCGGCGGGGAATCGATCGCTGACATCGACGTCCTGCGCCACCAGAGCGAGGTCCTGGGGTCGGTCGCGTCGGCGCCGACGGTGTGGCGAGCCCTGGACGAGGTCACCCCTGCCGCGGTCAAACGGATCGACAAGGCCCTTGCCAAGGTCCGCTGCCCACGTCTGGTCCCATCTGCCCGACGGGCTCCCGGCGTCGAAGGTCGCCGACACCGACCTCGGCGACACCGTCGTCCTCGACGTCGACGCCACCCTGGTGACGGCGCACTCCGAGGAGGAAGGCGCCGCAGTGACGTTCAATACGTGAGGGGTAGGTGTAGACGTAGCACCGGTTGGTGCCCCGCTTTCGGTGGCGTTGAAGGTGCCAGCCGAGAAAGTCGAGGCCCTCGTCGATATGGGTGATCAGCGTCTTGGCCTCCGATAGGCGTAGACCCATCGGAGTCAGGCCTCCGCGATCGCTCTGACCCGACACCGATTACGACCCGGATTATGCCGACCAGCAGACGAGAACACCCTGCAGGGCAAGGCCACTCGAGCCGTACGCGGCATAACCCGGCACGGAAGACAAACTCGTCGAGGTAGCTCTGAAGGTGGGCTGCGTCGACCGAGCCCTGGTGGGTGCCCAGCAGCCATCGCTTGGCCAGCGAGGCGATGCGCGTGCACGCCCGGCAGCAGCCCACCGATGTCCTCGCCACGCGCCCGTGCGGCGCGTTGGCTGCGTGGCTCGTGGAGCTAGCCGTGCTTCTCGA